>ERZ808240.2054-NODE-2054-length-23206-cov-5.622910_pt1 | contig 23206 bp, 18 predicted proteins | sample MGYA00521084_ERZ808240 | MGnify/ENA primary metagenome ERZ808240 (study PRJEB31516, sample SAMN03275571) | gut metagenome | biome: mammalia-associated habitat; material: feces | host: Papio cynocephalus | place: Kenya | collected 2012-08-06 ...
TTCAGGAACAGATGGATGAAATTGAGGAGGCCATCGAAGAAGCAAAGGAGCAGGCTGGTGAGCATTTCACCGTAAAGCAGCTGGAAAAACTGCGCAAGACCCTGAAACAGAAGTTGGAGAAGCTGCAGGCCACTGACCGCAAAGATGATGTGGTCACGTTTGAACAATTGGGCGTAGACAGGTTGTTTGTAGACGAGAGCCAAAATTACAAGAACTTGTTCTTATATACGAAGATGCGGAATGTGGCAGGCCTGAGCACATCCGAAGCGCAAAAATCTTCTGATATGTTTGGGAAATGCCGCTACCTCGATGAGATCACCGGAGGGCGCGGCGTTATTTTTGCAACCGGTACGCCCATCAGCAATTCCATGACGGAAATGTACACCCTGATGCGTTACCTCCAGTACAACACTTTGCAGCAGAAAGGGCTGACCCATTTCGATGCGTGGGCATCGACTTTTGGCGAAACTACTACGGCCATCGAACTTGCCCCGGAAGGCACCGGCTACCGTGCGCGCACACGTTTTGCAAAGTTTTTCAACTTGCCCGAACTGATGGCGATGTTCAAGGAAGCGGCGGATATCAAGACCAGTGACCAACTGAATCTACCCGTGCCCGAAGCCAAATTTGAAACCGTGGTGGTCAAGCCCTCGGATATCCAGAAAGATATGGTACAGGCATTGAGCGAACGTGCCGCCGAAGTTCACAGCGGCTCCGTTGACCCTTCGGTGGATAATATGTTGAAGATTACCTCGGACGGCAGAAAAATCGGCCTTGACCAGCGGCTGATGAACTCAGCTCTGCCCGATGACCCCAACAGCAAGTTAAACGCTTGCGTCAACAACGTCCTGCGCATCTGGAATGATACCAAGGAGCAGAAGCTGACCCAGCTCATTTTCTGTGATATGTCTACTCCCAAGGGTGACGGTTCGTTCAACGTCTATGATGATATCCGCTTCAAACTTCTCAATGCCGGTGTGCCAGAACAGGAGATCGAGTTCATCCACAATGCGGACACAGAAAACAAGAAAGCTGAGCTTTTCTCCAAGGTGCGCAGCGGGCAGGTGCGTGTACTGCTGGGCAGTACCGCCAAGATGGGAGCCGGTACCAACGTCCAGACACTGCTTGTAGCCGTGCATCATTTGGATGTTGGCTGGAGACCCTCCGACATGACCCAGCGCAATGGCAGAATCATCAGGCAGGGCAATCAAAACAAACAGGTCTACATTTATAATTACGTCACCGAATCGACATTTGATGCCTACCTCTATCAGACCCTTGAGAATAAGCAGAAGTTTATCAGTCAGATCATGACGAGCAAATCGCCCATGCGTTCCTGTGATGATATTGACGAACAAGCTTTGTCTTATGCAGAAATCAAAGCATTGTGTGCCGGTGACCCGCGCATCCGGGAAAAGATGGACTTGGACGTGCAGGTGGCAAAATTGAAAGTGCTGCGCGGTGATTTTCAAAATCAGAAATACCGTCTGGAAGATAAGCTGCTCAAAACTTTTCCGGAAGAAATCCAGAAACAGAAAACCCGCATTGCAGCTTTGCAGCAGGATTCACAGATTGCGGCCGCACACCCGCAAGATAAGGAAAACTTCTGCGGTATGACCATCAAGGGCATGGTGTTTGATGACAAAAAAGCGGCTGGCGAACGGCTTCTGCTGGCTCGGCAGGAAATGCCCAATGCCGACATGATGCTGCTGGGCACCTATCGTGGTTTTGAACTGAATATTCGATTCGATAGCTTCAAAAACGAGCATCAGGCCGTTCTCCGGGCAGAGTTGAGCTATCCGGTATCACTGGGCGATGATGCGCGCGGCAACATCATTCGTCTGGACAATGCCATCGACAATTTTGCCGACCGCATTGCCGATGCCGAAAACGCCCTGCAAAACCTTGAACAGCAGAGGCAGGCCGCAGAGATCGAAGTTGCAAAGCCGTTTGCACAGGAGGAAGAACTGCAGGAAAAGTCTGCCCGTCTTGCCGAACTGAACGCGCTGCTGAACATCGACCGTGACCGCAGTTCCTCGCAGGACGCGCCCGAAAAAACCGAGAAAACCGAAGCACCTGCGGCTCGTCCGTCCGTGCTAGCTGCGCTGGAGGAAAAAGCCAATCAGCCGGAGCCGGTCAAACCGTTCCGCAGCTATTATGATAAGGATGGTGATGCGCGTTGAAAGAACGGCGTGACCAGCAGCTCCACTTCCGGGTAAGCAAGACCGAATTGGAGCACATGCGGCAAAAAATGTTGGACTGCGGAATCCTGAGCATCGGTGCCTATTTGCGCAAGATGGCACTGGATGGCTACTGTCTGAACCTTGATTTGCCGCAGCTGCGCCGATTGGCTTACCTGCTTCAGAATTGCAGCAATAATCTGAACCAAATGGCGAAGCGCGCCAACGAAAGCAATCAGATTTATGCCGCAGACCTTGCCGATTTGCGCACCCGATTGGATGAACTGATTGCTATTAGCAAACAGATTCTTTCCAAGCTGGCAGAGCTATAAAAATTCCCGCAGTTGGAGGGCTGCGGGTGTACATATAACGCTTGACATCCTTGCAACGCAGTAGTCGGCACCTTTATAATAGGAGCAAGCAGAAAGGTTGGTGTTCGATATGATGTCTATGCTAAAGAAAATTGTTCTTTTTCCGTTTTCTCTCTTTGTGGCGTTTCTAGCTCTGATGGTAAAGTGGCTGCTGACCCTATCCAGCTATGTAGTCGCTCCGCTGATGCTCTACATTTTCGGCTGCGGCATCTACACGGCTTATCGCCAGACTTGGGATCAGTTCTTTATCCTGCTGGTGGCCGAGTTCATCTGCTTCGCCCTCTTTTTCGGTGCAACTGCCATCGCCGAGGGCATCGGGCGGTTCAGCGAGTGGCTCGCTGAACTGTAAGGAATATTTTCAATCTTTCGCCGCCTTCGGGCGGCATTTTTCTTTTATGGAGGTGATTTGTTTTGGCTGCTACTCGTCTGATCCCGCTACATCAGCACAAAGGAAAATCAATTGCCGCCTGTCTGAAAGATCGCACAGACTATGTGCAGAATCCGGGGAAGACCGAACAGGGTGAACTGGTCAGCAGCTATCAATGTAGCCCTCTGACAGTAGATGAGGAGTTCATACTCTCCAAGAAACTATATGAGCAGAGCACAGGGCGCAGCCAGAAAAACAATGTCATTGCTTATCAGATACGGCAGTCGTTCAAACCCGGTGAAGTCACCGCAGAGGAAGCTAACAAGATTGGCTATGAACTGGCATCGCATTTTCTGAAAGGAAAATACGCCTTTTTAGTTGCTACCCACACCGACCGTGCTCATATCCACAACCACATCGTTTTCAACTCCACTGCATTGGACGGTCAAAAGAAATTCCGTAATTTCTGGCTTTCGTCTTTTGCAATCCAGAAGTTGAGCGACACGCTTTGTCTGGAACATCAACTTTCCGTCATTGCGTATAAGCCATATCGGGAGCGGCAAAAGCGAATTACTTATCCACCCAAGGAAAGCAACCGTGACAGAGTGTGCAGTATTATTGACAGCATTCTGGCCGAGAAACCGAATGATTATGAAGAATTTTTGCAAAAGCTGGAGCAACAGGGTTACGAAATCAAACGTGGAAAGTATACTTCTGTCAAGGGCGCACGGCAGAAACGCTTCATCCGTTTTAAGACACTGGGCGAAGGTTACAGCGAAGATGAAATCAAAGCCGTGCTGTCTGGAAGGGCAGAACATCACCCGCGTCCGAAACAGCCGCCGCAGGAGCAACCGTTCCAACTGCTTGTGGACATTCAGGCAAAACTGGCCGATAGCAAAGGCGATGGGTACACACGCTGGGCAAAAAAGTATAACCTGAAAGAAATGTCAAAGACCCTAATTTTCTTGCAGGAACACAAAATAACCAGCAAAGACGAATTGAAGGATCGTGTTGATGCGGTCACTGCACGCTATCATGAACTGGGCGATTCCATCAAGGCGGCAGAAACACGGATGGCAGAAATCGCCGTGCTGAAGACGCATATCATCAACTATGCCAAGACCCGCCCAGTCTATGATGCCTACCGCAAAGCCGGGTATAGCAAGAGATTTTTAGAAACCCATCGGGAAGAAATTACGCTGCACAAGGCCGCAAAAGTAGCTTTTGATGCAGCCGGATTAAAAAAGCTGCCAAAAGCTAAGGATTTGAGTATTGAATACTCTGAACTTCTAGCAGCAAAAAAGACAGCTTACCCGGATTACCGCAAAGCACGCGAGGAAATGCAAGAGCTTCTTCGCGCACAGAAAAATATCGAACTATTCTTTGCGGAAGAAAAAGATACTCTCACAAACGAACAATCCAGATAAACGAACACCTCCGAGGGTTCTCTCCCGATGTGGAGCAGAATCCTCGGAGGCTTTTTTAGTTTATGTAGCAGCGGTCTTGTGTCACAAGCCAATCTTCACACAGTCGCTGTGCTTCATCTTTGGAGCAACAGATGCAGTTGAATAACTTACCGTGCAGGGAGCAGTAAGTATACCGAATTTTCGGCACACCATCCTCATCCCGAAACTTTGTATAGCGTTCTTCTCCGGGCATCAGATAAAGCTGTTCCATGACTGTATCGTCCTTTCTGTTTTGCGTATCAAGCACGCAACGCATCTATTTTATCACGAATAGCAGGATGGTGCTATTGACGCTTGTGCCAAAAAGCATCCTGATTTTTCAGATAGCGTGTGCATTGACACGCCCCAGAAGCGTTTCGCAGAAACGCGCAGCCTGCACCGGAACGGTGCAGATCAGAAAGGGTTTGGGATTTTCCCAACAAGCATTTTGAATTTGATTTTTGTAAATCAGATTCAAAAATCGCAAGCTGGTACCAGCTTGCATTGCTTGCCACAACAATGCGTCCGTTCAGTCCGTATTCAGCCACTCGTAGCTCTTAGTTAAACAAGAGCGCTATTAGGAAGAAAATCATAGCAATGCCAACGAGCCATGGGATAATTTTCTCCTGATGAAATTCACGAAATCCCAAAAATCTTATAAGTAAAACACCGAGTAGACCGATGAAGCACCATGCAGAAATGGTAAGACAAAAATCGTACACCTGAATTTTCCACCTCCGTTTTCTGGTACAAATAAGATGCGGCTTGCCCCATATAGAATCTTCTGTACTGTGATGTTTAGTCGTTTGCGTGCTGTAGAGATTCAAGCATTTCGTTTGCTAACAAAGCAACATTCGTCTTGTTTAAATATGCAAACGGAATATGATATCTGTCAAGTTGCTTCATCAAATTGTAATATACAGCATGACTCATATGCTGCGTGAGAATGAATACATAGTCCGCATTTTCTACAATATGAAAATCCTGACTCTTTAATGTGCCATCCAGTACCATAATGGATGGGTATGCATCCTTGATATTTTTTCTTAGTTGCTCGTGTCCTCCAACAGTAATAATCTTGTACTTGGCAATCTCCTCTTGTTTACAACTTTCTACTGCCTGAACATCAGATTCATCTGCGCCAATATTTTGTTCAAAGAAAAAGTTTCGCAGCCGTTCGAGTTCGGGTTTCATTTGTTCATACGTCCTAATTTGCTCGTCAAGAATCCTTAATTGTTCTTCATAACGTGCTTCCACTTTCTTTACTGCACTTAAATCATTTTTCTGATATGCCGTGATTTTGGCTTTTAGTGTGTCATTCTTTGCTCGTTCCACATCCAATTGATGTTTCAGTTCTTTAACTTCATTACGCAGATGATCAACTTGCTTCTGTTTAAGATTATCTCCTAAAGCAATAGCTTCTGGCGCAAGATTTTCAAATTTTTTTCGTAAATTATTGTATTCGTCCAATAAAGCCAGCATATAGTAGAACATAACAAATTGCCGTGGGCTAAATACCATTTCGTTAAGTTCTTCGGGCGGTGTTTTAAAGTGCGTGTCAGGATCCTCCCATTTTTGGATTGCACGATCCGATAAGATGTTTGAAAAAGTAGCAGCCTCATTCGCTAGATTTTTTGAAAGAGCGTTGTCTTCGAAAAAACGAGACAAATCCAGCCCACGACTTGCAAAGGCTTCATTAATCTGCCCAAATGTTTGCCAGCCAACAGTACGTCTCAAATAATCATAGTTATGCTTATAATTTGAGCCAAACTTTTTCCAAAGGGACGGATTTTGATCCGTCACAGATTGGAAAATAGCATAATCCGGCTGTGGATGGCTATATCCAGATTGATAGCTATAAAAATCGTTTGGACTTGTAGCCATTTCAATGAGCATTTTATCTTGCTCTGTTAAAGGTGGAATTTGGCGACGTTTTTCGGAATTCGTATTAAGTTCATTTATATATTTTAAATTTTTATCTAATAATTCCTGCACATAGCGAATCGATGGTAGCAATCGGTCCGCATCTCCTGATGCCGTTGGTAAAAGATATTTTACCAAAAAGGGCGTTAACGATTCTGAAACTCCCAAATCAATGTCGTCCTCAATGTATTTGATTGTATTGTTATTAATTTTTTTAAAGCACAGATACTCTTTGGGCCATGTTTTTTCTATTTGCTTTAGAAGAAATTTTCTATCAGATTCGCTATCAGTGGCCGCATAAAAAATACCCAAACATTCAATGATTATTTGAACTTTATTTGGTTCGTATGATCGTACATTTCGATGATTAAAGTACGGCGACTGTTGAGCTTCTTCATAATATCTAATCGGCTCTACATCATAATGCTTTTTTACGTTTACTACAATACCGGGGTTTGCACTAAATAGCTCCGCACAATAAAGAATTGAAAGATCCCACTGATCTTTTGTGAATTCAAAAGTACAATCTGACACAGAATCGGCCCCCTATACTTTAAAATATTAAATCACATCATATAGTTGCTTTTCCGCATCATTGATACTTATCATAAAAGTGATCGCGGATTTTTTTGAAATTTTCTTGATTATTCTTGTACAAATCATATGCCTGATAAAATAATTTACTTGCTCCAGACATACCCTCTTTTCCCCCTGTTACCACATAATGAATGCATCCAAGTTGCATCTTCATTCCTGAAAGGTTTCTAAATTTGTCATCCACATTAAGGACCAAGATGTTAGCACGCTTTCGATAAATTTGAGACAGTTTTAGTAGTTCATCGTTCGGAACACTAAGGGTTGCTCCATATCTGAAGTACAAGTCCATCAAAGCAACTGCTTCTTCCAATTCCCAGCGCACTCGAATCATATAAACATCCTCCTCGAATGAGTAAATCTTGCAACCCGAAAATCTATTTACAGCAGTTTCTTTGCCACACTAAGCAGTTCATGGATTGATGCCGCAAAAACTTCGGGAGCGATATTGGGTCCCCAGCTAATTCTCACTGCGCTTTCAATGCGATCTGGATTTAATTTCATTGAGGTCAAAACATAACTTGCACTGTAATCATGCGAATTGCAGGCCGACCCATTTGAAATTCCGCAGTATTGTTTCGATGCCAGCATCAACGCTTCAGATGATATACCGTCTATGCTAAAGTTAATCGTATTGGGCACACAATATGTTGGATTTCCGTTGATTTCGTATTTAAGACCACTATTTGACAATTCCCGAAGAACAATTTCTTTTAATGCTGCGCAGTGTGCGTTATTCTGCTCATACTCTGCCAAGGCAATTTCACAGGCTTTTCCCATTCCAGCAATTAGCGCAGTAGGAAGTGTTCCCGGTCGCAGTCCGTGTTCCTGTGCCCCACCAAATGTGATTGCCTGTACGGGTGGAAGTTTATAATGCTTCTTTTTTAGAATCAGCGCACCAATTCCTTGTGGGCCGGATAATTTATGCGCACCGATGGACAGCATATTATAGTTAAGCGTTTGCAATTCCCTGACGAGTTTTCCGCAGCTCTGGGTTGCATCAACATGGAACAGTACGTTTTTCTCTGTAAGAACCTGTCCGATTTCGTGAACTGGTTGAATAATGCCTGTTTCGTTATTGACGTGCATCACACTTACAAGCAGCGTATCCTTTCTAACTCTGCTTAACACATCCTCTGCCGAAATCCGCCCTGTCGCATCCGGTGAGACACATTCAACAGTAAACCCATACTTTTCCATATGCTTCGCTGCATTTATCACAGCCTTGTGTTCAATAGACGTTGTGATAATATGTTTTTTCCCCGTCAGCTCTCCATATTCTTGCAGTCCGAGAATCGCAATATTTGTGCTTTCAGTTGCTCCGCTTGTAAAGAACACTTCACTCTTTGACACATTCAATAATTGAGCAACCTGACCTCGCGCTTCTTCTACGATTTCTCTGGAATCATTTCCAAAATCGTGAGTCCGACTGTCCGCATTTCCATAATGGTTTTTATAGATATCGACCATCGTTTTTAGCACCCTCGGATCAATCGGTGCAGTTGCGTTGTAATCCAAGTAGACGCTCATTTTTAAGCCTCAATTCCAAGTCTGAGTAAATCATCAATACTTTTTATGAAATTTGTGCCAGACAAATGCGCTATGCCACGTTCAAGGTGCAGCTTGAAGTATTTTGACACGGTGTCCTCGTCCGTAGGTAAGCCCATTTCCTCACACCACGCATAAACCAATGCTTCATACAGTTCATTGTATTCACCGCCAAACGTATACCACGACATTTCAACATTGCTGTCTAATGCAATCGGAAGATCAGTCGGAACAGTGTGTTCACTTAAAGAATAGCACAGGGCCCATCGGCAAAGGATATTCCAGTTTTTTATCCCGGTTTTTCCTTTAAGTCGTGAAAGACGCTCTTTAGACTGATTTGATATTTTGACCTGTTTAACAATCATTTGAACTCCTCCGGGAAATAACCTCTTACGATGCTTGAACTCTTGGACAAATCATCATAAACCAATGTGTACTCATCGTCCACATTTTCCTTCATCAGATCATAATAGTGCTGGTCGATTTCCGAATCGGTGGAGAGAATAATTGTTTGGTCACTCGCATGAGGAAAATATGTTCTTATTAAAGCTGTCCTATGATTTGAATCCAAACGAGAAAGGGGAGTGTCAATAATTACTGGGAGCCGCTTCTTGGAACAGATTCCCAAAGCCCAAAGCAGCGCAATGACCATCAGTTGTTTTTCACCCGCTGAAAGAGAATCTTTAGGAACAATATTACCATCGTAATTATAATATAGGAGATCGAGTGTGTTTTTGTCCATTTCAATGTGTTCAATCAGATTCTTTTTATCAGCTAATCTTTTGTAACACTGAGTCATCGTTCTTGCAAGGACATCAATTTTCTGAGCTTGTAAACGAATTCTGTATTCACCCAAAACCGATGTGATTTGATGAATATACTTATCAATACGTTCACCATCATCATGGACTTCAAGCGTTTTCAAATACTTCTCAACAAAACGATTGTACACTGTTGTTGTACGAATCACATCACCGTGCAATGTGGCACGTTTTTCCTTTGCTGCACGGAGAGCCGCCTTAAGTTCAATTATTTTCTTTTCTGCTGCGGAAATTTCACTGTAAAGTTCAGTCAATCTCTGAGTATCGACTTCAACTGCCAGATAATGCTCAATTTCATCAATCTTATTCTGCAAATCTGTGCGAGTTTCCAAATGTTTTTTGGCATCAATAATATCAGCATCCAACTTTTGACGCAGCAGTTCCCGCAGTTGATAGGTTGCAATATCTGACAGGTTTATGCTTTGTGCTTCACTGGTTGGATACTGCGCTGAGACAAATTTGACAAACTGACGGGCAGCCGATTCGTCTGTAGAACTCGTAGCCTTGTATGTCTCAAAAAAATCATTGATTCGTTCAATCGCCAGACGATTCAGCTTATCATTCTGCGCCGTTTCTGCTTGGCTTTTGATTTTCCATAGGAGATTTTGAACAAGTGCAAGCGGAAGATCACCGGATGCATCTGTAATTAAGTCTTCATTTATTTGATCCAGTTGCATTGTCAGGACGGTCTTTTGATGAAGCATTTCCTGACGCTGAGACACTATATCCCCGCCAATAGATGAATATTCGGCTTTCTTGCTCTCAAGTGCCTTCGTCTCGCAATCTACCTGTTGCTGAATATTGGCAATTTCCCCGTCGGTTTTTTCAAGATTTTCTTCTGCGGCAGCTTTCTCCGACTTCAGTTTCGCAAGTTTATATTCATCGCCTCCTTCTTGAGCAAGACGAATGTTCTTAGACAAAATTCTTCTCAGGTCATTCTCTAGCGAATCCACAACAGAGATTCCAAGCAAGGCCTTAATGGATTCTTTCATCTGAGAACTCGTACTTTCGACTGCAAGTTCTGCTATTTTTTCACCATCGAAAAAGAAGAAGCTAGACAGCCCACTTGGCAAAATGTTCTCAATAAACATCGCCCAATTTTCAGTCAAGAACTGGCTATACTCGCCATTTTTTGTTGCCGAAATTTGTTCTCCTGTGCGTAGTCCTTGTGCAGACCATTCTCTGTGAATCAAATACGTTTCCGAGTCAGCCAGATTAACTTTGAATTCCAAATCAATATAACTTTGATTTGTTCCATCTGCTCGATTAACATAGCTCTTCAGATACTGTGCATAGCTGGAATGATGCCCCTCCGCATAGGCGAAAGAACTAGCTCCATATAAAGCCAACAAAACAGCCTCCAAAAAGGTTGTCTTTCCTCGGCCATTCATTCCACCAATAAGTACAACTGGTTTCTTACCATGAAATTCAAATGTGTTTGTCCCAGCATAAACTCCAAAATTATGCAAGACCAACTTTGTGATTATCATTCGTCCACCTCAGGCTCCTCAGAGCTGTCCTCTCCATCCGATGCAAATTCTTCTGTTTCCTCTTGAATGTTTACAAAAAACTTCTCATCATACTTCCCGCCATATGTCTTTTTCCGCATAAGCTGGTCAAGATAATATTGGGTTGCATCTGCCTCATCTTTATAGAAAGTATGCTTGATACATTTTTCCAATGTGTCTAAAATGCCTTTTCGTTGATTCAAGGAACTTGCTTGATTTTCAATATCAAGCAGGCTGTACGCCATCTCAAACAGAAGTTCTTCATCGGGGAATTTTTCATCGCACACATTCTTTAGTGTGTCCCACTCCGCTTTTCTAAATGCCTCTGACCCAACCCATTCGGGATCATAGAATTCTTTTCCCATTACGTCCTGATAAATACGAGGCAGTGCATCGTCAAACTCGTGCTTATCAAAAACCCATATTCTACGGATAGCTCGAAGTTCCGGCAAAGTAATTAGCTCCAGATGAGAAAATTCCTCCGGGCCATTCTGATTGACTTCAATTTGCATTTCCAAAAGTCGCCGCAACCACTTTTCACGATATTCTTTTAAGTACGGGCCATGATGCAGACGACCATAACTTCCTTGCAAAAATCCACCCAGTTTTCTAAAACTACGCCGTTCACGATCATGTTCTTCATCACCAAATTCATTTCTGAATTCGAGAAGCGGTGTCATCCACGCTTTCTCATCGTCATTGGCAATCATTGCCTCCATGGATTTATCCTGCGCTACCATTGTACAGACCCAACAGCCAAATCTGCTATTGCCGCAGCTGGGAAGGCTTTTGTCCTGCATTAGCGGGCATTCGTTATCAGCTGTTGCGCCACGATACAGCGTCAACAAATCCTGATTGGAGTATCCCCATGGATTTTTATATTGCATCAAGAAAATCCACACATCATCGTCTGTCCACTCCGAAAGCGGTGAAAAAACAAGCTCGTTCACCAGAGTGGGATTGGGGCTAAGTAACTCGCGCACTCGCTTTTTTTCGTAGTAAGCCATTGTTCTGGCTCTGTTTGCGCTTTCTGCTTTCCGAGTTCCTAAGACCATAATGATCTCGCCGTGTTCAGCAATTTTTTCTTTGATAAATTTATTTACAGGTTGGATTTTCATCCGGTCTGTACACCATCTAAACTTCTTCCGCGGAAAGGGATAGCCGCGTCCCAACAAATTGACCCAGAATGTATTATCAGCATCTGGCGTTAATCTATGGGTTACAAAGGGAAGCTTCTGTTCCTTGGCAGAGATATCCATCATTTTAAGAGAATTCTGCGCCCATTTTGCAACAACTGGTGATTCAACCAACGTATCTGTGTTGATTACATGAATTGTTTTATGACGTTTTTCTTCTGGCAACTCCTTGATTGCAAGCCAAATCAACTGAACTGTCGCAGTGCTATCCTTTCCGCCTGAATAGCCGATGACCCAAGGAATCTCATCAGACAAATATAGATTGCATACGGTTTCTTTTAATCCCTCTAATGCTTCTTTTGTCAGAGGTTTATGCACATTTTCTGCTTTCATTTTTCTTCACCAATCACTTAACTATATGGTTTTCCTTGTTTTCTTCATCTCTACTCAGAGGGATTCCGATACTCTTTTTTATAGCTGAGCAAGTCAATATAATGGCTTCATCGCTCGTTTGCACCTTGCCATTTTCTCGAATTGTACGCCCCATCCAAATCGGATTTGATCTCATCCAATCTATATTTTTCAATTTATAAAGATAGGATTTCATATCATAGTTTCGATTTTTATAAAAAACTCTCCCCAACCGCCCAAAAGCGTTTATGGTGATCGAGAGTGATATTATATAATCTTCTCGCAAAGATTTTTTGGCAAGTTGTTTATTCATGACATCCTGCCATTCTTCAATGTTGTCCGAAAGGAGTTTCCAATATTGAATTAGAAAATGCTCATCTTCCTTTGAACATTGTGTGGAGTGCAGAATTTTTTGATTTGCTTTATATAGCGTACTTAATGTAAAAAGCTTTGATGAATTCTTTCCGAGAATATCTCTTTCCTTATCAGTATACTTCTTGAAAAATGGAATTGAATCAATCACATTCTTAGTAGCGACAGCAATCTGATCTCGCGCATCATAGAGCGTCGAGAGCGAATTAGATGTTTTTACGGCGTGTTTGTTCAAGTCCGTGAACATCTGTTGGCTTCTCTTTAATCCCTCATCATTAAAAAACACAACCGATATAGTCTCATTTTCCAACGTCGGATCTTCAGCAAGTGCTTCCTCGATAGCAGATTTTCTATGCTGACCATCATTGATTAGAAAAATCGCTTCCATACTCACGGTCAAAACGCCTGCGTCTCCATCTGCATAGGGTATAAACTTGTGCTCACCATTTATAGCAGCCGACAATGCGGAAAACACATAGTTCGATCGATTATCCAAGATATACTTTTTTATTTCGGGGATACGGGATTCATTGATTCGTCTTTGTGCTCGACATTCAGGCGGCACAATTTCATCATCAGACGGGAAGAGACGTGGGAGCAGTTTAAGGGGAACCATTGAAACATAATACTCCCTACCAGCTTGTATGCCCCGTACTGCCGGAAAATTGTATGAAAAGTCCATTTGCACACTCCAAAAAAGCCACGCATGATGTGTACTTAAGTATATACTTAAGTGTACCATGCGTGGCTTTTCTTGTCAACGGAATTAGCTCATTTCAGCATCGTCAACGGCAAGTTCATCCAATGCCACGTCGTCCGGCAACCCATCAATGTCTAAATCGCGACCTTCTACGATTGCTGCCAGATACTCATTGATTTGATCCATGGTTTGGAGAGAGTCTACACCAATTTTCTCAATCAGCTTTGTTACTCCGTAGTTTGCAAACTCTAGCAGAAAACCCAATTTATTAAAATCGGTAGATTCCCCAAAAGCCAATGTCAAACGCTCGTCTTCACTCAAAGATTCTGTTCTGGTCGAGAGAATCGCCGCTTGAAACAAAAAATCGAGTTTTCCATTGATATTAGCTTGATTTTGCAAAACATTACGCGGAACAGACGGAGGATTATGATCTTCTACTTCTCCCATATCCGGATCTTTAATTCGCTTATCATACATTATTCCCAAAGAAAGGGAAAGCATAAACAAGCTGTAATTCGTTCGCGTTCTAAAAATATCAGAGAGGTTCTGAACGGCAGTTGCCCAAGCTGTCCCGCGCAGATAAATATCCCTCGTCAGTTCCACAAGAATCCCTCCTCTACATGAGCCACATTCTTTTCCTCGTTGCTCTGGATTGTCCATACCGAGCCAATGCTCTCTTTACTGAACACTTCCTGCAAATCATCCTTGGAAAACAGGATTACCTGTGGAGCAAATTGAGGAAGTTCATCAACAACGTTTTGACGCTGAATCGGGTCCAATTTTGAAAATGGGCCATCCAATACTAACGGATACTCCTTTTGCTGGAGGCTTCCCTCGCTCTGCAACATTTTCAGAATGCCACCGATATACGCAAACGAAACAACAGCGAATTGTCCCTCGGACTTCGACTCATCATTGTAGCTATCTGTGATCCGAACAGAAAACTCTGGGGTAACAGATACTTTTCTCTGACTTGTCAGCATACGGTTAATAAGATCCTGAATGTTTGTCTCAAGTTTTTGGCTAAAGGCCAACGACTCTGTTTTCAACTGGCTCTGAAATCCGTCCGAAACCGCTTTTAAAACGTCAATTCTGCGCTGTGCAATCTTTCCTTCCTGACTTTGTTTGGTCTTTTCATCAAACTCACCCATCTTCTTTTTCAAGCGTGCCTGTAACACTTTGCCCAAGGTCGAATTGTCTGCAATCCTTTTATCAATCGTAGCAATTTCCTGTTCAGCCTCTTGGCGTTGAACAATCAATTCTTCAACATCTGTGCTCTTTTTTTCTTCTTCATCAAGCTCCCGAATTGCTCGGTCGCAAGCCGCTGCTTCAGCATTGTTGTCGGAAACCGCCAGAATTTTTGCGTCGATAACTTCCTTATCATACCCCTTTCCCCACAATTTTGCCGTTTGAATAAATTCATTATAGAGGTTTGTATAGGATTTCGGGGGAAGCATATCTAAAAATCCTTCCAAGTGCTTTCGCTCATCTTCCCCTAATGGCCTTCCGCAAATGCACTCTGTTGTACTTCTGGATAACAGATAGTGTAAGAGTCTTTTCTGCAAACCGGCGGGGAGCTTATTCTGTGCGATTTTTAGGTTGATTTTATTCTTCGCATCATCAACGGATTTTGAAATCAGCAATGGAGGGAACATATCCATTACTGCATCGCCAAACTGCTTTTTGCTTTCATCAGCATTACTCAGGAACAGATCTCGCTGACGTTTTAATTTACGTCGCTCTGCCTCATATTCTGCCTTTGATTTATGCTTTCCGATTTGTTCGGATACGTTTTGAATCACCTGCTGAAGTTCTGCTTTACGGGTAATATCTTTTTCAAGTGCTGTTTTCTGTCGCCCAATTTGAGTCTGGATGCCCTCAATGTCCGTTTTCAGTGCCTTGGTTTCACTATCGCTTGCAATTGTCCCTTTGCTCAAAAACAGCTTTCCTAGAGCGGTTGTCTTCAAATCATCCCGACCAATATCATTTAGGGCTGCTTCGATTACATCAAGGTCAAACATCGAGTAAAGTGCCGATTTCAACTTATCAGCCGAATCTCGCCCTTTGACACGGAGGTCGGCAATCATGCTCTCTCCATCAAAAAAGAAATAATCAGAAAGTCCAGAGGGAATCAATTTTTCAATGACATCTCGCGGGTTATCTACTCTGCGCCAGTTATGATCTTCATCCTCTACACTCACCGAAAAATCTTCCGCAACCTTAACGGATTCCTGCAAGCCTTTTTTATAGGTATACACACGCCTTGCAGAATATTTTTTGCCTTCATGCTCAAAGTCAATACAGCCCAAAACCGGAAATTCCTCTCCAAGAGCAGCTTCACTTTCATACTGATGATTGTAAAGTCTATCTGTGGTAGTTTTGTTGAAATGAACTTTACCATAAAAGACCCACTGAAATAGCTGGTGCAAGGTGGTTTTACCATCACCGTTTCTGCCATAGATGATTGTCACTTTTCCATCTGTTGAGCAGCGAATCTCTCCGTGATCCTTGAAATTTCTGAAGTTTTCAAATTCAATTTTGCTGATCTTCATCTGTTACCACCTTCTCAAGCTCTCCCAAAATTGAGTTTACGATGCTGCTCTTACTTTGCGATCCGGAAATCAATCTATTTCGCAGCGCAGTCTGCTCTAACTCCCTTATGTATTCAGTCATGTACGTTACTGCTTCCTGATCATTCATCTACATCAACCTCCATATCTTCATAGTCATAAACATTTACGTCTTCCTCAGTCAACCCATATTCCATCAATCGACTGTTCAAATCATCCTGAAGCTCATTCCAGTTCAGTGCAAGGTGAGCATATTCTCTATATCGACGCAGTTCAATTTTAGCCCATGCACTCATATCATTGGGCGGCAGCACAATGACATCATAGATTTTTGCATACTGCTTATTCTTATACAATCGCAGGATACGACCTCTACGTTGCACAAACTCACGATAATCGTCATTGCTTGACAAAATCAACGCACTTTTAATCGACGGGATATTTATGCCCTCATCCAAACAACGAATTGCTGCCAGTGCAGTAAGCTCTCCTTTATTAAAGGCATCCACCAGCTCCATACGATCATCCATGCTTTCAGTAGCTGTAAATTGGCTTGCCTTATATTCATGTTGGGACAGCACCTTTTTTATAGCTTGGATGTGTCGGAGTTCAGCACCCGTTTGATCATCAAAGAGCTTTCCATCACCGCAATAAACCACTAGATGATCTTTCTCATCAATTTGCTCAACAATTTGGTCGATGTTTTCCATTTTCTCGCTCGACATAGAAATCACCCTCAAGCGACCTCTGAGCGACTTCACGAGCAAGTCCGGGTTAATACACCTTCCATTCTTGAAACAGGACAATATTTTTTGATTGTACGAACGGAATTGAGCAACCTCCGAATCTGTTGCATTCACATAAATCGGATAATAGTAATAGGGAACCAAGAATCCTTTCTCTAGCGCGCTTTCAATTGGAAGGCTAAACACCTGTCCACCAAAGAACTTCATAAGTTCTTGCCCCTTTTGTGCTGAACTTCCGCTAAAAGGTGTCGCACTCAATCCGAGCATATACTGGAATTGTTTATGCAGCACATCCGGTCGTTCTGTAAAACGATGCGCCTCGTCTACAATCAGCAGCTTCTGCTCTCGTGAATATCCAAGAGCCTTGTTAAAACGTTGCATCTTAAACGATGCAATCGTAGAAATAACAATAATCTGTAGGTCTTTCTGATATTTTTTGTGAATTATTAAATCCGAGAGTTGACTTTCCCATTTGGCATTTTCCGAAGACACCATAACAATCTTTGCATCTGGAAACGCCCTTATTACATCGTCTGCCCACTGACGAACCAGATGTTTGTATGGTGCACAGATTACAACCATCGCGGGATGCTGCTCTAATAATTTTTTTGCGGAAAAAATCGCTGTCCAAGTTTTGCCTGTACCGGTTGCCATAACATAAAAACCATGGTAATTATTTGCAACCCACGCTGCGATGGCTTCTTCCTGATAATCTCTAAGTTTAATAGGGTCTTTATTGTTTTCCTCTTCGTTTTTTTTGCTGTGAATGATCGTGATCAAGTTTTCTTTTGCGGACTCGGTATAGCTCAAAACATTAACATATGGATTTTTTCCTTGCCAAAGGGAATCAAACTCGTTCTCTTCCTCCTCAATTACGTCACTCTCCGTTTCATCCCAGCTCTTTACTACACGAATCTTTTCATAGTTGTTTTGATAGGCATTGATACTTGAATTGGCAGAGCCAAAAAAGACGATAGTATTTCCTTCAAAGTCTTTTATAATGCCCAGCTTATCATGGTAAATTCCAACAGAGGCCAATGTCGCAATCCTTATATCTAATGTGCCTGAAGCGATGAGATCAACCAGCAACTGTAATTTCACCTCATCAAACTCTTGGAAACTATTCATAAAGTCGCGTGTTGCCGCATCCGTTATAACCTTATCTCGTTTTTCATATCCAAGGTTGATTGCCTGAATATCTTCTTCGCTTAACTGCGGACTTGCAATCAGCTGAATTTTTCCACCATTTCGGAACATAGACACAATTCCATCCATAATGGGGAGAAATACACTGGATGAAAAAAAGCCAACACTTCTTTGGTAGGACTTTGCACATCTCAACGCTGGAACAAGAAACGCTTTCGGGATATTATCGTCCCCATAGCTGATATAGCTGCGTTTAATGTCCAGATCTTTTAATCCCATAGATTTTCCTCCAAAATAGAATCGCCACACTCACCCGCAAGCAACTCGTCAATATCAGTTTCTGAAAGAACAGCAAGTTTGCTCTTGTAATTAGGGGTTTTATAAATGTTTTCCCAAGGAGCCCCGTCCATTTTTCCCTTGTGCGCAATTAGCGGAACTGAATATTTGAATTGCTTGTTTGATGCTGCTACCTCGAACTTTTTTGACCATTTTTTTAGAATGCTATACACAAGCCAATCTGTCCACGGCACATCAATTTTAGGAAGTTGCCTCAAGCAGGAAAGCATATAGATCGGTACAGTTTCAATAGCATCTTCGGTAAATTCATTCTCTACTAATTTATCAATTTCTTCTGCAAGTTGTTCAGAAGCTCCTGTCTTTGCAATCAGCATCATTGTGTTATCATCAATAAGTAGATATTCATCGTTGCAGCTATCAATAAAATCCAAAATGGAATATATACTTAGGTGGTTTTCATTGGCAAAGGAACTTAATTTTTTTATATTGTAAGATTCATGGCCATTAACTTCTTCTCGGAGAACATCCGTTGTCCCAGATATTTCAACATTCTGTTGTGCGATAAAAGGTCTTGCAAAAGCATAATCATCTCGGAAAAGATACTCAACTAAACTAAATGCGGAGAAGGGATAAAGGATACCATTTCGAGTAAAAATCTCCGGACGTTCTGTATTTACGGCATAGTATAACTCTTTCATGTGATGTTGCATCCTATCAGCGACCATCTCATCCATCTTATGCTTTAGATACTCTTTTTCATTTTCACTGACTCTCAGTTTACTTGAATGGATATATTTTCCAAAGCAGTTGATAATATCCGGACTGCTTATTGCAAACTGAATTACGATATCAGAAACCGCTGGAAACTGTCTCTGAATTTGTGCTTTATCTACTTGGAACGAAGAAGTCCTGATAAAATCAACAATACTAGAGTACAAAGAAGTATCTTCGCCATCTTTTGATAAATAATCTCGTGTAAAAACAAATTCATCTCCATAAAGTTCATGGAGAATGCCCTGCAAATAGTATTTGTTATCCACACCTGCTTCTTGAAGTTCGTTCTCAAAAACCTCATAAAGCGTGTTCATCAAAAAGATTGAAGAGTTACTATTTATAATATATGAGTGAATTTTATTTGCAAGATCTTGGGAAATATATTCCTTTTGTTTAAGTTTGTAGCATCCCTTACCACAAAGCATTCCAATTCTGGAAATAGCGGCGACCAATGCGTGATCATTTTCAGGCAAATTTATATTTCCGAATTTTTCTTTCACATGGTTACGGAAAGCATTGATTTCCGCAGCTGAACCCGTGTAAAGCCCATTTGGGTAGCTTTCAGCGAGAATATCCCTGTAAACATTTACCAGAGAAAGGCGAGAACGGTGGTAAGTGTCTCCTGTAATTCTGTATGTCTCTTCGATGCTTTTTACAACAAGGTCTTCTGGCAATCCAAGTTCAGCCGCATCAGATACATAAGAATTCAGCTTTTTAATATTGAACATTTCGGGAAGATCGTCAACAAAAGTGGATATTTTTTCAGATATACTGCTGTTTCCAACAATTAGAACATCCAAACCTTTATCATAGGTATAATTTCCATTGTGGCTACTTTTCAGTAGATAGAAAAACTCTCGAATATTGGGAACATACCTTTCAATATCATCGCGATGAATTATCGGATCACCGTTTTTTTCTGCGGACACTTTGGCAACAAAACGTTTTTGATTTTCATTGCGCTCAAATATTCTAACAGCTTTAGCTTCAATTTGACGAATACGTTCTCTCGTTACACCAATTTGTTCGCCACTTTCTTCGAGAGTGTGTCCGTGTGCTCTCGCATGAATTACAATTTGAGCATTTTCTCTAGAGCAGGAAGCATCCCATAAATTTTTTGCATCTTCAGAAAGATCAAAAGTACACCATTTCAAGAAATTTTTAAGTAGCATATATGCGTCATGTGAAAGATCCTCTGCTAAGTATAGCGACTTCAATTGCGCATTATTCATCGTATAAAAGTTCTTGATAATATCCTGTTTCTTCACGTCATCTGTGTAAGCGCTAATATAAAACTTTGCGAGATTATTTTTTCGCTCAATTGGAATCATATCAAGGATATCGTACAGTTCTTCTTTCCTTTTCTGCTTTTCAGAAAATTCCACCAGCGCATACAATAGATAAGCTACCGTTTGCGGATTATCTTTGCAGACTTTAATTATATCATCATCTAGTACGTTATAGGCCTCTTTAAACTTGCAAATTTGATCTTGTATGCTCTCTTTAATTGAATTATCAAAAGTCAACTCATCCGCAAATGAAAAATCTCTTGCATAGATTTGTTCCCTATGCTCCATCATGAACTTTTCTTGCAAAGAAAGTTTTCGCTTTTTAGAAAAAGTATCAGCATGTGCTATTGCGAATTCTTTTGAATCGCATTTCGTCAATGAAACAATATAATTAAGTACTTCTGTTTCTGATAGTTTTCCGAATCCTTTAATTCCAGAAAGGTCTTCGGGCGTACAATTCAACAAATCCTCGGCAGTGATGACTTGAATTTTTCTTAAAGAATTCAATGTTCGTACCGAAAATTCCTGCGATTCAAGATTGATATTCTGATATTCATCGGGATTTAAATCGTAGCGTTCTGCATAGGTGTCCAATTTTTGAATTTTTACGACGCCCTGTTCCAAGAGAATATCCGCAATTGTGGTACTATTTACATTCAATTCATGCGCGATTTCTGAAATATTCTTTCCCGCATAGTAGAGTTCTTTTACAGTACCAGAGTAAATTAAACTATTATACCTCATTTTTCCATCTCGACTTTTTATTAAAATTCCTCAAGACACTCTTGGCTTTTTTTTACACTATTTATCATGTTGTGATATTGTCGTATTACATTTTCAGGGGAACTAATGATTATTCTTCCACCCCACCCAAATACCCATCTAAAAAAATTGGGACTTGCACTCACATTGACATGCGCTATAAAACGAGCGTCATCAAACTCTGCTACCCGAACATCCGATCCAAACTGATCTACAATATATTTCATTAATGAATTTTCGACAATGAGATCAACATCTTCCGATTTGTATGTATCAAACATTTGAAATACTTTTAATGCGTACTCAGATCCATCAAAGTCTATAGGTGCAGGATAAGCATCTTCTACCAAAATTTCTGGTTGCTTAGCAATCCGGTCAATACGAAAAGTGTGAATTCGTCCTCTTTCTTCGTAATATCCCACTACATAATAGTAGTCTCCATTCCAAATAAGTGAGTATGGGCTTATGCAGTATGGTCTTCCGTTATTTTTTATCACTATTTCTTTTCTGGAGTTGTACTCTGTATAATAGAAAGATATTTTCTTTCCAGTATTTATTGCTGTATTTATCGCATCGATTATGTAATAGGTCTTTTCATTCTCGGATTTTACTTTGCTTGTATTGATTAGATTTCGTTTTAGCTCAATCTGATTTGTTTCGCTTGCTAAGCTAGTGATTTTCTCTATCAAAGATTGACTCTTCTTTGACGATATAAATCGTGCTGCCTGAACCGCATCAATAAGAAGTTTTAATTCTGGCAAATCAAACAACCGATCACTCACATAATAGCTTTTGCTCCTCGATCTAATCTCCGTGACCTCAATACCACTTTGACACAAAAGCGCTACATACTTTGACACGGACGTGCGGTGAATTTGTAGCCCATATAGCTTCTCAAAAAGTTGTAGAATCTCATTTGTTGATAACGGATGGTCAACATCAGCGTATCTCAAAAGCATTTTATAGAGATACAAAACCCGAAGAGCTGTTTCGCATTGCATCTTTTGAGCCTCCCTATCAACAAATTCTCATATCTCACAAAAGTTTCATTGTTTCAATTTTAATAATACTTCATATTGTCCAATAATGCAACTGTGAGATTTTCAATTTTGGCGACAGCTTGTTCTACTGTTGTTACTCAGATTGGCAATAACGATATTTTGTTTTGAAATTATGTCGAATTAGTATCTTTCCGTATTATCTTATTTTTGAGGAATTGCATACAGCAAATGTTCTAACTCCTTGTGCAAGAGTTCGGCACGTTTAGGAAATGAACCACTGGCAATCTTAATGAATCGAACTCTGTTTCTGCATATCCCTGCCCAAATGGACTGATCAGTCATTTGGGGCATCTGTAATGCAATCTTTGATTTCAGAATAGCTTACTTCACTATAATCATTCCTTTCTCCGACATTCATCTTATTTGTAATGGCTCCTAACCCTTTCTCTTCTGCAATCAGTTTATCACACGCGATTGTTTATATCAATTAAAAATTGTAGTTTCAACCATCCATTTTTGAGCGACCTCTAGGCTACAATAAAAATAAAGAAGGATGGTGGTCACCCATGTATGAAGAGCAGTTTTCTAAGCGACTTGCTGATCTGCGCACAAAAAAGGGAGTGTCTGCAAGAGATATGAGTCTCTCCATGGGGCAGAATCCCGGATACATTCGAGCAATTGAATGTGGAACCACTTTTCCTACTATGGCAAATTTCTTCTATATTTGCGAGTATCTCGACGTAACACCGCAAGAATTTTTCGATTTCAATGAAGAGCCCTCCAATGGATTAAAAGCATTAGTTGATCAACTCAATCAGTTCGATGATGGCCAAATCCATGCCCTTACAGATTTTATTAAAAGCATCGTAAGAAAATGATTCTATCTGGCCTCTACTATGTTCGACTTTTATAGAAGAAGCTTTCATTTCATCACATAGAACGCAAAAGCCGTTCACTTTTACAGACTGACTGTAGAGTGAACGGCTTTTGTGCGTATAGACTATTACAAAAAAGAAGAATCAAAGAAGTCTTTCAGTGTAATTCCCAATCCTGAACAGATTCGTTCAATGGTGTCCACACTTAATTGCCCTCCGCGGCGGGCTGTCGTTTGAATCGTAGAGTACGATATCCCGCTCTTTTTGGCTAATACACAAAGATTCATATTGCGTTCCTGCATCAAGTCTTGAACGCGTTTTATCGTATCCACGAAGAAAACCTCCTTTATCTTAGTTCAATACTTTTCCA
>ERZ808240.2055-NODE-2055-length-23198-cov-2.767359_pt1 | contig 23198 bp, 20 predicted proteins | sample MGYA00521084_ERZ808240 | MGnify/ENA primary metagenome ERZ808240 (study PRJEB31516, sample SAMN03275571) | gut metagenome | biome: mammalia-associated habitat; material: feces | host: Papio cynocephalus | place: Kenya | collected 2012-08-06 ...
GTAAATGTTTTAGTTAATGTGAAACTTATATAAAAGCTATAACATATTGAGAGAAAATTTTCTTTGATAGAAAAATTCAATCGTTTGCGAAAAGAAGTTAGCTGATTTTACATAAAAGTAGAAAGTGTATATTCGTAAATATATTAAACTATATGATGATATTTCGCAAATTTGCGAAAACGTTTAAATCAGGCAATAAAAAAAGCACTGAGTTTTTAAACTCAGTGCTTTGTGATATCGAAGCTTAGTCAACGATAAATTCTTTGATCTCATCAAGGAACTTAGTTGCGTCGTCTGTGTGTGCTACAAGCTGGATAGGATTTGAAAGGTCAAGGCTGAAAATACCCATAATTGACTTAGCGTCAACTGCATATCTTCCTGACGCAAGATCCACATCAAAGTCGTACATAGAAACTACGCTTACAAACTTCTTTACCGCTGCAATGGAATCGAGCATGATTTTTACCTTTGTCATAAATATTCCTCCTTCAGAATGATCGGTCATATTTCCGATCCTAATTCCCACATAAATTCTGTAGATTTTTTTCTCTACAATTTATATTATAAACGATTTTTCTGATTTGTCAATGGATATTTGCAAAAAAATTTAAAATATGTTACAATAGTCAAGAGTCATAAAAACCAAAGTTAAGATTTGTACAATATATACATATATTTTCTACTTTATTGTGCATTATCAATATTTGAATAGTGAAAGGAAATCAAATATGAAAGCCTTTTTTTATACATTCGGCTGCAAGGTAAACCAATATGAAACAGAGAATATAAAGGAAGCAATGCTGTCTGAGGGGTATGAGGTCACGGAGGACTATGCTGACGCAGAGGTGTGCGTTGTAAATACCTGCACTGTTACCGCTCAGTCTGACTCAAAATGCCGACAGCTTATCCACAAGATAAAAAAAGCCAATCCTGAGGGTCTGATAGTTTTGGCAGGCTGTTTTCCGCAGGCTTTTGAAAAGGAAGCTTCTGCCCTTGACGAGTGCGGGATAATAGTTGGCACGGGGGCAAAAAAAGAGATACCCGCCCTTATAAAAAGGTATATCACAAGCGGCGAGCGCATTGTCAGGATAGTTCCTCGTGAGAGGGGAGAGGCTTTTGAGAAAATGACGAACTCGGGCGCTGACCAAAAGACTCGTGCGTATATCAAGATACAGGACGGCTGTGACCAATATTGCACCTACTGCATTATCCCAACGGCGAGGGGGCACATCTGCTCAAAGCCGCTGGAGGATATCGCTCCCGAAGTTCAGCAGCTCGTTGATTCAGGTCATAAGGAGATAATCCTTACAGGCATAAATCTTTGCTGTTACGGCAGAGATCTCAAAAACGGCACACGCCTTATTGACGCTGTGGAAGCCGCTTGCGGCTGTCATGGTGATTACAGGGTGCGTATCGGCTCTGTTGAGCCTGAGTTGATTTCCGATGATGATATCCTGCGAATGTCAAAGCTTGAAAAGCTGTGTCCACATTTTCACCTTTCATTACAAAGCGGTTGTGATGAGACATTGAAGCGCATGAACCGCCATTATGATACGGCGGAATATGCTGAACTTTGCGAGAAGCTTCGCAGGCATTTTCCAAACTGCGCAATAACCACCGACATAATGGTGGGCTTTCCACAGGAAACTGACGAGGAGTTTGAAAAGTCGCTGTCGTTTGCAAGAAAGGTATCTTTCGCAGAAGCGCACATTTTCCCATATTCACGCAGACCAACAACTGTTGCAGACAAAATGAAAGGTCAGCTCGACCGCAAGACCAAGCACCGCCGTGCGGCTCAAATGGCAGAGGTATGCAATGAAACAAAGGCTTTGTATCACAAAAGTCTTGTTGGAACAGTGCAGGAAGTTTTGTTTGAAAAGGAAACAAGCCCTCAGTGGCATCAGGGTCATGCGCCAAATTATGTGACAGTGAAAATACCGAGGATGAGCGAAGAAGTTTCTTTGCGGCGACAGCTTTTAAAGGTAGAGATAACCTCGTCAGACGGCGAGTTTTGTTACGGAAAGCTTATATGAGTACGAAAAAGAGGACTACAAAAAGTAGCCCTCTTTTGTTATATCAGATTTTCCTGCGCTTAGCCAAGCTTTGCAAGAATTATCTCTTTCATCTTTCCAGGGTTAGCCTTGCCCTTTGAAGCTTTCATGCACTGACCTACCAGATAGCCCAGAGCATTTGTCTTTCCGCCCTTGTAGTCATTTACAGACTTTTCGTTTGCGGCAAGAACTTCGTCAGCGATCTTTTCAAGTGCACTGTCATCAGAAACCTGCGCAAGACCCTGCTCCTCAATAATGTCGCTTACCTTTTTGTCCTCCTCGAGAAGAACTGCGAAAACTTTCTTTCCGCCAGCGTTTGAGATAGTCTTTGCTTCGATAGCGGCGGCAAGCTCTGTGAGATTGTCAGCAGTGAGCTTGGTGTCTTCGAGCGTTTTGCCTGTGGCGTTCATGTACTTAACAAGGTCGCCAAGTATCCATGTTGTATAACACTTTGCAGGGAACTTGTCCTTTGCCATGCAATCGTCAAAAAGCTTTGCAAGAGAAACTGACTCTGCGATAAATGTTGCGTCCTTTATGTTCAGACCGAACTTCTTTACATATCTGAGTATCTTTACGTTTGGAAGCTCAGGAATACTTCTCTTAAGCTCGTCAACACGCTCCTGCTCAACAACGATAGTAAGCAGGTCAGGCTCAGGGAAGTAACGATAATCCTGTGCGTCCTCTTTTGAACGCATTGGAATGCTCATGCCCTTTTCATCGTCCCAACGGCGTGTTTCCTGCTCGACTTTTCCGCCTGCTTCAAGAACGGCTATCTGTCTTTCTACCTCGTAGTCGATACCTCTTACAGCTGCAGAGAAGCTGTTTACGTTCTTCATTTCAGAACGTGTGCCGAATGGCTCGCCAGGCTTGTGAACAGATACGTTTACGTCACATCTGATAGAGCCCTCCTGCATCTTACAGTCGCATATGCCAAGATACTGGAGGATCGATTTCAGCGTTTCAAGATAAACCTTTGCTTCCTGTGAGGAACGCATATCAGGCTCAGAAACTATCTCAATAAGCGGAACGCCGCAGCGGTTAAGGTCAACGAGCGATACGCCATGGAACTTGTCAGAGTGGAGAAGCTTACCGGCGTCCTCCTCGATGTGTATTCTTGTGATACCAATTCTTCTTTCTTCGCCGTCAACAAGGATATCAACGTAACCTTTTCCGCAGAGAGGAACTTCTGCCTGTGATATCTGATAAGCCTTTGGCAGGTCAGGATAGAAATAGTTCTTTCTGTCCTGCTTGCATATGCGGTTTATCTTGCAGTTGAGTGCGTGACCCATTCTTATTGCGTAGTCAACTACCTTTTCGTTAAGAGTAGGCAGTGTGCCAGGCATACCCATGCAGATAGGGCATACCTGTGAATTGACTTCAAGACCGAACTGATTCTTGCAGTCGCAGTATATTTTAGACTCGGTATTAAGCTCAGCATGAGTTTCAAGACCGATTACAACTTCGTAGCCTTTTACCATTTTTGTGACCCCTTTCCTTAAAGCTCAGGCATTTTGAATCCGCCCACAAACTGCTCGTAAGCATAAGCTGTGTTAAGCAGACGCTGCTCTGTAAACTTTCCGCCGATAAGCTGCATACCAACAGGCAGACCCTTGTCGTCATATGCGCAAGGTATACTTATTGCAGGCAGACCTGCAATGTTCACTGTAACAGTGCAGACATCGTTTGCGTACATTTTAAGGGGATCGTCAGTGTTCTCGCCGATCTTGAAAGCTGTTGACGGAACTGTAGGAGTAGCGATAACATCAACGTCAGCAAACTGAGCTGCGAACTCCTGCATTATTCTCTTCTGAACGAGCTTTGCTTTCTTGTAGTAAGCGTCATAGAAACCTGATGAAAGCACGAATGTGCCGAGCATTATTCTTCTCTTTACCTCGTCGCCGAAGCCTTCTGAACGTGTTCTCTCGTACATATCAACAAGTCCGTCATATTCCTCAGCTCTGAAGCCGTATCTTACGCCGTCAAATCTTGCAAGGTTTGAAGAAGCTTCTGCGGAAGAAATGATGTAGTATGATGAAAGTGCATAATCTGTAGACGGCAGAGATATCTCCTTTACAGTTGCGCCCTGCTTTTCAAGCTCTTTCACAGCGGTCATTACAGACTGCTTAACGAATGGGTCGATACCCTCACCGAAATACTCTTTTGGTATACCAATTCTAAGACCCTTTACGTCAGCTTTAAGGTCTGCTGCGAAATCAGGGTACTCTCTGTAGGCGGAAGTAGCGTCATACTTGTCATGACCAACGATAGCGGACTGTACCATAGCAACGTCCTTTACGCACTTGCCAAGAGGTCCGATCTGATCCAGAGATGAAGCGAAAGCAACAAGACCGTATCTTGAAACGCTGCCGTATGTAGGCTTAAGACCTACAACGCCGCAGTATGAAGCAGGCTGTCTGATTGATCCGCCTGTGTCAGAGCCAAGGGTCACGATAGCTTCCTTTGCAGCAACAGCCGCAGCAGATCCGCCTGATGAGCCGCCGGGTATCCTCTCTGTATCAAATGGGTTTTTAGTAGGCTTGAAATGTGAATTCTCAGTTGATGAGCCCATAGCAAACTCGTCCATGTTGAGCTTGCCTGTTACAACGATATCGTCAAGCTTGTTCATTACAGTTGCATTGAAAGGCGGAACATAGTTGTCAAGCATTTTTGATGCGCAGGTCGTTCTCAGACCCTTTGTTGAGATATTGTCCTTGATACCGAAAGGTATACCTGCCAGAGGTGAAAGTTCCTCGCCCTTAGCGAGCTTCTCGTCTATCTCAGCGGCTTTTTTCATAGCGTTTTCTTCGTCAAGCGTCAGATAAGCGTCTACCTTGTCCTCAACTGCTTTTATTCTGTCAAAAACAGATTTTGTAAGCTCAGCGGAGCTTATTTCCTTGTTCTTTATCATTTCTGACAAGTCGCAAGCGTTTCTTTCAAAAAGTTCCAATTATAACACTCCTTACTCTACTGTTTTAGGCACGACAAGACAGCCTGCCTTTACCTGAGGAGCGTTTTGCATAAGCTCCTGTCTTGTGAATTTATCCTGAACAGCCACGTCTTTTCTGAGTATCATCGGGTTGTCAGGGTCAAGGGTCATTTCGTCCTGAATGTCGGGGAGCTTTTCAACCATTCTCACGATGTTCTGCATTTCTGACTCAAACTTATCAAGCTGATCGTCTTCGATGCGAAGTCTTGCCAGCTTGGCAATGTGTTTAATGTCAATGTTCATTTTACATTCCTCCTGTTTTATTCATATAAAAAGATATTATCTTATTTTATCTATCGCATATGCGGGCGAACACTGTTCGCCCCTACAAAGATACGATATTTTTATTACTTTATCATATCCTTGAACTGTTCCTCGGTGATTATCTCGATACCAAGCTGCTGAGCCTTGTCGAGCTTGCTTCCCGCTTCTTCACCTGCAAGAACATAGTCCGTTTTTTGGGACACCGAGCCGCTTGCCTTGCCGCCGTATTTCTCAATTAGCGCCTTTGCTTCGCTTCTTTTCAGTGTCGGCAAAGTGCCTGTGAGAACAAAAGTCTTGCCTGCAAAGCGGTCGTCTATCTGGATCTTCTCATACTTTGTGTTTATTCCACATTCTTTGAGCCTTTTGATAAGCTCTATCATATGCTCCTCATGGAAAGCATTGTAAACGCTCTGTGCCATTACGCCGCCAAAGCCGTCTATTTCAGCTATCTGTTCAGCGGAAGCGTTCATGATGTTATCAAGGTCGCCGAATTTGTCGCACAGAAGTTTAGCAGAAGCCTGTCCGATATTTCTTATGCCCAGACCGAATACCAATCTGTCCAAAGAATTGGACTTTGACTTTTCTATAGCATTAAGCAGATTGTTCACTGACTTTTCCTTGAAGTTGTCAAGCTGTAAAAGCTTGTTTTCGCTGAGAGTGTAAAGGTCAGCCACAGATGTGATAAGCTTGTTGTCAAGAAGCGTGTGAACTATCTGCGGACCAAGTCCGTCAATGTTCATTGCGCCCTTTGAAGCAAAGTGAACTATGCTCCTGAATATCTGCGCAGGACATTCAACGTTCGGACATCTGACAGCCGCTTCTTCCTCAGACTTCACAAGCTTTGTTCCGCATACAGGACAATACTCAGGAAGCGTGAAAACTCCGTCACCATGCTTTTCTACAGAGCCAAGGACTTCCGGAATGATATCTCCTGCCTTGCGCACCTTGATGATATCCCCTACGGAAATGTTTTTCTCTCTTATAAAGTCCTGATTGTGGAGGGTCGCCCTTGAAACACTCGTGCCTGCAAGAAAAACAGGCTCAAACACAGCCACAGGTGTTATAGCACCTGTTCTGCCCACGTTAAGCTCTATATCAAGCAGCTTTGAGGTCTTTTCCTCAGGCGGAAACTTGTAAGCCACAGCCCACTTCGGCACTTTTGCGGTTGCACCAAGTATCTCACGCTGTCTGAAATCGTCAACTTTTATAACAACGCCGTCAATATCGAACGGCAGGTCAAAACGCTTTTCGCCGATAGCCTTTATGCAGTCTATCACTTCATCAGCAGTTGACACACGCTTGTAATCAGGGATAGTCTTGAAGCCCAGCGTTTTCAGATAGTCAAGAGATTCCTTGTGAGAAGTAAGCTCCTTGCCCTCTATCTGCTGAACATTGAACACAAAGATATCGAGCTTTCTTTTTGCCGCTATTTTAGGGTCTTTCTGCCTTAGAGAACCTGCGGCGGCATTTCTAGGGTTTTTGAAAGGCTGCTCGTCATTGTCCTCCTGCTCTTTAACAAGCTTCAGAAAAACATTTCTCGGCATATATGTTTCGCCCCTGACTTCTAACAAAGGCAGTTCCTCGTTTATTTTGATAGGTATGGACTTTATCGTTTTTAGATTAGAAGTAACGTCCTCTCCCACAAAGCCGTCACCACGGGTCGAGCCTATTGCAAGCTCGCCGTTGCGATATTCAAGTGATACCGAAAGCCCATCTATTTTAGGCTCGACAACGAACTGCGGTTTATCCACAGCCTGCTGAACTGTTTCAATAAAGCTTTTCACCTGTTCAAAGGAAAAAACGTCCTGCAAAGAACCCATTTGAACTTTGTGTGTGACTTTCTCAAATATTGATATCGCCTTGCCGCCTACACGCTGAGTAGGGGAGTCGCTTCTGATAAACTGCGGAAACTGCTCCTCAAGTCCTTTCAGTTCCTGCTGGAGCATATCGTATTCATAGTCGGATATCTCGTTTCTGTCCTCAACGTAATAAAGCTGAGAGTGATAGTTCAAAAGCTTAACGAGCTCGTCTATACGTTTTTTAGCGTCCTGTTCGTTCAAAATAACACAACTCCATTTCGTTCAGCCTTGACGGCATATCATACCTTAATATTATACCATAACAATGGTTGAAATACAAGCCTTTTTTCTATAAACTGCGAAAAAATCAGCCTTTTCCCCTGTCTAAATACATATCAGGTATCTCTCCTACGATAACAGTTTCGCTTACGGGATAGTCATAGCTCACCACTATATCTGTTGAATGAGCAGGAAGAATGGCAGTCATTTCTATGGTCACAGAGAGATAAAGGTTGTATTTTGTCTGATTTATCCCTGCTTCTGTGAAACTGCTTTTAAGCTCTGTTTTTGCCGCACCTATCTGATGAAGCCGCAGTGGTATGTCAAAACCTCTGCCTGTGAGGATATTTATTCCCGAAAGTGTGCCTATGGGTACGCTGAGTTTTGTACCCTCTAGCTGTGAAAGACTTTCGTTCACAGCCTTTGAAACGCTGCTTTGAAGCCTGTTCACGGCGTTCGTGTCGCTGTTAATGGAGGTTATCCTGCCGTCAGTTTCGGATATCTTTATGTAACTGCTCTGTGGCAGCTTTTCAAGTTCTCTGCTTATCGCCGCATTTATCACGTCAAGTGCCGCCTGCTTGCTTTCAAACTCGCTTATTTCGCTGATGTGCCTTGAAAGTTGCGCAAAAAACACTGCCGTTAGAAGTGCAAGAATAACGATAAAAGCCAGCAGTATGTATGAAACCCTGTTCTTGAAAGAACGCTTGTGGACGCTCAAAAAAATCACCGCCTTTGGCTTATTATATACCAAAATGCGGTGAAATGTGATTATTTAAGTTCGACTATGGTAACACCATCCTCGCCCTCGCCGTAAACGCCCTTTCTGAATGATTTTACAGACGGGTGGCGTTTGAGCGCACGCCTTATGGCGTCACGGAGTATACCTGTTCCTCTGCCGTGGATTATGGTAAGCATTGTCACGCCTGACATGATAGCGTCAGAAATGAACTGTTCCATTTCATGAACGCCCTCGTCAGCGGCATAGCCCCTGATATCAAGCTCGGTGGATACCTTTCGTGTCATGCGGCTCTCAATGCCGTTTTTGGATACGCCGCCTTTTTTCACTGGCTTCTTTGCCTGCTTTTGCGGCTGTTGTTTTTCGATAAGCTGAAGCTTCTTTACGTCTATCTTGGTTTTCATTATGCCTGCCTGAATGAAGCACATTCCGCTGTTGTCAGGGGGCGTTATAACGATACCCCTTTTGTTTATATCTACGATAAGCACGCTGTCGCCCTTTTTCAGCGGTCTTGGCAGCACATATCCCTCGTTCCTGCTTTCGGAAACAGGGTTAGCTTCGTTGTAAAGCTTGTTCATTGTGGACTTCTGCTTGTGCCTTGCGTCAATAGCTTTCTGAGTGAAGTTAGGATTTTCTTTCTCTTTTCTCAGCTTGTCAAGCTCGTCAACAAGCGCCTGCGACTCACGCTGAACACGATTTACTATCTGCTTAGCCTCACGCCTTGCCTTTTCAAGCTCGGCTTCTTTCTGATCGTAGAATTTTTCTTTCTGCTCTGCAAGTTCTTTTTTCAGCGCTTCACTTTCCGCACGGTATTTCTCCGCAAGCCTGTTGTTTTCTTCAAGCTGCATTCTCGTGCGTTCGAGATTGTCTATGATAGTTTCAAATTTTCTGTTATCCTCAGAAATAAGCGACTCAGCATACTTGATTATATCCTTGTCTATGCCAAGGCTTTCAGAGATAGCAAAAGCGTTCGATTTGCCGGGTGAGCCTATGATAAGCCTGTATGTCGGGTGCAAAGTCTGTACGTCAAATTCGCAGGAAGCGTTCTCAACGTCAGGAGTGTCGATAGCATACATCTTAAGCTCCTGATAGTGTGTAGTTGTAACGAGGGTCGCACCGAATATCCTTATGCGCTCGATTATAGCCACCGCCAGCGCAGCGCCCTCCACAGGGTCAGTGCCAGAGCCAAGCTCGTCAAGAAGTACAAGGCTCTCGCTGTCCGCTTCATCAAGTATGGTCTTTACTCTGCTTATGTGTGATGAAAAAGTCGATAGATTGTTTTCTATAGATTGTTGGTCGCCGATATCCACAAGCGCGTTTTTGTATACAGATATCCTGCTTCCGTCTGACGCAGGGATAAGCAGACCGCACATTGTCATAAGCGTGAGCAGACCAACAGTTTTAAGCACAACTGTTTTACCGCCCGTGTTAGGTCCTGTGATTATCAGGGAGTGATAGTCAGTGCCGATAGAGAAGTTTATAGGCACGACCTTTTTCGGGTCGATAAGAGGGTGACGTGCTTTGTTAAGCACGATAATGCCGTCATCAGATATCTCAGGGAGCATCGCTCTCATTTTTGCGCCGAGATTTGCTTTTGCAAAATAAAGATTAAGCTCAGTAACAGCATTGTAGTTTGAAATGAGCTGGTCTTTCATTTGGGCACATTCCATGGAAAATTCAGCGATTATCCTGTGTATCTCGTCCTGCTCCTGACCCTGCAAAATGCGGATATCGTTGTTGGCTTCCACTACCGACATAGGCTCGATAAAAAGCGTTGAGCCTGTTGCGGAAGTATCGTGAACAAGACCGCTGACATTGCCCTTGAACTCAGTTTTGACAGGAAGAACGAAACGTCCGTCACGCATTGTGACAATGCTCTCCTGCAAATATTTCTGAGTGCTTGGGGATTTTATCATCTTGTCAAGGGTCTCTCTTATTTTCAGTCCTGAACGTGTTATCTTCTGTCTTATGCTTCTAAGTTCAGCACTTGCATCGTCAGAAAGCTTTGTGTCATCTATGATAGCCGTTTCAAGTCTCTGCTGTAGATATTTGTTTGGATAGAGCATCTCAAAAAGATATGAAAGGGAAGTGTCCTTGTTCTCACACTGCTCATACCAGTGATGAAGTTCATAGGTCTGTGCAAGCAAGCGCCTTATCTGAATAAGTTCTCCAAGAGAAAGCACGCCGCCTGCTTCGGCTCGTTTGATGTAAGTTGATACGTCATTTATGTTGTAAAAATTCGGCGTGCCGTATCTCACGCTGAGTTCAAGGGCTTCGGCGGTCTTGCCTGTTTCTTTCTTGACCGTGTAAAGGTCAGAACAAGGCTTTATCCCCAAAGCCATTTTTTTCGTTCTTTCGTTGGAACATTCTTTTGAAAGCATTTCAAGAATTTTGTTTAGCTCCAATGAGTCGTAAAATCTTTCATCCATTATATATACCTCAAAAATAAAGCAAAATTCACGCCTGTGTATGTGGAAAATGCAGGGAACGGCGTCCTTGACGTCCCACATATGTTTTCAGGACGGTGATCTGCTTTTACAAAAGTCTGTAAAAATCAAGCGACGGAAACTTGCCTTTCAAATTATATCTCACAAACCGCTCTGTAAAAGCCGTCAGTTTTTTCTGATATTTTTCGCTTATCTTGAAAGCAAAAAGCCGCTCGTATTCCGTCAGTGCAATAAATCGGACTATGTATAGCATAGTCCTGTCTAATTCAATATCGTAAATACTGTCAGGGTTGTAACAGCACTTGTCGCACTCCAAAACACCTGTTGACAGGTTGAAGTGCATGATGTCAGCCTCATACGCCATGCACACTGAACAGCCTAGAAGTGCAGGTCTTAATCCCGCTTCACACAGCAGACGAAACTCAAATATAGATTTGAGAAGTTCGTTATCCCTGTCGCCCTTATTGAGAAAATAAAGTGTGTTCAGCGTCAGCCGCATTATCTCGTCACAGCCGCTTTCCTCTGTTCGTATATACATGAGAAGTTCGGAAAAATACGAGGCTAGAGCCATTTTCTTAGGGTCGAGCCTGATGTTGTAAAAAAGCTTCTCCGATTCGCTGCTGTTGAGAAAAAACACAGATTGACCTTTAGCGTTCTTTTTCTCCTCAACGCACAGCTTAGAGTATGCAAAAAGCTGGGTTGAGGACGCATTTTTTGTGCTTTTCCTGCCGCCGCGAACAAATATATCTATGACTCCACGCTCTGCCGTGAGAACAGTGACAGACTTGCTCGACTCGCCCCTGTCATTTTCCCTCAGTATCAGTCCCATAAAGGTCAGCATTGTCAGTATCCTCTTTTCTGTGTGCGGCATATGTGAGATAATCCTCTATCCTGCCGCTTTCAAAGAACTTGTCCCATAAAGTCATGATGTTCACCGCCTTACTGATATTATCAGCTTTTGGGGCGGTCATTATAAGCGGAAAAATATGTTGCCTTTATTCAAGGCCGAAATTCTTTATCATGCCCTCACGGTTTCTCCAGCCCTCTTTTACCTTTACCCAGCACTGGAGATTTACTTTTATCTGGAAGAAATCTTCAAGGTCAGCTCTTGCTTCCTGACCTATCTTTCTAAGCATTGAGCCGCCTTTTCCGATAAGTATGCCCTTGTGTGACTCCCTCTCGCAGTATATAGTAGCGGTAACATCGAGTATAGCTTCGCCGTTTCTGTTTTCACGTTCGTTAAGCTGTTCGATAGTCACAGCTATGCCGTGAGGAACTTCGTCGTTAAGGTTGTTGAGCGCTTTTTCTCTGATTATCTCAGCCATTATCACCTTCTCAGGCTGGTCTGTGAATTTATCATCAGGGAAGTAGTGCGGACCCTCCACAGCATTCTTTTCAAGGTCCTCCATGATAATGTCAAGACCGTCATTTTCAAGAACGCTCACAGGCACGATATCTATAAAATCAAAAAGCTTTGAATACTCTGTGATAACAGCAATAAGATCCTCTTTGTTTTCAAGAAGATCTATCTTGTTCAGAACAAGTATTACCTTAGTCTTGCCTGCTTTGAAGCCCTTTACAAGCTCACGCTCGTTTTCGGATATCTTCTTTGTGCAGTCAGCCATAAGGATAATAAGGTCAACGCCTGCAACAGACTCGTTCACAGCGTTGAGCATATGCTCAGAAAGCTTGTTTTTAGCCTTGTGCATACCCGGAGTGTCCATGAAAACGAACTGTGTATCTCCCTTTGTGAGAACGCCTGTTATCTTCGTTCTTGTTGTCTGCGGCTTGTCGCTCACTGCGGCTATTTTTTCGCCCACAAGAGCGTTGAGCAGTGAAGATTTGCCTGCGTTTGCACGTCCAACAATGGTGACGAACGCATTTTTTGAATTTGTTTTTTTCTTGTTCATATATATTTTCCTTATCTTTTTTTATCTTTGTCAGCAGGCGTTTTGAACACCCACACGAGCCACAGTATCACGCCTGCGGCTAAAGCTAGACCCAGCAATATGTTTCTGGCAAAATAAGAGGCTATCGCCATAAAAGCAGAATAGTCCCAAAATATCCTTATTCCTACAGACACGGAAGCTATCGCCGCAATAAGAACAGCCCCCGCCGCACAGTCTTTCGCCTTTTTAGCAAGGGGGTTTTTATCTTTGCACACCATATCCACAGCGGCTTCAACAGCTGTGTTCACAAGCTCCAGAGCTATAACAAGCCCTATGCAGATATAAACTGCGGCAGTTTCGGCGGCGCTGAGCCCATAAAATCGCATAAGCAGTATCACAAGCACTACTGTGCCAATGTGGAAACGCATATTGCGCTCTGTTTTTATACAGCTCACAACGCCCTCAAAGGCGTAAACAAAGCCCTTGAAGAAGCGTCCTATCCCTGTTTTACCTGTGTTCATGCTCGCCTAGGAACGTGGCGTCTCTGGAGATGCCCAGATTGCCAAGAATAGCTTCTTCCTTTTCACGCATTATCCTCTCCTGAAGATTGCTTTCTTCATGGTCATAGCCAAGGAGATGAAGCATTGAATGTACTGTCAAGAAGCCTATCTCTCTTTCAAGAGAGTGACCGTATATCTCAGCCTGACGGTAAGCCGTTTCAAGGCTTATGACTATATCGCCCAGCAGATAAGCTCCTGTCTCGTGATTCAGATCAAAATTTCCGTTCTCACCGAGAGGAAAGCTCAGCACGTCTGTTGAACGGTCTATGTTTCTATGCTCCTTGTTAAGCTCATGTATCTGCTCGTCATTCACAAAAGATACAGAAACTTCAAAATCATCATTGTGACCCTCGTATTCCAACACAGCATGGCAGCAGCGTCTTACAAGAAGCCTTATTCCTACAGGTATCTTAACTTCTGCCTGATCGTTGGTTATCATTACTTTTACCTTGCCCATTACTTTTTCACATTCCTTTTTTGTTATATTTTTCATAAGCAAGGATTATGTCCTGCACAAGCTTGTGACGGACAACGTCCTTGTCGGTAAATCTGTTTATCGATATATCGTCAATGCCCTTTAGCACGTTCATTGCCTGAATAAGTCCCGATTTTCTTTGGTCAGGCAGGTCTATCTGCGTTATATCGCCTGTTATGACTATCTTTGAATTAAATCCAAGACGTGTAAGGAACATCTTCATCTGCTCATGAGTGGTGTTTTGCGCTTCGTCGAGGATAATGAAAGAATCGTCAAGAGTACGTCCTCTCATATACGCCAGCGGAGCGACTTCGATACAGCCACGCTCCTGCTGTTTGGCGAAAGTGTCAGGACCCAGCATTTCAAAAAGTGCGTCATAAAGCGGTCTGAGATATGGGTCTACCTTGCATTGCAGGTCGCCTGGAAGAAATCCCAGCTTTTCGCCTGCTTCCACCGCAGGACGTGTGAGGATTATCTTCTCCACCTCGTGCGCCTTGAAATCCTTTACCGCCATTGCCACTGCAAGATAAGTCTTACCTGTTCCCGCAGGACCAACGCCCATGACGATAGTCTTTTTCCTTATTGCTTCAACATATCTTTTCTGACCGAGAGTTTTCGGCTTGACGAGCTTTCCGCTCACAGTCACGCACACGCCGTCATCAGACATATGCTTTATCTCATACTGCTTGCCCTCTCGCACAAGTGTGAAAACATATCTTATAGTCTGTTCGGTGATAGCTTCTCCCTTGTTGATAAGAGCGATAAGGCTATTTATGGCTTCCGAGGCGTTAAATACGTTTTCCTCGTCGCCTGTTATTTTGATATCGTCACCTCTGCCGAGAATGACAACATTATACTCTTTTTGGATAAGATTAACGTTCTCATCATAATTGCCGAAAAGGCTGAGCACAGTTTCCATTCTGTCAACGCTGATAAGTTTTTCCGCCATTAGCACAACTTCCTCTTTTTTGATCTGAAATATCTATTATATAAGGCTATTATATCACATTTTTTTCATTATTGCAACAATCTCAGTAAGATTTAACACATTTTTATGCACCTTTTCACACTTTTTGATCATTTCTTAATAAAAAATTCCACCTCTCTGCAAAGTTTCCCGTACAGTGTGTATGTAACAGTGGCGGTAACTCCGTTTTCCGTCACATTATCCTCCACCTGTCGGTCTTTTATCTCATAGTCTGAGAGAAAATTTTCCTCATACAAATATGCCTTTTCGTGAACAGCGTCAAGCGCCTGCTGTTCAGTGAGAGTGCTTTGTGAGAATTTATATTCTTCAAGCTCGCAGGTGGTTATCCCGAAAGGCATTTCAATCCCGAACAGAGACAGGGGAGAATATCTCTGCTCATCTTTCCAATAGCCCTCAGGCTTTGAGATAAAAAGAGGTATATCAGCGTCAAACACAGTAAAAAAGCGCTTTGTATCTCGCTTGCCTGTTGTCTTTTCTGCCTTGTCCTCAAAGGGCTGTGTGAATGTGACAGTGCGCTCAAAAGTGCCTAACACCTTGCCCTTTGAGCGTGCATAGCTTGTCTTTGTCTCGACATTTTCTTTGCCATCTATCCAGCTGGACTTTGATGTGACTATCTCGCCGCCTACAACGATATCGCCCTTTGTCACACCGCTCCCCACAGGTATCTTTAACTGTCCGTCATAAACTTCAACTTTCTCGATAACTCCGTTTTCGCAGGCAACAAGGTTTGAGGGATAGCGGTTTGATTCACGCTTTGTGTCTCCCTCAGTTTCGATAACGTCTATTATCAGCGTGTCGCCTTTGCGTGTTATGCCTGCCCATGATATGCCCTCCACTTTTTGTTTCAGCGCACGTTCTGTGACTATAAGGTCAATGCTTGGGATATAAGTGCCTGTCTCCACGCCCTCCTCTTTCAGCACCGCCATAACGCCTTTTCTGATGTTTTCATCATCACTGAGAATGTCAAACCTCACCACCACGTTTGAAAGATAGAAGCACGAAAGCATGACAGCCGCTGTGCCTATGACAAGTCCTCCTCTGCCGAAAAAGCGCTTTGCAAGAACAAAGCTTCCGTGACGTTTTGCGGCGGTGTATTCAAGCCCAAGTTCATCGCATAACCTTTCAAGTGCCTTGTAGTGTTCCGCAGGCATACGCAAAGTGAGCTTTCCGCCCTTTTCACACATTTTGCTCACAGGAAGCTTATCCGACATTATCCTGCGGTAAAACTTTGTGAAACTATCCCCTGTGATAACATAATCTATATAACCGAAAATCATTATCCTCTCTCCCTGATACTTCTTGACACAAGCTTGACCGACTCTATTTTTCCTCTTATCTCCACGCTGTCAGAGCAGAAGTTTGACATTGTAAGACCGCTCCCCCATATCTCTATCTCAAAAGAGCCTGTCAGCACCTTTGCCATTATCTCACTGCATTCCACTATCTGCTTGCAGTTTTCGATAACGGCGGCTCTGTCATCAGTTATGCTTATATATGAACTTAGTGCGGTCAGCTCTTTTGTCATGCCGAAAAAGCTCATGAAAGGTATCTTCTTCATTTTTGCGTCCTCCGTTCATTGTCCTATGCCTAATTATATTATGGGACAGACTGACATATACTTGAAAAGTGAAAAAGGAGGTCATGAAAATGTTAAAAAGACTTGCAAAGGAGCTTTGCATATACATACTTGCAGGGGTGGTCATATGGTTCTGCATTATCGCCATATCAGGCGGCGAGAGCGTAAAGCTTGGCATTTCCGAAGCCGTTGACCGCTGTATGAATATCATAATCCCGTCGCTGTTCGTTTTTATGGCGCTGTCGCAGATTCTTGTTTCAAGTGGACTTTACTACTGCGTTTCAATGCCTTTTTATCCCATATCAAGATTTATAATGGGCATACCGCCTCATCTTTTCTTTGTGTTTCTTCTTGGAAATACCGCAGGCTATCCTGTGGGAGTAAAGCTTCTCTCAGACCTGTGTCAGAGGAAGATAATATCCCAGCGGACGGCAAAGATAATGTCCTGCTTTTGCTGTTGCGGCGGACCGGCTTTTTATTCGGGTACAGTGGGTCTTGCGGTTTTTGGCTGTACGGGAGCAGGCATTGCAGTGTTCGTGTCCATACTAGCGGCAAATTTTCTCACTTCGCTTATCCTTGGCAGAGCCATAAACGAGGATAAGAAAACATCAAAACCAACTTTCAGACTTGACGGCAGAATGTTCACCGACAGCGTTATCTCGGCAGGGAAGTCCCTTTTTGTTATCTGCGTTATGATAGTCTTTTTCGGAGCTTTTATGTCCTCTCTTGAATACTGCGGAGGGTTCAGCTTTCTGAAAAATACGTTCTCACTGTCAGAAAACGGACTTGTGCTTGTGAAAAGCTGTCTTGAAATAACCTCTCTCACTGAGCTTTCAGAAAGTCCATTTTATCTTCTACCATTTATAGCCGCCGTATGCTCATTCGGCGGTCTGTGCGTGATGATACAGATAGCTGCACTGGGCATGGATTTTTCCCTTGTGCCTTTTTTTATCTCACGTCTGACATCAGCCTTTCTGTCTGCTGTCATATGCCGTTTTATCTATCCATTCTTTATCCCGGACACAATTTTGACTTCTGTTACAAATAATGTTAAATTCGTCAAAGTGAACAATTTTATCCCCTCATTTTGCTTGATTATGATGATTTTATTACTAACTTTGAAGAAAAGACTAGCATTTTCTAAAACAGTATGATATAATTGTATACAAATGAAAAAAGATTAACTTATCTTAAAGGAGTTGTATAAATCATGGCAAAGAAGAGCTATTTTGGTAACAGAATTTCACCGTCATGTTCTTACTGCCTTTTCGGCAACAGATCAAGAGAAGGAAACAAGGTCCTCTGTGAAAAGCAGGGTCTGGTAGACGCTGATTATAGCTGTAAGAAGTGGGTCTATGACCCTATCAAGCGTGTGCCTAAGAAACAGCTTAACATTCCAAATCAGGAAGACGACGTTATCTGATAACACACAAATTTGCCGTACATCTTTTGGTGTACGGCTTTTATATTGCAAAAAATATCCGCAGAGCGCTTTGTTTCGTCCTGCGGATTTTTCATATTGCTATATCTTTTTTATCTTGGTGTAATTTGCCATTATCTTCTTCGTGCCACGATTGTCAAATGCTATTTCAACGAGTGTATCGTTAGCCATAGGCTTTGAGCTTAAAACAGTGCCCTCGCCGAATATTTTGTGCAAAACTCTGTCCCCTGGTGCGAAAGTTTCAGTATTCACAGAAACACTGCTCTTGTCAGCCCTGCGCTGAGCCAGCTGCTGTTGCAGGCTCATGCTGTGAGGTTTTTCATAGCCGTTGAGATAAGGTGAAGCTTTTGTTTCTTCAGCTTGCTTTTCTATGCAATCGGCAGGAAGCTCTTTTATAAAACGTGATATCCTGTTGCGGTCAGTTCGACCGTAAAGCATACGCTCCTCTGCGTGGGTGAGATAAAGCTTTTCCTTTGCTCGTGTCACCGCAACATAAGCAAGTCTGCGTTCCTCTTCTGTGTCGGCTTCCGATTCAAGACTTCTTGCAGACGGGAAGATGTTGTCCTCCATTCCCACAACAAAAACTATCGGAAATTCAAGTCCCTTTGCAGAGTGCATTGTCATAAGCACAACATAGTCAGCGTCAGGGTCGAGATTGTCAACATCAGTGTAAAGTGATATTTCCTCCAAAAAGCCCGACAGCGACGGCTCGTCTGCATTTTCTTCATAACTTGACATGGTGGATTTAAGTTCGTTAATGTTTTCAAGACGTGTAAGACCCTCGTCGCCCTGCATTTCAAGATGACGCTTGTAGCCTGTCATATCAAGAAGCTTATCCAAAAGCTCCGCAAGTGGCAGAGTGTCAGAAAGCTCAGTAAGCTCCGATAGCATATCGCCCACAGGCATAAGCTGTTTTGAACGCTTTACAAGGGGCGCAAGCATATCAGCTTCCTGCATGATGTGGATAGGTGAATCCCCAAGGTCTGAGGTTATCTGCTCCAGTGCATTGACAGTGGCTTCGCCGATACCACGCTTCGGCTCGTTGATTATTCTTCTTAGGCGGAGAAAGTCGAAATGGTTGTTTATTACAGAAAGATAAGCAAGGATATCCTTTATTTCCTTTCTGTCATAGAATTTTAGACCGCCTATTATTTTATATGGTATGCCGCTTTGTATGAAAGTCTGCTCCAAAGCGTTTGATTGTGCGTTCATTCTGTAAAGAATGGCATGGTCATTGTATTTTCTGCCCTTGTTTATGTCCTCTAAAATGGTGTCAGCCACGAATTTTGCTTCACTGCGCTCGCTTGAAGCCTTGTATATTGTGACCTTTTCGCCGTCACCCGAAGCTGTCCACAGATTTTTGCCCTTTCTGCCCTGATTGTTGCTTATAAGCTGATTTGCGCAGTTAAGAATGTTCTGGGTCGAGCGGTAATTCTGTTCAAGCTTTATAACGTCAGTGTCAGCGTTGCAGTTAAATTGCTCCTCAAAATTGAGGATATTCTCAATGGTCGCACCACGGAACTTGTAGATACTCTGGTCGTCATCACCCACAACGCACAGGTTATTGAATTTCTGTGATAGGAGCGAAACAAGTCTGAACTGAGCCTTGTTGGTGTCCTGATACTCGTCTACCATTATGTATTTATACAAATTCTGATAGTGGTCGAGAACATCAGGGAACTGCTCAAAAAGCTTTACAGTGTGGCAGATTATATCGTCAAAGTCCATGGCATTTGCGGCTTTGAGTTTCTGTTGATAGTGCTTGTATACCTTGCCTATGGTGAGGTCACGATAATCTCCTGCGGCTGAGGTGATGTATTCATCAGGCTCTTGGAGCTGGTCTTTTGCATGAGAAATCTCGCTGAGTATGGCTCTCGGGGGAAACATCTTCTCAGATATGTCAAGCTCTCTCAGTATGCTTTTTACAGTTCTCTGAGAATCATCTGAATCATAAATGGTGAAGCTGCTTGAAAAGCCCAGCTTGTCACATTCACGCCTGAGTATCCTTGCGCAGGCGGAGTGGAAAGTCGCCGCTGTTATGCCTTGACCTGCCTCTCCCAACATTCCAGCAAGACGTTCTTTAAGCTCGCCTGCCGCCTTGTTTGTGAACGTGATAGCAAGTATGCTCCACGGCTTTATGCAGTCATATGCCACAATGTCCGCAAGGGTAGAAGCGTCATTTGTCTTGCCGTCAACGTAGTCTTTTAGAAACTGTATGTCCTGCTCAGAGGGTGTGCCGTAGGTCTGCTCTGTGTTGTATGCGTTGCCAAAGTATATCATGTTTGCGATACGGTTTACCAAAACTGTTGTCTTGCCGCTTCCTGCTCCTGCCAGTATAAGGAGAGGACCTTTTATTTTGAACACAGCCTTGCGCTGTTGGTCGTTCATTCGTGAAAAGTATTTTTCAAGTGCTTTTCTTTTAAGAGCCGTAAACTGCTCCATTATATACACCTCCGTAAAATTTTATGCCGTATCCTACATTATAGCATATTTTTTCTATCTTGAAAAGGGTGGCGGCAAATTTTTTTCGCATGAATAACAGTGGGTATGTTTTCCAATAATACATTAAACTGAAATTATGAACGGAGGAACATATATGAAAGCTGTTGTTTTATGCGGAGGACGTGGAGAAAGATTGATGCCCATGACAGACAGGCGACCTGCGGCGCTTCTAAGGCTGTGCGGAAAAGAAATTTTGCTTTTTACTCTTGAAATGCTGGAGAAAGCAGGCTTTTCGGAAGCTGTGCTTGCGGTGGGCTATGGCTCTGAACAGGTAGAAAGGCTTCTTGATGAAAAATACTCAGGAAATATAAAGCTTCATATGATAAACACCGCAGGCAAAAGCACTGCGCAGGCTGTGAAAACAGCAATGGGCGATGAAACAGAAGCGCTTGCCGTGGAATGTAACTGTATCTGTACTCACCCTATCGATGAGCTTATAAAAGCGCATTTGAACCATGATATCCTTTGTACGGCTCTGACTTATGATACTGAAAACAGACCTGCGGGCATATATATAGTGAAAAGAGAGCTTTTTGACAGCATAAATCCTGAGAAGCCTATGGATATGACGGATGATATTATCCTCGAAGCTGTGAAAAGCGGCGAAGCTGTCCTGCTTGACGGAAAAGGCTATTATAAAAGGATAACCACCCCCGAAGCTTTTCTCGATTGCCAAAGGCATATGCTCTGCAATGAAAATATGTCCCAAAGGCTGACGGAAAATAATTTTAGCGGTGTGGCGATAGCTGAGCCTGTTTATATAGGAGAGAACGTTTCTGTTATGTCAGGGTCGGTCATAGAAAGCGGAAGCGTCATAGACGATAACGCAGTTGTAAAGGGCGGCAAGGTGGACGGATATGTGGGCATAGGCTCGGTGATATCGGAACGCTGTGACATAAACAGGGTGGTGATATGCCGTGGTGCTGTTCTTGACAGCGGCGTGAAGTGCGGCGCATATTCTGTCATAGGCGAAAAGTCTCATATCGCAAGTGAAGCCGTTATTGAAAAAGGCGTAGGCATTTGGTCAGGAAAAACTGTGGAAAAGGGCGCAAGGCTTTATGAGAATGTGAAAAACTCGTCTGACAGCCGACTTGTCATAGAAGATAACGGCGAGTGCAGTTTGTGGGGCGGTGAAGCCACAGCGCAAAGGGCTCTGCTTTTCGGGCTTTGCTCTGCAAGTGCCGTAAAAACAGGCGGCAGTATCGTGACAGCTTTTGGCTCTGACGAAAGCCTTTTGCTCAAACAAGCTCTTGACTGCGGCATATGTCAGGCAGGGGTGAACGTGTGCAGTATAGGCAGAGCAGGCATTTCAGAGCTTTCCTATGCTGTGAACAGATTTGGCGGAGCGTTTGGCATACTCATAGGCGCAAATATCTCAGGCCATGCAAGGCTTATTTCGGCAGGGGGAATGTTGCCCGAGGAAAAACTCCTTGACCGCATTGAGAGCATAGCTGACGACAGAGCATATCGCAGTGTGGGGCTTTCTCGGACAGGCTGTGTGACAGATTTTTCTGCGGTTAGGGAGATATACGCCGCAGAGCTTGAAAAAATTCTCCCTTACCGATTTAAAGGCGTAAATGTGGATATCCGCACATATGATGTTAAAAAGGCGACCCTTGCGGACAGACTTTTTCATGGCAGGAACGATACAGAGGTTGAGCGTATAATATTTAATCTTTCCGCAGACGGCGCAAAAGTATCAGCCTACAGTGAAGAAACAGGCTATGTGATGTGGGAAAAGCTTGCGGCAATGTATGCAGGGGTGTGCTTTGAAAAGGGGCTTGCGGTGGCGCTGCCTGAGAATTTTCCCTCTAGTGCAGATACCGCCGCCGAAGTCCACTGCGGTAGGCTTTACAGATACAAAAACAATGTGGACATAGCAAAGGACGTTGCCGTTTCGCCCCACAATATGTTTGCTTATGACGGGCTTTACCTTGCGGCGGTGGTAGCGGCTTATCTGTCTGAACAGGGACTAACCCTTCAAAAAGCCCTCCGTGATGTGCCTGACGCATATACTTCAAGCCGATTTGTGGGCATAACAGTGAGCCGTGAAAACAAAGAAAAGATATTCTCAGAGCTTGGCTGTTCGGCGGAGGGTGAGATAACAATAGGAAAGACCCACGCAGTTATAAGACCGCTGAGGGATAAGAGAGGTATAACAGTGTTCGCCGAAAGCGTTAGCTGTGAGCAGGCGGCTGCCGTTTGCGAGGAGATAACAAGCAGGATAAAGGGCATATACAGGTAAATGTAATAAATTGCTATTGACATTAGAGGGAAAATGGAGTACAATATAATCAGATATTTTTGTTCGGACAAAGGCGGCTCATACCGCTGTATTTAAACTGCGTTCAACACACCAATCTGTCTTTCTTTGAGGCTTCAAGCGCTTTGGACAGCGCACGATATCAAAGCCCAAACGCAGCGGTATATAGATTCTAAACGGAAAAATCGAATATTATTTGAGCATGATAAGATGCAGCAGGAAGGAGATAATTGCTCCTGCCGTATGTTTGTGCTGCTTTTTTGCGGCGTTTTGCGCCTTTGAAAGCGGCGTGCAGCAGGGCAAAGTATATTATTTTATGAACGAAAAGAACAATACTGTAAAAAATCCTACACAAAAACGTTTTTTCAGAAAAAAACAGAATAAGAACGAGATACCTCTGGCGCAGGCTTCAAAAGAGCTTGACCGTGTAAAAAGTCAGAGAGCTTCTGGCAGCGTGAAAAAAACGCTCCAGCCGAGAACTGAAACTCAGCAGAGAAAGTCGCAGAACACTCAGCAAAGACGTCCGAGACCTGCGGCGAACAGGGTGAAAGAGCCTGTAAGAAGAACGCCTGTGAAGATAATCCCTCTTGGCGGTCTTAACGAGATAGGCAAGAACTTCACCGTTATCGAGTGTTCAAACGATATGTTCGTCATAGATTGCGGTCTGGCTTTTCCTGACAGCGAAATGCCAGGCGTTGATATCGTTATCCCTGATTTCTCATATGTTGAGAAAAATCAGGAAAAGCTCAGGGGCGTTGTGCTTACTCATGGTCATGAGGATCATATCGGCGGGTTACCTTATTTTCTTAAAAAATTCAACGTGCCTGTTTACGGCACAAGGCTGACGCTTGGTCTTGTTGAGGGCAAGCTGAAAGAGCATGGGCTTCTCGGATCGGTAAAACTCAATGTTGTCACACCAAGACAGACTGTAAAGCTTGGCTG
>ERZ808240.2056-NODE-2056-length-23193-cov-3.910710_pt1 | contig 23193 bp, 23 predicted proteins | sample MGYA00521084_ERZ808240 | MGnify/ENA primary metagenome ERZ808240 (study PRJEB31516, sample SAMN03275571) | gut metagenome | biome: mammalia-associated habitat; material: feces | host: Papio cynocephalus | place: Kenya | collected 2012-08-06 ...
ATCCTCCAGTGTAATAATATGGTCTGTCAGATTTTCATTTGCTTTATTTATAATAGAAGCAAGTGTTGTTGATTTTCCAGAACCGGTAGGCCCCGTTACAAGTACCAGTCCTCTCTTTCTCTTATAGAGATCAACAACCTCTCTCGGGATACCAAGCTGATCCGGTCTCGGGATCTGTGTCTCAACTCGTCTGTAAGCCGCTGCCATATTACCACGATCCATATATACGTTTACACGGAAACGTCCGGTCTCCGGTGAGTCAAATGAGAAATCGACCTCACCTCTGTCCTTTAAGATCGCTACATGTCTTTCTTTCATGGTCGCTCCGATCGCTTCTGCCGCATCAGCAGGTGTAAGCGGAGGAACTTCAACTTCTGTCAATCGTCCATTGATTCTGAGCTTTGGCGGTATTCCGACTGCAATATGTACATCAGATGCCTTCGCCTCAACCGAGAATGCCAGGAGTTCCTTCATATCCAGCATATTGTGTTTCCTTCCTTTCCTTGTTGCATATCATAATTTCAATTTTATTTTTACAGAGTTATGTGTATAAATTCTTCTCTGTTAAAAATCTTTTCAGTTCATTCTTTTATCGCAAGAATGTTTTGTTTTCCAATGAGCACTTTAAGAGTTTTGTATTTTTAATACTCATCACCGGTTGTATAAACAATTTTCTTCATCTCAGCAATCGATGTAATACCATTTAATACATGTTTTGCTGCGCCCATCTTTAAAGTAAGCATTCCTTCTGATAACGCCTGTTTCTCGATCTTATCTGCCGTTGCTCCTGTTGAGATAACCGCCTGCAAAGCTTTTGAAACAGGCATCATCTCGTACACACCGATTCGTCCTGCATACCCGGTATCATTGCAAAGCGGACATCCTGTCGGTTCATAGATGATTACATCTTCTTCATCGTCCGGCACACCAAGTACATGTCTCTCATCATCTTCTACCAGTCGCGGCTGTTTACAGGTTGGACACAGACGTCTTACCAGTCGCTGTGCGATAACACCTACAACCGCATCACCTACAACATAAGGTTCGATTCCCATATCTTCCAGACGAGTGATCGTGGATGCTGCTGAGTTTGTATGGAGCGTTGATACAACCAAGTGTCCGGTGATAGCCGCCTGAACCGCGATCTGGGCAGTCTCACCATCTCGAATTTCTCCGATCATTATGATATCCGGATCCTGACGAAGAATAGATCTAAGCGCTGCCGCGAATGTCATGTCTGCTTTATTGTTTACCTGCACCTGGTTAATGCCATTGATATTTGCCTCGACAGGATCTTCTACTGTGATAATATTAACATCTTCTTTGTTCAACTCACTTAACGATGTGTAAAGTGTAGTTGATTTACCGGAACCGGTAGGTCCTGTTACAAGGATGATTCCATGTGGGTTACTTAAGATTCCATCAAACACCTTGATCTCATCCTCATCCAGGCCAAGTCCGCTCTTTGGTTTTGTCAGTCCGTCTTTCGAGGTAAGTCGCATAACCGTCTTCTCGCCGTATACTGTCGGAAGGATAGATACACGGACATCAAACTCTCGTCTGTCTACGAAAATAGTGATACGACCATCCTGTGGTTTTCTCTTTTCTGCGATATCCATTCCACCTATGATCTTAATACGGGCTGTGATACCTGCCAGAATACTGAGATCGTATGACATTACCTGCTTTAACGCACCATCGATTCTGTATCTGACACGAACGCTGTTCTCCAGTGCTTCGATATGAATATCGGATGCTCTCTGTCTTACACCACCCTCAATGATCTGCTTAACAAGAAGAACGATGGGTGAATTATCAATGTCTTCATTTGCTTCTTCTTCATCTCCGCCGCCAAGTGCATCCGCCTGCTCCTGACGATACATCTCAGCCGCTTCCATCGCTTTCGAACTTCCATAATATTTACCGATCGCATCGTTGATCTGTTCTTCTGTCGCGAGCATCGGTTCTACCTGCATGTTTGTTACAAGTCCGATATCATCAATCGCATTGATATCCATCGGGTCAGACATTGCAAGCTTCAATATATTCGGGTTTTCCGGATCGATCTCGATAGGAATAACCTTATATTTTGCAACCATATTCTCAGGCACCATATGGATAACTTTATCTTCGATCTTAGCGCCTTTCAATTCTATGTAATCAATACCTAACTGCTGAGTCAGAAGAGTGATAAGTATCTCGTTACTGATCATTCCCAGATCCACGAGAACATTTCCAAGTTTTCCACCATTCTCTTTCTGATATGACAGAGCTTCCTGTAACTGCTCCTCTGTAATTGCTCCTGCTGCTACAAGGATATCTCCAATTCTAATCTTTTTTCGGCCCATTCCTAATCGCATATTGGTCTGTCCCTCCTACACTTTTAAAATATACGAACACTCATTTAGAGATTATAGCACATCCTGGTAAAAAATTAAACATTTTGAACAGATTTTGGTCAATTTTTTTTGATTTTTTTCACATTTTCACAATTTTTCTTTTTGGGATATGCACGTTCTTTATAGTTTCATCATAAAATATATACAAATCGCTGGAGCAGAAATTGATGTGCAGACATTTAAAAAGCCTCTCTCACCAAAAGAGGAAGCATATTTTCTGAAATTATGCAAAGAAGGCGATCCCCAGGCCAGAAAAACTCTGATCGAATATAACATGCGGTTGGTTGCCCATATTGCCAAAAAATACAACGGAAGCCATGAAACTGACGATCTGATATCTGCAGGTACGATCGGCTTGATCAAAGCGATCGACACCTACGATCCCCAAAAAGGCAAACGCCTGGTTACTTATGCATCCAAATGTATCGAAAATGAACTTCTGATGCTTCTGCGTCAGAATCGAAAGCACACCCGTGAAGTCTCTTTATTTGATCCAATCGGTACAGATAAAGAAGGAAACGAGATCAATCTGATGGATATCATCAGCCCCGACGCTCCATCCATTCTTGATTCCATGGTACATGACTACAACCTGGAGCAGCTTCCTGAATGTATGAAGCACTATCTGACAAAACAGGAAATGGTACTTCTGACCAGACGTTATGGTCTGTCCGGCGAAGCACCATGTACTCAAAAAGAAATAGCCTCCGAAATGGGCATTTCCAGATCATATGTTTCCAGAATTGAAAAACGTGCACTGTTCAAGCTGCGCAAAAGTCTTGAAATCTGACTTTTCTACTCCTGCCGTCTGAGTATCATCCCCGTTGATACCGGGCGGTCCAGTTTTACATATAACTGCATCTTCGGATGTGGCGCGGACTCCATCTCCTCCATTTTGTCATTATAGATTTTTTCTACCCGGCACGGAATATTTGTACCGTCAAAATCCATAGCTTCTATCACTTCTCCAGCAGAGAACTTATTCTTCTGTTCAAATACTGCAAGTCCGTCTTCTGTCACCATCTGCACATTTCCGATATAGGTATAATTCTTGATATAAGTATTATTATCATAGATCTGCGAATCACTGTCTGTCTTTCCGAAATAAAACCCGGTTGTAAACTGTCTGTATGTGCATTTCGCTATCTCAGATTTATAATATTCCATATTTTCCCGGTAAAGCTCCGGCGACTCCATATAGTCATCAATTGCCTTTCTATATGTTCTGGCAACCGTTGCAACATACAGTGCAGTCTTCATTCTGCCCTCGATCTTGAAACTGTCAATTCCAGCATCGATCATCTCCGGGATATGCTCTATCATACAGAGATCCTTTGAATTAAAGATATAAGTTCCTCTGTCATCCTCATTAACCGGCATATACTCGCCCGGTCTGGTCTCTTCCACAATATGGTACTTCCATCTGCAAGGATGTGTACATGCACCACGATTTGCATCTCTGCCTGTAAAATAACTGCTGAGCAGGCATCTTCCAGAATAGGAAATGCACATCGCACCATGCATAAACGATTCAATCTCCATATCATCCGGGATATGTTCCCTGATCTGTCTGATCTCTATGAGAGACAGTTCTCTGGCTGTAACCACACGTTTTGCGCCCAGCTTATACCAGAAATTATATGTCAGATAATTGGTATTATTTGCCTGTGTACTGATATGCAGTTCCATATCAGGCATAGTTTCTTTTGCCAGTGTAAATATACCGGGATCGGATACCAGAACAGCATCCACCCCCGTATCTTTTAATTGCTCAAAATATGCTCTCATCCCGTCAATATCGTAATTATGTGCAAATATATTTGCAGTTACATATACCTTCGCACCTTTTGCATGTGCATATACAGCAGCTTCTTTCATCTCATCAATCGAGAAATTATCTGCTTTTGCCCGAAGTCCGTATGCCCGTCCGCCGATATAGACTGCATCCGCACCATAATCTACCGCAACCTTTAATGCCTCAAGGCTGCCCGCCGGAACAAGCAGTTCCACTTTACGTTCTGTCATTTTATCCAATCCTCTTTTCCAATCTTTATTTATCTTCCGTTATCATATAACTTAATATTTCGGTCAAACATAAAAATACATCAATCATTTACAGTATCTGTTTTTCGTATAGAGAGGCTCATTCCGTCTCCAATATTTAAAATGGCCGTTTCCAATCGCTCATCATGCTTTAATTCATACAGATATTCACGCATTCTTGCGTGAATTGTCCGATTTCTTCTGGTTACTGCAAAGCGGGACTCAAGTACATCCCCATCCTGTAATACATTATCACACAACAATATGCCTTCCGACGCAAGCAGAGGAATCGTTTTTTGAAAAAAACTTCCATATTGCCCTTTTGCCGCATCCATGAACACCAGATCAAAAGATCCATTCAGTTTCGGAAGAATCTCATTTGCATCACCTTCCAGCAGGGTAATCTTCTTTTCTGCCTGTGCAAATTTTATATTTGCTTTCGCTTTTTCAATTCTGGGTTGATAATTTTCTATTGTTGTAATACGCCCTTCTTTCTGCAAAAACCTGCTCATAAAAATAGCAGAAAAGCCAACTGCCGTTCCTATCTCCAGTATATTCACCGGTTTCTTCATCATCATAAGAAGCTTGATGAATTCACCTGCTTCTCTTCGGATGATCGGAACCTCCTGCTCTTCTGCTTCTTTTCTGATAGCAGTTATCACATCGTCATAATCACTGTTAAATGAATTTATGAAGGACGCAATTCTCTCATCTGTTATCATTCACTTTTCTCCGTTGCATTATCTTCTGACCCGGTTTCAGTCGCACTGTCTGCTGCGCCGCTTTCCGTCTTATCATCACTTGTATTTTCCAACTTTTTCTCCTGTTTATCCAGCTTTCCACCCGTTATCACGGTTATGATCTCATCATTCGTATAGTTTGGAGCGATCTCATAAGTTCCCGGCTGGATCTTTGCTGCATAGGAGCCGATCCTGATACGGATCATCAAAGCATATGCATTCTTCACTACACCTGCTTCATCCAGTGTCTCGCAGACATCCTTGATCGAAGAATCAGGAAGGATCGTAACTGCTACCACTTTTGTATCCGATTTATCCTTGCAGCTGTTGCTTGCAAACACATCATAAGCAAAGCTGAACCCAAACGCAAACACCCTGACTAATATAAACAGGATAAATACATTCACAAGTAATCCGACCGAAAATCGCAGTACTCGTTTCATTGTCAGCGCTCCATCTATAGTCATATCTTAATCTCCTTATCAAAACGTGCCGTCAGGCACTACATATCATCTGTTGTATCATATCCTACTGCTTTATGTCAACATCCAGCCCATCTGCAATCTCATCATACATTGTTTTCAGCATCCTGCAGAGCTTCCGTTCTGCCCGAAGGAAATCATTTACGACGGTATCATGAACGATAGGATCATATTCTTCAAACAATGCTACCACTTCATCATATGGATTGTCATTTGAAGCATTATTCTGAATATCTGAATTCTTTCTTTTAAACTCATTCAATCCGCGAAGAAGATCCGGATGTTCATATAATCTTTCACGGCATACCAGATAGTTTCTGTAGAATTCTGATTCTTTTATTGTTGCATTCAGTTTTTTGCTAAGTGCAACAACATCACTCATGTTCATTCCACTTTTCTTCTTATCCTGTACCCGTATATGAGTCCAACCTTTTCAATGCATCCTACACTTCTGTAATGATTGGAAGAATCATAGGGCTTCTCTTTGTACGTTTCCACAGGAATTCACTTAAAGAATCCTTGATCGTCGTCTTGATCTTACCCCAGTCTGTAATATTCTTACGCAGGCATTTTTCCAGTGCTTCTTCTACGACTGCACGGCAGTCTTCCATCAAAGTTTCTGATTCTCTTACATATACAAATCCTCTGGAAACGATATCCGGCCCCGCGATCAGATTATTGCTGTATTTATCAAGTGTCACTACGATGATCAACAGACCATTCTGTGACAGCAGCTGTCTGTCTCTTAAAACAATATTTCCAACGTCTCCAACTCCAAGTCCATCAACAAAGACTCCCTGTGCCGGAACCTTTCCGGTTACTTCCAGCCTGTCGTCACTGACTTCCAGAACATCACCTGTCGTCAGAATCTTGATATTCTCTTTTGAAATACCCATCTCCTGTGCCAGTTCTGCATGACGTTTCAGATGTCTGTACTCGCCATGTACCGGTATCGCATATTTCGGTTTTGTAAGCGCATAAATCAGCTTCAGTTCCTCTCTGCATGCATGTCCAGATACATGTGTGTCTTCAAAGATCACATGAGCACCTTTCATTTCCAGCTCATTGATCACCTTGAATACTGCTTTTTCGTTACCAGGAATTGGATGGGAACTGAATATAACCACATCTCCCGGCATGATCGAAATCTTGTTATGGATTGATGCTGCAATTCTTGACAAAGCAGCCATGTTCTCGCCCTGGCTTCCGGTTGTGATCAGAACCAGTTTCTCATCCGGATAATTCTTGATCTGGCTGATGTCAATCAGCGTGTTATCCGGTATATCGATATATCCAAGTTCAGAAGCCGTACTGATGATATTCACCATACTTCTTCCTTCGATGATTACTTTTCTGCCATACTTATATGCTGAATTGATGATCTGCTGCACACGATCTACATTTGATGCAAATGTAGCTATGATAATACGGTGGTTCTGATTATCATTGAACAGATTATCAAATGTTCTTCCTACTGTTTTTTCCGACTTTGTAAAGCCCTCACGTTCTGCATTTGTAGAATCTGCCATCAATGCAAGAACACCTTTTTTGCCAAGTTCTGCAAATCGCTGGAGATCGATCATATCTCCAAATACCGGTGTGTAATCAATCTTGAAATCTCCGGTGTGGACAAGCAGTCCTGCCGGCGTATAAATCGCCAGTGCTGCGGAATCAGCAATCGAATGGTTCGTCTTAATAAATTCTATCCGAAATTTTCCAAGAATGATATTCTGTCCATATTTTACAACCTTACGTCTGGTATTGTTCATAAGATTGTGTTCTTTCAGTTTATTTTCAATCAATCCCATCGTAAGCTTTGTTGCATAAATCGGCATATTGAGCTCTTTCACAATATAAGGAATGGCTCCGATATGATCCTCATGACCATGGGTAACCACAAGCCCCTTGACTTTGTCCGCGTTTTCCTTAAGGTAAGTGACATCCGGTATTACAAGATCGATTCCCAACATATCGTCCTCAGGGAATGCCAGACCGCAGTCAATGACTATAATAGAGTCCTCATACTCTATTGCAGTAATATTCATTCCAATCTGTTCCAATCCGCCCAATGGAATGATCTTCACCGCATCACTATTCAATTTTTTCAATGTTCTATACCTCCAAATCTACGTCCTCTAGCAGTTCTTCAAATATCTTCATAACTGCTTCTAATTCTTTGTCATCTTCAACGATATCAAATGCTGCCATCTCACCTTCACTGTCTGAAGTATTCTCTTTCAGTATCAGGAAAGAACCATCATCCTCATCGTCTACATCATCTGTAACAAGCAGATAATTCACTCCGCCAAGAGTTGTCTGCTCCATAACAGAAAAAGCAACTTCATTGCCATATTCATCTGTAAAAACTATGCTGTCGTTTCCCATTCTGTTTTAATCCTTTCGACTATTCTGCCTGCCCTTTATGAGCCTGACTGTCAAGATAATTCTGCAAAATAACCGCAGCAGCCATCTTGTCTACATACTGCTTCCGGTTCTCTCTTCTGACCCCGGTATCCATCAAAATCCGTTCTGCTTCTACCGTAGAAAGTCTCTCATCCCACAGGATCACTTCCAGACCTGTCCTGCGTTCCAGATCTTCTTTAAACTGTTCGGTCGCTTCTGCCCGTTCTCCAATCGTATTATTCATATTCTTCGGATATCCGAGGACGATCCGTTCCGCCTGATATTCTTCAATAATACTCTCTATTCTCGCAAGTGTCTGTCGAAGTTTGTTTGCTGATTTTCTTTCTATTGTTTCAAGTGGCTGTGCCGTGATCATCAGCGCATCACTGACTGCAACTCCTACTGTCTTTGTTCCGTAGTCCAATCCAATTATCCGCATATTTTTATCCTGTTCTTCTCTCTGACTGATCAGATCATCTCTGATGTAACCTCAATCTACTTAATCAGATTATTCTTAATGTAATCTTCAAACAGAACTTCAATGATCTCATCACGTTCTGCTTTCATGATCAGACTTCTTGCATTCTTATAGCTGGTAATATAGGTAGGATCTCCACTCATAATATAACCAACCAGCTGACTGACCGGATTATATCCTTTTTCTGTCAGAGCTTCATAAACCTGTCCTATGATCTGAGTTACATCTATCGTATTATCTTTCAGTTGTGCAATATGTTGTGTGTTCTCTTTATTATTGTTCATATACTCACATCCTTACTTTTATCAAGTGCCCTCGGCATCTTTGCAAAAAAACCTTATCCTATAATAATATAAAACCATGCAAAATTCAACCTAAAGCCGCATATTTGTATATGTTATAATGCAATTCGTGTAGAATTCCCGTGTGTTGTCTGTCTATTCCACGCCATACGGGATCTGCACCATATGATTGATGATATCCGTTTTTCGTCCACAGATTCTGTGCATCCGTTCTTCCTCTGCAAAAATATCCATATAACGTTCTGTATGTCCACGGTATCCATCTTTTCCATCTCTCTGAATCTTTTCTTCAACCAGAACCTCCAGAGTTTCCCCGCTGAACGATGCTTCATATGCCTGTTTATTTCTTTCTGATAAAGCAAGCAAAACATCACTTCTCTGATTTTTAACTTCCGGTGCAATCTGATCCTTCATACCGGCTGCAACAGTTCCCTGTCTCGGTGAGAACTTAAAGATATGCATCTCGTACAGATTAAGTTTTGTCAGATAATCAACAGTTTTCTGAAATTCTTCTTCTGTTTCTCCCGGAAATCCTACGATCACATCTGTTGTCAAAGCAGGGCGGTCAAATACTTTCCGCAGCATCTCACATTTTTCAAAGTATTCTTCACATGTATACTTTCGGTTCATACGCTTCAGTACGGTATTACAGCCACTTTGCAAACTTAAATGAAAATGTGGGCACACCTTTTCATTATCCACAATGCGGTTTATAAACGCATCCGTAATAATGCCAGGTTCCAGAGAACCAAGACGAATTCTTTTAATTGATTTGATTTTTGAGACTGCATCAATTGCATCCGCAAGTCCTACCTCATTTTCCTTATCCTTGCCATAAGAGGAGATATGGATGCCTGTCAGAACAATCTCTTTCACTCCGGTCTGAGCCAGCCGCTCTACTTCTTCTGTAATAGATGCAATATCTCTGCTTCTGATTCTTCCTCTGACATATGGGATGATGCAATAGGAACAGAACTGATTACACCCATCCTGAATCTTCACATATGCTCTGGTATGTTCTAAAGTACTGTTGATCGTAAGCGGTTCATATTCCTTCTCCGCTGCAATATCAAGCATACCTTCATCTGTCACGCCCGACTGCAGATAATCTTCAAGAATCTGTACAATATCTTTCTTTTTATTATTTCCAATGATAATAGATATCCTGTCATCTTCCATCAGCTTATCCTTTGCTGCCTGTACATAACAGCCTGCTGCTATTACAACTGCATCCGGGTTCAATTTCTTTGCCCGATGTATCATTTGTCTGGATTTTTTATCTGCCATATTGGTAACAGAACATGTATTTATCAGATACACATCTGCTTTTTCTTCAAAGGAAACAGCCGTCATGCCAGCCTCTTTTAAGAGTTCGATCATGCCATCTGTCTCATATTGATTTACCTTGCAGCCCAGTGTCAGAGGGGCTACTGTTTTTCTCTTCAGCATTCCTTATTTTTCCTTTCTTATTATTGACTTTTCCCTCTTCAAAAGATATTATAAATATATAAACATCCGCAGTCATTAAAGCTCCGGATAATCTAACTTTTAGGAGGGCAATCATGAAAGCATTAATGGTTTCTTTAAATTCAATCGATAAGGTAAAAGCATTCTGCAATGAAATCGCAAAATTCGATGCAGAGTTCGACCTCATCTCAGGACGTTATGTTATTGATGCAAAATCAATTATGGGTATATTCAGCCTTGATATTTCAAAGCCAATTGAATTAAACATTCACGCTGATGACAAGGATCTTGCTGATATTCTTGCAGCAATCAAGCCTTACGTTGTTGAATAATCATAACCGACTATTTGCATACATACAGAATGCCTGTTTTATCAGTCATTCTACACGAAAAAGCTTGCCGCCTTTATAGTGGCAAGCTTTTTCATGTTATTATGTCATCTTATCTCTGTGCTCTGCACATTACGGTCTCAACAGACTCCAATGCCTTTTCATATAACGGCTCGATAATACCGGCAAGCTTTGCTTCTGACTTCTCGATCACTGTTAATGCCGGTTTTGTTACCGGATGCTTTGCTACAAATGTTGTACAGCAGTCTTCATACGGCAGGATCGAAGTCTCATAAGTTCCGATCTTCTCTGATATATCAACGATCTCCTGCTTATCCAGTCCGATACATGGACGGAATACCGGCAATGTACTGACATCATTGATAACAGCAAGACTGAATACCGTCTGGCTGGATACCTGTCCGATGCTCTCACCTGTCACTGTACACTGACAGTCATTTCTCTTTGCCAGTTCTTCTGCTATCCTGATCATATAACGCTTCATGATGATCGTAAGTTCCTCATGAGGACAGTTATCATAGATCGCCATCTGAACATCTGCAAAATTTACAACGTGAAGCTTGATCGCTCCCGCATAATCTGCAACCAGACATGCCAGATCAATTACTTTTTCTTTGGCGCGCTCGCTGGTAAATGGTGGTGCATGGAAATATACAGCTTCCATCTGAACGCCACGTTTTGCGATCATATAGGTTGCAACCGGGCTGTCAATCCCGCCGGATAATAATGCCATTCCCTTGCCATTTGTGCCAACCGGAAGTCCTCCCGGACCCGGAATCGTGATCGAATAAATATATACCGTCTTACGAATCTCTACATTTATGATCTCGTCCGGTTCATGAACATCAACGGAAGTATCCGGAAATGCTTCTAACAGATAATGTCCGAGTTCTGCATTGACCTCCATTGAAGTCATAGGAAAGCTTTTATCATTTCTTCTTGTATTTACCTTAAAGGTAAAATTCTTCTTACGATATGCCTGATTTACATATTCGATCACCTTTTCTTTGATTGCTTCAAATGATGTATCTTCCTCTACCACGATCGGACAGATTCCTACAATACCAAACACCTTGGTCAGTGCATTCACTACATCTTCATAATCGTAGTCTGATTTTGCTTCAATAAAGATTCTTCCCTGTTCTTTACGGATATAAAAATCACCGTAATTTTTGATCTTACGATTAATGTTTTTTACAAGGATATCTTCAAATATATACCGGTTTTTTCCTTTTGTACCGATCTCAGCATATTTGATCATAAATGCCCTATACTGCATATACTTCTCTCAACCTCCAATTTTCATCCTGTTTATTTGTTCTCCGCCTGTTTTATACTACTATAAACAAACTTTCTATTCATATGATACTACTTTTTTCTGACATATTTTCTATAAACTGGCAGGATTTCCTCTATTACATCTGCCGCATAGTCTGCCTGTTCTACCGTATTCTCTGCCGAAAAGCTGAAACGGATCGTGGATTCCAGACGATCCTTTGGCAATCCGATTGAAGCTAATACACGACTGACTGACGGTTTATTTGATGAACAAGCTGACCCGGAAGAAACATAAATCTGCCGTTCTTCCAGGGCATGCAACATCACTTCGCTTCGAACACCAACAAACGATACGCTTAAAATATGAGGTGCTTTCCCTTCATTGATATATACATTGGGAAGTGTCTTTAATCGTTCTGTCAGGCGGTCTTTTACTGCCCGCATGCGAACGGTTCTGGCTTCCAGATCTTCATAAACCATCTTTGTTGCCAGACCAAAGCCTCCAAATCCCGGAACATTTTCTGTACCTGACCGCATTCCGTCCTGCTGTCCGCCTCCATATATGATTGGTTGCACCTTCGTACGGCTCTTGATGAACAACGCTCCGGTTCCCTTTGGACCATGTATCTTATGACCACTTACCGACATCAGATCAATACCGATGCGCTTCGGATAAATGTGATATTTGCCAAATGCCTGAATCGCATCTACATGAAAAAGAGTCTTTGAATTCTTTTCTTTGATTATCTCCGCAATCTCTTCGATTGGTTCCACTGCACCGATCTCGTTATTTACATACATAATGGATACAAGAATCGTATCCTCATTTACTTCCTGTTCCAGCTGTTTCAAATCTACAATTCCATGCGAATCTACATCCAAATATATTACTTCAAATCCAAGGCTCTCCAAAAATGCTATCGTACTCGATACGGATGCATGTTCCACCTTTGAAGTTATAATGCGGTTACCACTTCTTTTATTCGCAAGTGCTGCTCCGATCAACGCGAGATTATTGGATTCTGTTCCACCGGAAGTCAGCACGATCTCTTTGCTGTCTACCTTCCATTCTTTTGCAAGGATCTCTTTTGTCTCCTTGATATAATGACCCGCATCCAGACCTTTCTGATGCAGGGATGAAGGATTTCCATAATCTTCTTCCATTAATTTTACTACCAGATCTTTTACTTCCGGAAATACCTTTGTTGTTGCTGCATTATCAAAATATGCTTCCATCTCTATCTATCCTCTTCCAGTTCAAACATAATGATCGACATAACTGCCATTCCTGCCGTCTCCGTACGCAGAATCCTGTGTCCGAGTGTAACCATCTTCACACCCATGTCTACTGCCGCCTCGACTTCTTCTCTGGCAAATCCGCCCTCCGGGCCTATAAATACGCCAAGGCTTTTCTTTCCTTTTATCGATGCAAATACCTCTTTTGAATATGCGACTCCTTCCGCTTCTTCATATGGGATCATGTTCATATCAAGCTCCTTTGCCATAGCAAGAGCCTCTTTCCATGTTACAGGTGTCGTCACCTCCGGGATCACGCCTCTGCCCGACTGCTTTGCTGCCGCAAGTGCGATTGCCTGATACCGTTCCGTTTTTTTTCCGGCTTTCTTTGTATCCAGCTTTACAACCGTCCGTTTTGTCATAACCGGTACGATCCTCGTCACACCAAGTTCCACCGTCTTCTGGATGATCCATTCCATCTTGTCCGCTTTCGGAAATCCCTGAAACAATGTGATCTCCGTTTCAAGTTCTGCAAAATTATCACACACATCCAGAATATCTGCAACTACTTTTTCATGATCCATAACTGAAATCTGGCAGCGGTAATCTCTACCCCTGCCATCACTTATTATGATCTCATCATTTACTTTTAAACGAAGAACATTCTTTATATGATTGACATCCTCACCGGTAATGTCAATACTCTTATCAAATGCCCGTCCATCAAAATCTACAAAAAAACGATTCATTTTCTCAATCCTGTCTCTTTATGACTAATTATCTTTCTCAGCTACAAAACTGATCCAGTCTTTCATAGAGACAGTATCCACTATTCTGAAGTGATTGTCAAGAAGTGCCTGTCTGACCTCATCTTCTTTTGTATTGATAATTCCTGAACAGATAAACTTTGCATCATCCTTCATAAACTGCTGTACAACACCGGAAAGTGGAATGATTACATCTGCCAGAATATTTGCAACTACGATATCATACTTTGGTTCAATCGATTGAACAAGTTCTTTATCTGCAAGCACGTTGCCACAGAGGAATTGAACCTGATCTTCTGTAATATAATTGATATCCCGATTCTCGATACTGACATGAACTGCTGTTTCATCAATATCGATTCCAAGAACTTCTTTTGCGCCAAGATTGCTGCATACAAATGATAGGATTCCACTTCCGCTTCCACAGTCAAGAACCAGGTCTCCCTCGTTCATATATTTCTTTAACTGTCCGATACATAATCTGGTTGTCTCATGCGAACCGGTTCCAAATGCTGCACCCGGATCAATATCGATCACAATATCGTCATCTGTTACATCGGAGGGTACATCCTCCCATGTTGGTTTGATAACGATATTATCATACAGACGAAACGGCTTAAAATATGCTTTCCAGTTATTCATCCAGTCCACATCTTCCGTCTCAGACTCTATAATATTACAGATTCCGACCGGAATAAATTCTGATAAACGTTCCAGTTCATTTTTGATCTTTGTCTTTATCCCTTCCTTATCAAAGGAATCATCCAGATAACAGGAAACCTTTGCAGTTCCATCATCTGTTGGCATTTCATCCGGTAGAAGGTCTACAAACATAGCTGCCATTTCTTCATCTGTCAGAGGCACATTGTCATCGACTTCTATACCCAAAACGCCTTCCTCATCGAGGAAGGCGCTAAGTAAATCGACAGCCTCACACGTTGTTTCAATCGTGATTTGTGTCCATTTCATAATTTATTTACCTATTTCTTCTTTCTTTTTTTGTGATCTCCAAACGAAAACGACGTTCCTACTGAATCTGTTGCAGGTCTTGTCTCAACAAGTGTTGCCTGTTCATATTCATTTAAGATTCGTTTCTGTTCCGCGGTCAGTTTTTCAGGAACCTGTACAACCAGTGTTACATAATGATCGCCACGCTGAGTAGGATTCTTCAGGTTTGGTACGCCCTTACCTTTCAGTCTGATCTTGGTATCTGTCTGTGTTCCCGGTGGAATCGTGTAATCAATCTCTCCTTCGATCGTATGAATCTTAATTGTTCCACCCAGAGCCGCCTGCGTGAACGAAATTGGTTCAGATGAGTAAAGATTGTAGTCCTGCCTCTGAAATCTCGGATGACGGTCAACCAGAATCGTAACATGAAGGTCTCCTCTTTCACCGCCATTAAATCCAGGTTCACCCTTTCCCTTGATACGGATATTGGTTCCATTATCTACTCCTGGCGGAACAGCGATCTGAATTTTCTTTCTACTCTTTACATAACCGGTTCCGGCACAGTTACTACATTTATATTTAATGATCTTACCGGATCCGCCACAATCCGGGCAGGTTGTTACATTTCTAACCACACCAAACAAGGACTGCTGTGTTGTAACGATCTGACCTTTTCCGCCACATTTACTACAAACTTCCGGCTGATGTCCCGGCTGTGAACCGGTTCCCTTACATACTTCGCACTCGTCCTTTAACGGAAGATCCAGTTCCTTCTGTGTACCAAATACCGCTTCCTCAAATGAAACCCTGATAGTCGTCTTAATGTTTGCACCCTTGACCGGTCCATTTGTATTTCTCTGTCTGCTTCCACTACCGAACATATCTCCGAAGATATCTCCGAAAATATCTCCCATATCTGAAAAATCAAAATTCCCAAATCCACCAAATCCGGTGCCACCAGCATTTGGATCAAATGCCGCATGACCATACTGATCATATTTTGCTCGCTTCTCCGGGTCACTAAGTACTGCATAGGCTTCCGCTGCTTCTTTAAATTTTCTTTCAGCTTCCGCATCACCCGGATTCATATCCGGATGATATTTTTTGGCAACAGTACGATATGCTTTTTTTATTTCTGCCTCCGAGGCATTCTTGGTTACCCCAAGCACCTCATAATAATCAGTCTTCGTTTCTGCCATAATTTTTTAACCTTTCATCTGCGATATACTTTCATATCTAGCAAAACAGGAAAACTGTTTCCTGTTTTGCCACCAGATACTTACTATAGACTACATTTCATGATTTTTCAAGGATTATACCTCTGTGAAATCTCCATCTACTACATCACCATCTGAAAAGTCCGGTGTTCCTGTGCCTGTTCCTGCATTTGCTCCAGGGCCATTCTGCTCGTAAAGCTTAGCGAACAGGTTCTGAGCACTTTCCATCAGTTTATCTTTTGCTTCTTTGATCTTATCCACATCAAGATCTGTCATATTCTCTGCATCTGTGTTTTCGATCGTTGACTTTAATGAACTTAAGTCAGCCTGTACAGTTGCCTTATCAGCATCTGAAAGCTTATCACCAACTTCGTTTAATGCCTTCTCTGTCTGGAATGCAAGTGCATCTGCTTCATTTCTTGCTTCGATACCTTCCTTACGTTTCTTATCCTGAGCTTCATATTCAGCAGCTTCTTTTACCGCTCTCTCGATATCAGCATCTGAAAGCGATGTACCGGAGGTAATTGTAATATGCTGTTCTCTTCCTGTTCCAAGATCCTTTGCAGATACATTTACGATACCATTTGCATCGATATCAAATGTTACTTCGATCTGTGGAACGCCTCTTCTTGCAGGAGCGATACCATCCAGTCTGAAACGTCCAAGGCTCTTGTTATCTTTTGCAAACTGTCTTTCACCCTGTACTACATTGATATCAACGGCATCCTGATTATCCTGTGCTGTTGAGAAGATCTGGCTCTTCTTTGTAGGAATTGTTGTATTTCTCTCGATCAGATGTGTTGCAATACCACCCATTGTTTCGATAGAAAGTGTAAGCGGTGTAACATCAAGAAGAAGGATCTCACCGGCACCTGCATCACCGGCAAGCTTACCACCCTGAATAGCTGCACCGATTGCAACACATTCATCAGGGTTGATACCCTTGAATGGCTCTTTACCTGTTAATCTCTTAACTTCTTCCTGTACAGCGATGATTCGTGTAGAACCACCAACTAATAATACCTTATCAAGATCTGCTGCTGTAAGTCCTGCATCTGCAAGCGCTGTCTGAACAGGTCCCTTTGTTCTGTCAACCAGATCTGCTGTTAATTCATCAAATTTTGCTCTTGTCAGGTTCATATCAAAGTGTTTTGGTCCATCCTGATTTGCTGTAATGAAAGGAAGGTTGATATTTGTTGTCATAGCGGATGAAAGCTCTTTCTTTGCTTTCTCTGCTGCTTCCTTCAATCTCTGCATAGCCATCTTATCACCGGAAAGATCAATGCCCTCAGTTTTCTTGAATTCATCTAACATATACTTTGTGATAGCATTATCGAAGTCATCACCACCAAGTTTGTTATCACCGGCTGTTGCTAATACTTCAATGACACCTTCACCGATCTCAATGATAGATACATCAAATGTACCACCACCTAAATCGTATACCATGATTTTCTGCTCCTGTTCATTATCAAGACCATAGGAAAGAGCTGCTGCCGTAGGCTCGTTAATGATACGTTTTACTTCAAGTCCTGCAATCTTACCGGCATCCTTTGTCGCCTGTCTCTGTGCATCTGAGAAGTAAGCAGGTACTGTAATAACAGCTTCTGTAACTTTCTCTCCGAGATATGCTTCTGCATCAGCTTTCAGCTTCTGAAGAATCATAGCTGAGATCTCTTCTGGTGAATATTTCTTACCATCAATCTCTACTCTGTAATCTGTACCCATATGACGCTTGATGGATGAAATTGTCTTATCTGCATTTGTAACTGCCTGACGCTTTGCAGGCTCACCAACTACTCTTTCACCTGTCTTTAAAAAACCTACTACAGATGGTGTAGTTCTCATACCTTCTGAATTCGCAATAACGACCGGCTTACCACCTTCCATTACTGCTACACATGAATTTGTTGTACCTAAATCAATACCAATTATTTTACCCATGATTATATTCCTCCTAATTAAAATACTGTTTTCATAATATTATTCTTAATTTATATGCTATAGTCTGATGACTATTAGTTTGCAACCTTTACCATGCTGAATCGTAATACCTGATCCTTGTACATGTAACCACGCTGCATCTCTTCGACGATCACATTCTCTCCATAATTCTCATCCTCTACATGCATAACTGCATTGTGGAATGCCGGATCAAACTGTTCGCCTTCGCAATTCATCGGTGTAACGCCGATGGATTCAAGTGAAGTCATAAGTGATTTGTAAATCTTATCAACTCCTGCTTCAAATGGTCTGTTTTTGTCAGCTTCTGGAATCGCCGCAATTGCTCTTTCAAAGTTATCAACTACCGGAAGTAATTTTCCAAGAACATCCTTTGCTCCAAAGTCATACATCTTGGATGACTCTTTTTCATTTCTCTGACGGATATTCTCGCATTCTGCAAGAAGACGTTTATATTTGTCTTCTGCATCCTGACAGCGTTCTTTCAGCTTTTCATTTTCTTCTCTTAAAGCCTTACTGCCACGTCTGTTCTCTTTTGCAACCGGCTTTGGCTTTGCTGCTTCTGCCTGTTCTTCAGGGACATCCACGGTTTCTGTCACATTCACATCTGTAGTTGTTGTCTCAGCAGTATCTGTTGTCTCTGCTGTAACTTCATCTACAATTGTTTCTGCTGCCTTTTCTTCTGTCTTCACTTTCTTAGTGTCTTTCTTGGTGTCTGCCATTATCGGACCCCCTATTCGTTATTATTAAATATATCATCCAATTCACCGGTCAGATTCTTTAACATCGTCACAACTTTTTTATAGTCCATACGTTTCGGACCGATGATACCTATAGTTCCTTTTGCACCTTCCGGCATCTTATAAGTTGCCGTAACGAGGGAGCAATCTTTCAGATCCTCACTGGAATTCTCATCACCGATTCGGATCTCTATATCAGAATTATCTTTATTGATAACTTCTTCCATATATTTTACAAAGTCTTCTTTGTCTTCTATATCCTCAAAAGTTCCAAGCAGTTTTTCCGCTGTTGCCGAATCCATCAACTCAGGATACTTTAACATATTCGTCATTCCACTTGTATAAATCTTCAGGTCATCCGCTTCATGAATAGCTTCCATAATTCCCTGGAATATGGTTTCCAAAATATCTGCATACTCACCCGCCTGCGTCTTCATCGTCTGTATCAGTTCAAGATTAATATCTTCTAATGCAACTCCCTGAAGAAACGTGTTTAATAAAATATTGAATTTTAAAATCTCGTCATTCTTCAGATCGTACGTAGTATCGATCAGCTTATTCTTTACGATATTTCCATCCACCATGATCACCGCAAGAAGTTTTGACTCAGCAACTTTGGAAAGCTGTATAAACTTCACGGTATTGTTATACTGAGGTGTGGTAACCAGTGTGGTATAATTCGTATTCGCCGCTAATACCCGGGCAACCTGCTTCAGCATCTTCTCCATCTTATCAACTCGTTCAAGAAGATTTCCTTTTTCTGTCTCAGCCTCAATTTTTTCATCCATAAGGCTGTCAACATAGAACCGGTATCCTTTATCCGTTGGAATTCTTCCTGCAGATGTATGCGGCTGACATATATAACCCATGTCCTCCAGATCAGACATCTCATTCCTGATCGTCGCCGAACTCAAATTCACATCTGTATACTTTGAAATCGTCCGCGATCCAACAGGCTCTCCAGTCTCTAAATAATTGGAAACGATAGCTTTCAGAATTTTGACTTTTCTCTCGTCAAGTTTCATCTGCTCATCCCTTTCGATTTGTTAGCACTCAAATACTTCGAGTGCTAACCACTAAAATTAATCTAACACCCGCTACTCTGTTTGTCAACAATTATTTTAAAAAAAATTGAGAAAATTTATAATTTTTGAGATTTGAAAAAATGAATACCGATTTCTGTAGAAATTACTGCATATAAAAGACTGCCTATGAGCATTAATACCGTATCCGTTCCGTTAAATGTCAGATCACTTGTCATGCTGAGTAACTGCACGATCCAGATATTTTTCGACCATGATGGCTGCTCAAAAATGTCCATGAGTACACGGAATCCCGGTGTAAATAAAAGTACCAGAAGAATTGCTGTTGTCATAGAAAGAACAGAATGTCGGATCAAAGATGCCAGCATAAACACAAACATTACACATGCTGCTGTTATCATAAACTGTAAAACAACTGCCATCATGATTCTTCCTATATCAAAAACGTTTCTTTCATTATGAAAAAATAAAGCAGATATAATACCGGAAATGATGATATATTCCAGTAAAATGATCCATGCATAAGTAACTGCCGCAAACATTCTGGCAATATAGCAGCCGGTTCTGCCTGTGCTTCTCTGAAGCTCATAACGCAATGCTTTCTGTTCGTAGTCCTCAGATATATGAAGGATAACAGGAAATATAATAAGAAGGATCAGAAGTTCAGAGGCTGAAAATGCAGATGCAATATAAGCCATTCCTCCCATCTGTCCCTTGACCGCAGCAATTGTCTGCTCCGAAAAGCCTGCTGCCGCCAGGAATTCACTGCTTACTCCTGTACTTATATAATGAAGAAATCCCGCTACAAGAAATGCAAATGGTATCACAAGAATCATGATCATTCTTCCGTAAAAACTTTTGCCATACCGAAATACTTCTGCTTTGTAAATATTCATGATGCTGCCTGCTCCTTCTATTAAAATATAATCCGCGCCATCTCCTATTTTTATTCTTCCATAGTGAGATCTTCTTTTTTAATCTACAGATAAAGGAGCCTGTCACAGACCCGTTCCAGATCTCCGGGTATATGGCTGGTAAGAATAACAGTCATACCCTGATTTCTTCGTTTTTTCAGGTAGGAAAGGAACGATGCTCTCGTAAATGGATCAAGTCCGTTTAATGGTTCATCGAGTAACGCCAGCCCTGTTTCTTTATGAATTGAAAGACAAAGCGACAGTTTCTGTTTGTTACCAAGTGACAATCTGGATGCTTTAATCCGGTCAAATTCATGGATTCCAAAAAGTTCGGCCAGTTTCTCATCCATAAGCCCTTTATCTCCATTCATACAATCCATCAGCTTCAGATTATCCCGCACGGAAAGATCGGAAAAGAAGGAAGGTCTGTCGATCGCGCAGGCCATATCTCTGCCCGATATTCCTGTCACTTCTATCTGCCCTGAACATCTTTCTTTCTCCCATGGAATGAATCCTGCCAACAATCGAAGCAACGTGCTCTTTCCACTTCCATTTTGTCCTGCCAGCCCGACAATCTCACCTTTACATATTGCAAATGTCAGGTTCTTCTCCCATACCGGCTGATCTGTCCCGGGATAGGTATAATTCAGTTCATTCACTTCTATAATAACAGCTTCATTCTTACCATTTGTCATTTTTATCATATCCGAACCTGCCCCAACTATCTTCTCATTCACTTTCATCCTGTAAAAAATCTACAAGAATCCTGTTACTTACATCGATTCCCTTTCCCGTCAGAAAGACCATTCCTTTCTCATCCTTCATATGCCCGCTTGAGACATAACACTTTATAACAGCACCATAGACATCATACAGGGAATGTCCAAACCGGTCATAGAAATCTGCTGCACTGATCCCTCTGGTCATTCTGAGTCCAAAGATCACATATTCCTCCATCAGTGTATCAACATTGACCGTTTCATCTATATGACGAATTGCAGCCAGTGCCTGAATCTGATAAGTCTCATCGACCGACCGTTTATCAAATACATCCTCCATCGTCCGGATATACTGCTTCATATCCGATGTATTTGAATATCTCCTTCCATTAAAGAAAGAGGCTGCACCAATGCCGATACCGATATATTCATCCATCGTCCAGTATACGATATTATGTCTGCATTCATATCCGGGCTTTGCATAATTTGATATCTCATAACGCTTATAGCCTGACATCTCGAGCACTTTTCTGGTGGCTTCATACATCTCCCGGTCTGCTTCTTCATTTGGAAGCTTTGCAAGCAGTTCCGCATTCTCTGCAAGCGGAGTCCCATCTTCCACGATCAGGCTATAGGAAGATATATGCTCCGGTCTGCATTTCAATACTCGTTCCAGTGTATCCAGATATGAATGAAGTGTCTGTCCCGGAATAGCAGAGATCAGATCAATGTTGATATTCTGAAATCCTGCCTCCCGTGCTGTCTGATAGGAGGTCAGGAACTGCTCATATGTATGGATCCTGCCAAGCATGGCAAGCTCATCATTATGTGCAGACTGCAGTCCGATGCTCATACGGTTGATCCCTGCATCCAGATATTCTGCTGCCTTAATAGCCGTCAACGTTCCCGGATTCACCTCTATCGTGATCTCTGCCGCTTCATCTACCTTAAAAATGCTTCGAAGCGTTGCCAGAATATTCATGATCTCGCCCGGTAAAAGTATAGACGGAGTTCCTCCGCCTATAAATATTGTCCTTACAATATAGTCCTTTGATATACTTTTATAACTCAATAATTCTCTGCAGATACTTTGAACATATGCTTTTCTGACTGTCCCTCTGCGGTTGATCTGCGGATCATCAGCACCAAAAGACAGAAAATCACAATATATACACTTCTTAACGCAAAACGGAATATGTATATAAATACTCAGATTTTTTCTCATGTGTTTTTCCTGCTTTCTCATTTCTCTGCAATTTGCTTTCTGTTCATATCAAAATCATTTTTGATCTGTTTCATTTAAATGTCCTGATGCAACCTGCAATTATTTTATATTTATTCCTCATCAAGTTTTAATACGCTCATAAACGCCTGCTGTGGAATCTCTACATTTCCGATCTGACGCATACGTTTCTTACCTTCTTTCTGTTTTTCCAGAAGCTTCTTCTTACGCGAGATGTCACCACCATAACATTTGGCAAGGACATCCTTTCTGACTGCTCTTACTGTCTCTCTGGCAATGACCTTGTTACCGATCGCAGCCTGTATCGGTATCTCAAATAAGTGTCTCGGGATCTCCTGCTTTAACTTCTCGCACATCTTTCTTCCACGTTCGTAAGCAGTATCCTGATGAAGAATGAAAGATAACGCATCGACTTCTTCTTTATTGATCAGTATATCCAGCTTCACAAGATCACTTCGTACT
>ERZ808240.2059-NODE-2059-length-23167-cov-4.726160_pt1 | contig 23167 bp, 20 predicted proteins | sample MGYA00521084_ERZ808240 | MGnify/ENA primary metagenome ERZ808240 (study PRJEB31516, sample SAMN03275571) | gut metagenome | biome: mammalia-associated habitat; material: feces | host: Papio cynocephalus | place: Kenya | collected 2012-08-06 ...
CCCGCCGTTTGCGAGTGCAAAGTTACTGCCGCCAGGCCGCCCCGCCAAATATTTCTGGAAAAAAAATCGCAACATCTGGCAAAACTACCCATAACAGGCTGCAAATAGGAGGATTACGCCCATGTTAAAGTTTGTATCTGAATCAACATAAAGCCATACTTGTAAACTTCATCGGGTTCTGACACCGGGAAAAGACTGTGGGGAGAACCCGTTTTACACGACTTCTCCCCACAAAAACATGACGACCTTCCATGCTAATTACATCTGCATGGAAGCCGTTTGGCTCCATAGTCAACTTTCGTTCTTATCTCTTTTGGATCTGGTTTGGGATTTTGAGTGGCTGCTATTCAAGTCACTTTCCTCCTTCAAGTCAATTTCCTCTCCTTTCTCGTTAACTGCGCGGTACTGGAGGTAAGCCAGCGACTCGTCAGCAACAATTCGGCAGCCTCTGCCAAACTCACGCCTCCACTTGCCGTATAGCGAAAACACACCTTTCTTGACGTATGCTTCTACAAACGGGTGTACATACAAAATGAATTTCTTGACATCCAAGTCGTTGACGAGAAAATCGAGCTTTTCTTTCAGCTTGTCTGTAAACAGCAGCGACGGCTGTATATGGCCAGTTCCGAAACAGGAGGGGCAAGTCTCCTCTGTAGCGAGGTCCATGACAGGGCGAACCCGCTGCCGGGTTATCTGCATAAGCCCGAATTTGCTCAACGGCAGGATGTTGTGCCTTGCTCGGTCATTTGCCATGACCTCGCGCATGTGTTCAAAGAGCGTCTGCCGGTGCTCGGCCTTGTTCATGTCGATGAAGTCAACGACTATGATGCCACCCATGTCGCGCAACCGCAGCTGACGAGCAATCTCATCGGCAGCTTTCAGGTTGACTTCCAGGGCATTTGTCTCCTGGTCGTTTGTGGCCTTGCTTCGGTTGCCCGAGTTCACGTCTATGACATGGAGGGCTTCCGTATGTTCTATGATAATGTATGCTCCGCTCTTGAAGGAGACTGTCTTTCCGAGGCTGCTCTTAATCTGGCGAGTGATGCCAAAGTTGTCGAATATTGGAACATTCTTGGAGTACAGCTTTACAATGTCCTTCCGGTCAGGAGCTATCAGGGCGACGTAATTCTGCAGCTGCTCGAAAGTCTCCTTGTCGTTGACAAATATGTTCTCAAAGTCGGGATTGAAGATGTCACGAATGACACCCAACGCCCTTGACTCCTCTTCATATATAAGGGTCGGCGGCGTGCTTCGCCTCATCTTGGCGATGGTGTCTTCCCAGCATTTCACGAGGGTGCGCATCTCATGGTTGAGTTCGGCTACGCGCTTGTTTTCTGCGGAAGTGCGCACTATCACGCCGAAGCCTTTGGGCTTGATGCTGCCTACGAGCTGCCGCAGGCGCGCTTTCTCCTCGGCAGACTTGATTTTCTGCGAAATGGAAATCTTGCTGGAGAATGGGATGAGAACCATATACCTGCCGGTGAATGTAATCTCGGTAGTGAGACGCGGGCCTTTGGAGGAAATTGGCTCTTTGGCGATCTGCACCAGCAGCTTCTGCCCTTGCTTCAGGACATCATTGACCGACCCTTGCTTCGGGATGTCGGCCTCTTGCGGGAATTTGGAGATGTTCGGGGGCGTTTTCTTCTTGTCGTCGAAGGCTTCTTCGAGGAATTTCGAGTACGTGGAATACTGTGGTCCCAGATCGAGATAATGAATGAAAGCGTCCTTGTCGTAACCGACATCAACGAAAGCAGCGTTGAGGCCGGGCATGAGCTTGCGCACCTTTGCCAGATAGATGTCGCCGACGGCGTAAGCGGTGTTGCGGCTTTCCTTCTGGAATGACACAAGCCGGGAATCCTCGAGCAAAGCTATCGAGGTTTCCTTTTCCTGTACGTTTACTACCAGTTCGCTTTTCATCTTGAAGTCACAAGCCGGCAACCGGGCCGGCGGGAATAAAAATCAGTTTTGCCGACGGCATTGAGCCGAGGCTACTGAATGAATAAGACAAACAACCAAACCACCTTGCATGGGGGACGGCATGATTGTTTGTCTTATGGTCTTTCAGTTGGCTGAATCGGACCGTCCAATTGAGTGGAAGCGATTTACTTCTTCTTATGACGGTTCTTTCTCAGTCTTTTTTTGCGCTTGTGCGTGGCCATCTTGTGGCCTTTTCTTTTCTTTCCGCTTGGCATAATGAAAATATTTTTGTTGTTACTGTTTTACTGTTCGTGGCCGCGCTGTCCCGAACGCGGATGTCAGTTCACCGAATGATCACTTCACCTCGGCGTCCTTCACAGCCTCGAGGAAAACCTTTGAGGGCTTGAAAGCGGGAATCTGGTGTTCGGGGATTTCGATTGAGATATTCTTGGAAATGTTGCGGGCAGTCTTTTTCTTGCGGGTTTTGAGGATGAAGCTGCCAAAACCGCGCAGGTAGACATTTTCGCCTTCTGTCATGTTCTCCTTGACTATCTGCATGAAATTCTCAACAGTGGTGAGCACAGCGGCTTTTTCGAGTCCTGTGCGGCGTGATATTTCATTAACAATATCGGCTTTTGTCATTGTCTTGAAACTTTATATTTATTGTCTTACTTATCAGTTTGAGTTAGTGCAAAATAGCCCTTGGGGCTATCTTGCATTTTTGGCAGTGCAAATATCGGAATTTTTTTTGGAACAGAGGGTATGTTCGGGGAAATTTCCCCTCTTTTTTTGCTTTACTACAACATATTAGCCTCAAACGCGGCTCTTCGGCTGCTGTAAAAGCCGCTGCCGGCAAACAACACTGCGTCCTGACACCAATATCCGCCAATCGGGCAAAACTCAAAAGATTCGTATAATAATGCAGAAACAGCCGCAACATGACATGGCAATACATTCACTGGCATGGAACACAATGCAATTCAACGTATGCTCACGCCGTCAATTCCGGAAAAGCGAGCAACCACGGCATCAAAGTCGTCTTCTGGCATTTCGATGGTCATCTCGCAGGTGTTGTCGAACACTTGCTCCGCAATGCGAAGCCCCTGCCCCTTGACCAGCTTCATGACATCATTCATAGACATATAAGGGAATGTAATCGCCACCGTCTTCATACGGCGCATCACCACACAGCCTCCGTCTTCGAGAGCGAGCCTGGCGGCCTGGCGATAGGCGGCAATAAGCCCTGACGTACCGAGTTTTATGCCGCCGAAATAGCGCACCACGACAACAACAACATTGGTCAAGCCTAGGCTGTTTATCTGTCCGAGGATAGGCTTGCCGGCAGTTCCCGACGGCTCGCCGTTGTCGTTGAGCTGCCACTTGTCGCGGTTTGGCCCGACCATATACGCCCAACAGACATGGCGGGCGTCATGGTATTCATTCTGGAAATCCTTCACTGCGGCACGCGCCTCATCTTCGGTTTCGACATAGCGGGCAAAGGCAAGGAAACGGCTCATCTTTTCCGTCACCTTTCCCTCGCCCTGATGATCCAGTACATTATAAGTGTCGTTCATCCCTTGTATTGATGATGTACACGAAAAAGTCTAATGGCGTGTGAGCCTGTGCGGCAATTATGGTCATCCGAAATAGTTGCAGGTGTCGTCGCACGGACGGAAATAGAGCATCCCGGCGGCTACCTGATCTGCGGCATCCTTGCCTAAAGCATGCTTTACTATTGCGAGTGACCATGTGAGCGCATTTGCCGGTCCATTGCCGAGAACCATGTTGCGGTCGGCAACAACAGGTGCATCAATGTACTGCTCGCAATCGAGTGCTTGTTCAAAACCGGGATAGCAAGTCGCCTTGTAGCCGTGGAGCAGCCCGAGCTGACCGAGGACAACAGCGGGCGATGCGCATATAGCGGCAATGTTGCCGCCACGGCCGGCGTGTTCACGCAGCAGCCCTGCCAGCGGCGCGAACTCATACAGGTTCTGCGCGCCAGGCATGCCGCCAGGGAGTACCAGCCAGCCGCAATCGGTGAAGAGAGCCGGGTCGTATATCAGATCAGCTTCGACCTTAACGCCGTGAGCTGAAACGACGGTGTGGCTTGAAGTAATGGACACGGTTTTGACCGGCATCCCGGCACGGCGCATCACATCGACGGGGGTGAGAGCCTCAATGGACTCAAACCCATCTGCGAGAAATATAAATGATTGTTTCATAACGCTGTATCGCATTGTTGGTTTTTATATGACGTAAATTTACGAATAATATTTCGATTATGCGTAACTTTGCATCAAAAAAAAGAAGCATGGGCAATAAACTGAAGGCATTGCGTCTGTCCGCACTGGTCATAACAGCATCAATGCTGTTGCTGTTGTTGTTGCTGTTGTCAGGTACTGGAAACAGCGGCAAGAACTCAAACGACAACGAATACCGCAAGTGCGGGGGCATGGTATGGAATACCGTTTACAACATAACATACCGAGGAGAAGCTTCGCTTGCAGACAGCATCATGCCAGTTCTTAACGGCGTAGGACACAGCGTATCGGCATTTGACTCCACTTCGGTAATCAGCCGCATCAACCGCAACGAGTCAGACTTGACAGACAGCGTGACACGCCGCATATACCTCGCGTCATGCCGGGTCAACAAATCAAGCGGCGGCAAGTTCGATCCCACTGTGGGGCCGTTGGTGACGGCATGGGGATTCGGCAAAGGGCATACGCCTACGGCCGACACCCTGCACATCGACGGAATGCTGAAATATGTCGGCATATCCAAGAGCCGGCTGTCTGGGGAACGCCTCGTCAAGGACGACCCGAGGATGCAGTTCAATTTCTCCGCCATAGCCAAGGGGTACGGCTGCGATGCGGTTGCGGAGATGTTCGAGCGCAACGGCGTGAGCGACTACCTGATTGAAATCGGCGGCGAAATCCGTTCTTCCGGCAGCTCGCCGCGAGGCACAGCATGGGCTGTCTCAATCGACGCGCCCATTGAGAACAACGGAATGGCAGTACACAAAAGCCAGTGCATCATCAACATACGCAACATGGGCATAGCCACATCGGGCAATTACCGCAACTACCACGCTGAAGGCGGCAGCAAATACGGGCACACCATAGACCCGGTGACTGGACGGCCTGCCAAGACGGACGTGGCAAGCGCAACGGTGGCATCATCTTACGCCATGTATGCCGACGCATACGCAACAGCAGTGGTGGCAATGGGGAGCGAAGCAGCCAAGGACATGGCCAACCGCCTCAATCTGGCAGTGTACATGGTGACTACCGACGGCAAAGTCTGGGTGTCGCCGCATTTCCGCCACCTGCTGGCACAATAAGATTATCGCACACATTAATAAACAGCAATTGCACATGGACATTTTGACGGTCATAATGTCTGCTGTCGCCCTCATCGCCGTCGCGGCTGTGGCAGCGCTTGCCATCAAGGGGCGTTCCGGCAGCAGGGTCAACGAGGCATTGCGCGAATACATCAAAGGCCTCAACGAGAGCAATATGCGCAACATTGACAACCTGCGGCAGGCTCATTCCGCAGAGATGCGGCTGCTCACTGAACGGCATGAGAAACAAGTTGAAGCCCTGTCAAGGCAGTGGGAAGAGAGGATAACGCAACTCGACAGCGCGACACGGCTGGCGTTCAAGTCGCTGTCGCAGGACAGCGCGGCTTACCTCAAGGGGGAGAATGCCGACCAAATGAACACCATGCTCACCCCGCTGCGGCAACGCCTCGTAGAGCTCACAGCACTCATACAGCGTGTCCAGACGGATGCGACCTCCTCACGCGAAACCCTGCGCGAGCGGATCGACCTGCTCGCAGAGCAGAACCGCACGATAGGAGAAGAGGCAAAATCGCTCGCCACCGCATTGCGCGGCAACAGCAAGGTGCAGGGAGACTGGGGGGAGACAATACTGCAGACCATACTCGAAAAGGCGGGGCTGCAAGAGGGCGTGAACTTCCGCGCACAGCCTGGCAGCGATGCCTCGGGCAACGCCTTCCGCGACAGCAACGGCAGGTTGCAGCGTCCTGACTTTATAATTGACTTGCCCAACGGCCGCCGCATCATAGTGGACTCCAAGGTGTCACTGACAGACTATGTGGAATACTGCGACGCGAAAGACGAAAACGACCGAAACAAATACGGCAAGAGGCATGTCGATTCGGTCAAAAAACATGTAAAGGAACTTGGCGACAAGCAATACCAGAAGGCCATGCCGGGAGTTATGGAACACGTGCTGATGTTCATTCCCAACGAGGGGGCGTATCTCTGCGCCTGCTCCCTCGACCCGGAGCTGTGGAAATACGCTGCCGACCAGCGCGTGGTCATTGTGTCGCCGGCGCACCTGCTTTCAACCGTGCACATCATCGGGCAGCTGTGGCGCGAAGAGCGGCAGGACCGCAACGCGGCTGAGATAGCACGCATTGCCGGACTGCTCTATGACAGCTTCGTATCGTTGGCTGGCAAGATGAACGACATCGGCAATGCTATCGAAAAAACACGCACAGCATACTGCGAGACGCGGAATATGCTTGACGACAAGAACTCGAAAAGCCTCACCCGCCGCGCCCAAAGGCTGAAAGAACTCGGCGCAAAGACCACCAAATCACTCGAGGATAATTAAAATGCAGCTGAGGGTCAGTAGGCGTTCTTGTCGCCGCGGAAGCCGTTGATGACGGTGAGCAGAATTATCTTGATGTCAAGAAACACGTTCCAGTTGCGTATGTACCACACGTCAAAGTCCACGCGCTTCTCCATCTGCCACAATTCCTTGGTGCCGCCCCGGTAGCCGTTGACCTGCGCCCACCCGGTTATTCCGGGCTTGACGGCATGACGCACCATGTATTTGTCTATCAGCGCGGAGTACTCTACGGTGTGGCTCACCATGTGCGGACGCGGCCCCACGACAGACATATTGCCGATGAACACATTGATAAACTGCGGCAGCTCGTCGAGCGACGTACGGCGCAGGAAATCACCGAATTTGGTCTTGCGCGGGTCATTCTCCGTAGCCTGAAGGCTGTCGCTCTGGTCATTGACCTTCATGGTGCGGAACTTGTAGCACACAAATTCAGAGCCGAAAATGCCCGTCCGTTTCTGCCGGAAAAACACCGGGCCGGGCGAAGTCATCTTGATGCCTATCGCGATAGGTATGAACACCAGCGGGGAGAAAACAAGGAATATGGAGGATATGACCAAATCCTCGATGCGTTTCACCAGCTGGTTGCGGCGCTTGTGCAGCGGCGAAAGGGCATGCACCATACATGGCAGGTACCCTACTGACGAGGGCGTGAAATTGCCCGACAAGAACCGGTTGAACGTAGGTACAAATACAAACTGTGCGCCCTCCTCGTCAGCGACTTTCATAGCCTTGGCAAGGAAAGCCCCCTCCTCGACATTGAACGTATAATATATTACGTCAATCTTGTTGAGATGCACAAAATCAGCGACCTCGTCGGTAGTGCCGAGGTAACAGCCTTTGAACTTGACAGACGCGGGACGCTCGACATCAAAGACTCCGAGCATGCGGTAGCCGTATCCTGAATCTCCGATAAGCTGGTCATACACAGCCTCTCCCGTCGGCCCGCCGCCTATTATAATAACGCGCTTGAAGTTCAGCCCGAGATTGCGTATGCGCTTCAGGACAGAGCGCGAGACCACCCACCACAGCGACAGGGCAACAAACAGCAACGCATAGAAGAGGCAGCAGGTAGACACCGGCACGTCATATATGTCAAAAGCATACAAGAGTGACGTAAACACGCATCCGGCCAGCAGTACGCTCTTCAACGCATTGAGGACAAGGCGGTCTGCATAGATGATACGGTCACTGTGTACTGACGAGAAAATCCATTCCGAGGCGACCAACGAAAGATTAGCCGCCAGCCAAATCATCTTGCAAGCGAACTGGCTGTCAGTCCCCTCAATCAATGAGGTTATGAAATATGCAATGTTGAGCACGATGAAATCGCACACTACGAGTGTAGTGCGCAGATATTTGCCCAATCTGATTCTTTCGTTCAATGATCGCATAAGCGGTAATGCGCATCTTGGCACGTGCCGGCGGCATAACACCGCCGGTCACAAAGTGTATATGGCATAGTAGCGAGCAATGGCAGCTGTGCTGCCATTGCACTTTATTCCCAATGGACTTAGTCCATTTTTTCGTCAATCAATTCAATTTTGCGCTTCAGCTCCTGAAGGTCTTCCTTGATGCGAGCGATGCGTTTCTCCATTTCGCGCACCATGGAGTTGCCTCCCTGAGACTTGACATTGAAGAAGCCCATGTTGTTCTCAAACGTCTTGAGTTCAGCGCGTTTCTGCTCGTATGTCCGGTAGAGGCGGTCACGCTCGCGTGTCAGCTTGGCATCGCCGGCATCGAGAGACTCTATCGAGCTTTCAAAGCCGGACATGCGGCGGCGTGCGCCAGACTGGTGATAGCCGTCATAGATGCGGTCACATTCGGCGCGGTACTCCTCATAGACTTTGTCCTTCATTTTGTAGGGGACATGGCCTATGCCCTGCCAGCGAGCCTGAAGGTCACGCACCTTGGCCAGACCCTCGTTGCGCTCAGTCTCCTCGGGATTTATCGCCTTAAGTTGCTCGATTACTTCGCGCTTGGCGGCGAGATTCTCATTCTCCTCCTTGCGGACTGCGGAGTTCTGGCGTTTGTGGCCCTCAAAAAACTTGTTGCCCGTAGGGGGAAAACTTTCCCAATGGGCTTCGCTTGGGGGGCGGGCAACCCCGCCGATAGTCTTCCATTCGTTTTGCAGGGCAACCACCTTGTCAGCCGCCTTGTTGCGGTCTTCGCTCTCGAGCAGCGCCTCGACCTGCTCGCAGAGTGCTGTCTTCTTGGCGAGGTTGGCTGCAAGTTCCTCCTTTACGCGCTTGTAATAATCGGCCTTGGCAGCGAAAAACTCGTCACAGGTCTTGCGGAAACGCGCGAATAGTTGAGTATTGACTTTCTTTGACGCAAAGCCAATGCCTTTCCAACGCTGCTGGATGTCAAGCACCTGCTTAGTCGCCTCCTCCCATTTGTTGAAGGAGTTGTTTCCGCTGAAATCTATAGCCTCAATCTCCTCGCACAGTTTTGTCTTGGCCTCCTCGTTGGCCTGTTCCGCAGCCTTGCGCTCTTCAAAGAACTGTTGGTGACGCTTGTTCACCACCGATGAGGCCGCGCTGAACTCTTCCCAAATGGGTTCACGGAACTCCTTGGCGACAGGGCCAGTCTCGCGCCATTTGGCGTGAAGTTCCTGAAGCTGGCGGAATGCAGCAATCACATCAGGGGCATCAGCAAGTTCCTTGGCCTGGGCAATAAACTCGCGCTTGGTCTCGAGGTTCTTGCGGAAGTCGAGGTCGCGGAGTTCCTTGTTCATCTTCAGGCGGTCATAGAACAGCTCCACAACAGCCTGATAGTCCTTCCACAGGTCAGCCTCCTCACCGGGAGTCACGTCCTTGATTTCCTTGAACTCTGTCTGAAGCTGCTGGAAACGGGGATAATGGAGGTTGATATTGTCGATGTCCTCGACTATGTTCTTGATGTCGTCAATGATTTTGCGCTTGGCTGCAAGGTTGGCTGCAAGGCGTTCCTCCTCTGCAGCGAGGAACTGCGCGCGCCCCTCCTTGAACTGCGCGAGAAGATCCTTGAATTTGAACTCCGTCTCGTCAGGCTTGGCAGCGAAAGCCTCCGCCGGGTTGCCGGCATCGAGAAATTCGGACATTTGACGGTCGAGCTCTTTAGTACGCAGGGCATGGAATGCCTGTTTTATGGCAGTCACTTCCTTGTGGCGCGACATATTGCCGCTCTCGACGATTTCGCGCAAGGCATCTGCCAATTCTTCCTTGGTCATGGAGTGCCAGTCCTTGGTGTCGTCAGCGGCAGCTTCTGTTTCTGCCGCCGGCGTGCCGGCATCGCATCCGCTCTCATCGCATGAGGGTGTTTCGGTTTCTGCAGCTGCGTCGCAAGTTGCTGCCGCAGCAGTCTCAGGGTTCACATCCGTTGCTGCGGGTGTGGGGGTTGCGCCCTCTTGCTGAGGCGAGGGCGTCTTTTCAAGCTCGTTCATCTTGTTTTGTTCATTTTGTTTCCGGAGGCGGCACGCCGCACCCGGGAATTTATGGATTGCTGGTTTTGGATGTCTCCCGGAGCAAACAGCAGCAAATGTGCGGCCTGTCCGATTGACCTGCCAAATTTACAACAAAAAAATAATATGGGCAAAATTATTTTCCGATTGCCGTGCATCTGCGCGGTTTACTCGCACACCTTCATAGAGATAATACGCACCGGAGTTTTAGGGAGATCCATTGCCCCGGTCTCCACATTCTGTATCTTCTCCACGGTTTCCATGCCAGAAACGACCTCGCCGAAGACAGTGTATTCGCCGTCGAGATGCGGAGCCCCGCCCACGGTAACGTAGTCATTGACTATCTCCTCTGGAGCTTCCTTTATCTCGCTCTCCGCCAGTGCGATGTATTCGCCGATTTTGGCATTGACAGCCTCCTTGCCTTGTTGAGCCTGAAGAGTGCGCAAGTCGGCCTCGTTCTGGCGTATCAGCTCCATGACACGCGCATGCCGCAGCGACTTCAAGACACTCGCCGTCACGCCCTCGCGGTCAAACTTGTGCCCCGTCACAATATAGAATTGTGAGCCGGAAGAGAGTTTCTGGGGATTGTTGGTGCGCGCGGCTGCCAGTGCGCCATACTTGTGGTAATGCGCCGGATAGCGTATCTCGGCTGGTATCTGGTCGCCTATCGAGCTTGCGCCGAGCGGCATGGCCGAAGTGGAATCCTTGGAGTTTGGGTCGCCGGCCTGTACCATGAAGTCCTTTATCACGCGGTGGAAAAGGATGCCGTCGTATGCGCCTTCCTTGACAAGTTTGACAAAGTTGTCATGGTGAAGCGGGGTGTCGTCATAGAGTTTCACGCGGAAATCGCCGAGGGTGGTGCTTACGTCCACCAAAGTCTCTTGTGCAGTTATAACCATTGCGGGTAATAAAGCGAATAAAAAGAATATGAGTTTTTTCATCGGTAGTTTATCGGTTTTGCCGGCAGGGCGGTCACATAGCCGTGTCGGGGTATATGCGTTTATAGATGCGTCTGAAATTGTCATCGGCGGCAGCGAGTTCAGCAGCGCGGTCACGGTAGCCTTCACCCCACAGGGCCTCGAGCAGCGAGCCGATGTAGCGTCGCTCGCGGTCGCGGTCAATCGCGCCCATCACCAGCCGCCCGATGTGGCGGTGGAAGCTGACACTGTCAACAGCATTGAGGAAACGCGCCGAGCTGGCGAGAAACTGCCCCGACTTGTCAGCGTGAAGCAGAGAGTCCACCAGCTCATCCATGCGGTCGATACACGTATCGACATTGTTCACTATGTAATCGTAGGTCGTCATCCCATCCGGGTCGGCCTCCAGAAATTTCAGCGTATCTGCCATAACATACTGGTTTGTGGTGCAAAATTAGAAAATAATTTCGTCAATTCTCGGATTTAGACTAATTTTGTGGGGTGAAACGGATAACACAGCACTGAATATGCGAGCAGAAGACCAGGTGATAGTGTTCGGGCGCCAGTTCGGTTGCGGCGGCCGCGAAATCGGCAAGTACCTCGCCGAAAGGCTCGGCGTGCCGTATTACGACAAGGAGCTGCTGCGCTCTGCTGCTCGCCGAAGCGGGTTTGACGAGGATATTTTCAGCCGCGCTGACGAGTGCAGACCCGGATTGAAAGGAGTGCTGATGGGGCTGTGGTCATCGCCGGCAGACGGACAGTATTCCGTTTCGGCAATGAGCCGCGAGGGGCTGTACCGCGCACAGAGTGCGGTCATCGCAGATGTAGCCCATGCCGGGCCGTGCGTAATCGTTGGACGGACTGCAGACTATGTCCTGCGCGACATGGCAAGCATGGCAAGCATTTTCCTGCACGCCCCCGCCGCATACCGAGCGGAGAAGATAGTGCAGCGCGGCGACTGCGACAACACCGATGCCGCCATGATGCTTGCACGCCGCCGCGACTCCATGCGTGAGCAGTATTACAACTATTTCACCGGCAGGAGGTGGGGCTATGCCGACAATTACCACCTGTGCATCGACTCCTCGTCGATGACGGCCGCAGAAATTGCGGGAACGATAATACATTACCTGGAACACCGCAATGCGGGTTCAGGCCAAGGACATTGACACAGACAGGGCAGAAGCACGGCTTGTCGCTGCCGCGACTCGAGCGCGGGGGAGGAAAGTCCGGGCAACACAGAGCAACGCACTTCCGAAAGGGGAGCTGTCAGCGATGGCAGGCCAGGCGTAACAGAAAACAACCGCCCCGCGATGCCGCGCGCGTCGGGGGCAAGGGTGAAAAGGCGGGGTAAGAGCCCACCGGCCCGTGTGGCGACACCGGGCGTCAATACGTCACTGCGTGTTGCAAGGCCAAATATACCGGCAGTCAAGGGTGGCTCGCCCGTTGCCGGGGGGTAGGCTGCTAATGCCGGCGGGCGACTGCCGGCTCAGATAAATGACAGGCGTCGCCGCCCTTCGCGGGCTGCGGCACATAACCCGGCTTACAGTGCCTCTGCCCTTTCTCTCTCCTCAATACGCGGCGGCTCACTGCACTGCACTGCACAACCACCGGGCGGCTGCCGTTGTTGACAAGTCAACAGAATATCAGGCGACTTCCTCATGAAGCTGAAAGACAAAATATGCAGACTGCGCGAATACTTCCTGCACGGCGTATGGAAAGAGCCGCGCAACACTCTGAAAGTCAAAATATTCAAGACTGCCAACCTGTCGATGTCGGCATTTTTGAGCCGCGACCTGCGTGCCAAGGCCATGGCTCTCACCTACTCCACGATACTGGCGATAGTGCCGGCTCTCGCCTTGTTTTTCGCCATCGCACGAGGGTTCGGCTTCCAGAATTTCCTGCAAGACGAGCTGCATGCCAAGTTCCCGGAGCAGCAAGAGATGCTCGACGAGGGCATGACATACATCGACTCGTACCTAAGCCAGGCTTCGCAAGGGATATTCGTGGGCATCGGGCTGGTGATGCTGCTGTGGACGGTCATCTCCGTGCTGTCCAATGTCGAGAAGGTGTTCAACAGCATCTGGGAGATAAAACGCGGCCGCTCGATGTACCAGAAAATCACGGACTACATCGCCATCTGCCTGCTCGTGCCTGTGCTGGCGGTATGTTCGACGGGAATATCCATATTCATGACGACAATGGTGCAGGGCGATACGCCGCTGGCTGTGCTGTCGCCAGTCGTTGACACCATACTCGGCATCTCGCCGTTCATACTGACATGGGCTGCCGTCACATTGTCCTACTACCTGATACCCAACACCAAGGTTGATTTCCGCTGTGCCGCTATAGCAGGCGCGCTTGCCACTATCGGCGTGGAGGTGGTGCTTGCCCTGTTTGTCAACGGCCAGATATACGTGTCGAAATACAACGCCATCTACGGCTCGTTCGCGCTGCTGCCGCTGATGCTGATATGGCTTCAGCTCTCATGGCTGATACTGCTGAGCGGCGGCGTGCTTGCCCACTCGATGCAGAACATATTCCGCTACAACTACCCGGGCGACGTGTCATCGGTGTCGCACCGCTACATTGACCGCGTAGCACTCGTGATGACAGCCATTGTCATACAGCGTTTTGAAGCGGGTGAGACACCGTTCTCGCGTGCTGAAATATCCAACCTGTACAACCTGCCGGTGAGCATACTCAGCCGCGTCATCGACAAGCTGCAAGCCGCCCGGATGATATATATCGTCCAGTCGGACAGAGGAGAAGCGACAGGCATCGTGCCGGCAGTAAACGGCAGCACCTGCACTGTAGGGCAGTTCATGGACGCAATGGACTGTGCCGGCGACGACAACTTCATACCCTACTTTGCGTCAGTATTCTCCAAGGCAATCCGCGCAGCGGCGCCGGCGGAACGACACACAGGCTCGCCCTCGGCAGACACCTTGCTGCGCGACCTGCCCTTGCCCACACCCGAACAAGTGCGCAGCATCATCAACAAACCCGGCCTCGCCCCCTTCCCTGAAGACAACCGGTGACAACCTCATATTGCGCATCAGGCAACGACAACACAAAATGCCATGGCATGACCCGAATCATCTCATGGAATTGAATATTTGCGCAAAAATGATTACCTTTACATCAAAATCAAAACTGGCAAATATAATGAATAAAATCCTACTCGGAACAGCCCTGCTGCTGGCAGCGTCTCCGGCGTTAGCCCGCACTCTCACGCCCGAAGAGGCAATGGCTCGTGCAACAACAGACACGCCCGCGAAAATGCGGCCGTTCTGCAATGCCTCCCCGGTACTGACACTGACCGGGAAATACGGCGACCTAACGACATACTACATCTATTCGACAGGGGCTTCGGCGTTGATACTCGGCGCGTACGACCTCTCACGCCCGGTGCTGGCGTACCTCGACACGCCTGTAACAGCCGACACGCAGCTGCCGCCGCAGATGACCTGGTGGCTCGAACAGTACGGCAAACAAATAGAATACGCCGAGCAGCACCGCGATGAAATCACATTCGCAGATGCTCCATGCCGCGAGGCAGAAGGACGCAGCGCGATCGAGCCGATGCTGCAGACCGCCTGGAACCAGGCCGCGCCATTCAACGACCTGCTGCCTGACGGCGTAGTCACAGGCTGTGTCGCGACAGCAATGGCGCAGGTGATGAAATACCACAACTACCCAGAAAGAGGTAAGGGTACTGTATCGACACAATACGGCGGCAGCACTCTGTCAATGAACCTCGATGAAACGGTTTTCGACTGGGACAACATGCTCAACAACTACCCTTCAGACAACCTCGGCACGGCAGAGCAGCGCAATGCCGTGGCAACGCTGATGAAGGCATGCGGATATTCCGTGAAAATGGATTACAGCACAACAAGCTCCGGGGCAAGCGAATATGGCGTCTGTCCTGCCCTGCTGAACAATTTCGGGTACGACACATCTATGTATTTGCACACTCGCGCATGGTACTCCGACAGCAAATGGGCCGAAATACTGTACGAAAGCCTCGATGCCGGCTGTCCGTTGCTCTACAGCGGCTTAGGACGAGCTGGCGGGCATGAGTTTGTATGCGACGGATACCGCACCGACGGCTACCTCCATTTCAACTGGGGCTGGGGCGGCGTAAGCGACGGATATTTCGCGTTGTCGGCACTCACTCCTGAAATCCAGGGCATCGGCGGCAATTACGACGGGTTCAACTCAAGCCAAAGTGCCGTTACATTCATACGTCCGCCTCAAGAAGGCTTGACCTGCCCGGAGGCAGTGCTGGGTGTCACCGGCGGACTGCTGTTCACATTTTCAGGCAGGACTGCCACCGTCTACGGATTTATTTACGAAGAAGACTTCCCAGGCCACTTCCAAAACATATCCCCCACCGATGGTATCTTCGATTTTGCATTCGTAATTAGCGACACTGCCGGAAGCACCGAAACGATAGACATCGGCGGAGAGTTCAAAGTTCCCTCAAACTACACATTTGAGTGGATTTCAGCGGATATGCCGGAGACCGTTGCCGACGGCAGCTACAGACTGACAATGGCTTACAGCATTTCCGGCACAGACAACTGGAAGCCGCTTCAGACATACGACGAGGATAACCTGTATGCCAAGATACACGTAATCGGAGATGACATCTATGCCGACGGCTCACGACACACCCGCTTTTCAGAGCCGACCACTGCCCTGAGCCAAGGGCAGCCGTTAACAGTATCCGTCAAAGCATCATTTCAAGACTCCTATCAGGATGCAGCGGTTGACAGACTGAGGGCAGCCCTGGTCGACAAGAATGGCTATGAACTGGCAAGCACCGACTACACCTCCGCCATCATGGGTTCATACCGAACCGAAACGATGCAATTTAACGGAGGCCCGCTCAGCGAAGACATCGCTACAGGCAGTTACACCATGAAACTCGTGGACGAATGGGGTGACACACAGTTTACATGGACTGCGGCAGTCGGCGAAGGAGGCGTAGACAAGACTGCCGATGACAGCAGCACTGACACCCAGTGGCATGACCTGCAAGGCCGCAAAGTGAGCCGTGACAACCTCGCTCCCGGCATATACAAAGTCCGCGCAGGAGGCCGCACCGCCAAGGTCCGCCTCTGACGACCAATCTTAAAACACAAAACATTGAACACAGGAAGCAGGCATCGAAATGTGCCGGCTTCCCCTATTTGCAGAGGATGCGAGGCTCGCAAACTTGTTAATTAATCATAGGCAGCGGGAAAGAAGAGGGCTTGGCACGGATATTTTTTGTATTTTCGCGAAATAACCAAAGTCTGCACACGATGAAATCTATCAAAGAGCTGTACCGCATCGGCACCGGGCCGTCGTCAAGCCACACAATGGGCCCGCACAAGGCTGCGGAAACATTCCTGGACAAATACCCGGACACGCGCCGCACTGTCGTAACCCTCTACGGAAGCCTCGCCGCAACAGGCAAGGGACACATGACGGACGTGGCTGTCACTGACGTGCTTTCTGCCGACGGCCGTGCCGCGGAAATCCTGTGGGAGCCGCAGACGTTCCTGCCGTACCACCCTAATGCCATGAAAATGGAGGCATACGGCGGTGACGGCAATCTCATCGGCAAGATGACGGTGTACAGCGTCGGCGGAGGTGCAATCGTAATCGACGGCGACCCGTCGATGCTCAACACGCCGGACATCTACGACATGGACAGCATCGTTGACATCATGACCTATTGCGAGCGGACAGGCCTAAGCTACTGGGAATATGTAGAGCAGTGCGAGGGTGTTGAGATTTGGGACTACCTGCACGAGATATGGCGAGCCATGCAAGCGGCGGTGGAACGGGGATTGGAGACGGAGGGCCGTCTGCCCGGGCCGCTGAACCTGCGGCGCAAGGCCAACTCGTACCGCGTCAAGGCGGAAGGGTTTCGCGACAACCTTCGCTCGCGTGGGCTGACGTTTGCTTACGCGCTGGCGGTGAGCGAAGAGAACGCTTCGGGCGGCGTCATCGTCACCGCTCCTACGTGCGGCTCGTCTGGCGTGATGCCTGGCGTGCTGTACCATATATGGAAAAGCCGCAATTTCAAGGAGATACATATACTGCGGGCATTGGCGACAGCCGGACTGTTCGGCAACGTGGTGAAGCACCGCGCTTCGATTTCAGGAGCGGATGTAGGCTGCCAGGGAGAGGTCGGGGTTGCATGCGCCATGGGCGCGGCTGCGGCGACACAGCTGTTCGGCGGCAGCCCGGCTCAGATAGAGTACTCGGCGGAAATGGGGCTGGAACACCACCTCGGCATGACGTGCGACCCGGTATGCGGTCTGGTGCAGATACCCTGCATAGAGCGCAACGCATACGCTGCAGCGCGTGCCCTCGACGCCAACATCTACTCCACATTCACCGACGGCAGCCACCGCGTGTCGTTTGACCGTCTCGTAGCGGTGATGAAACAGACCGGCCACGACCTGCCGTCGCTCTACAAGGAGACTGCCACCGGCGGTCTTGCCAAGGACTATTCACAGATGACGCGCAAATGAGACATGCCTGAGTTCAACGTCAACATACTCGGCTGCGGCTCTGCCAAGCCCAGCTTGCGCCACCAGCCGTCATGCACCGTAGTCGAACACCGGGGCTTGCTGTTCATGGTGGACTGCGGCGAGGGGGCGCAGCTTCAGTTCCAGCGCATGAGGCTGAAGATGACACGCCTCGGGCACATTTTCCTGACCCACCTGCACGGCGACCACGTGTTCGGATTGCCGGGACTTGCCGGGACGCTTGCCCTATGCGGCAAGGCCGGCGGCATCACCATACACACCACAGCCGAGGGGGAGCAGATACTATCGCAGATATTCGCCGTGTTCAACCGCGACGAGAATTTCGACATTCGGTTCAACGTCCTCGACCCGACACGTGAGGAAATCGCGTTTGAGAACCGGGGGCTGCGCGTGCGCACAGTGCCGCTCGATCACCGCATACCCACAGTGGGATATGTATTTGAGGAAAAGGAGAAGCCGCGCCACATCATACGCGAGATGATAGACTTCCACCATGTGCCGTTCTCCAAAATCAACGGCATCAAGGCCGGAGAGGATTTCGTGACAGACGACGGGCGAGTCATACCGAATGAGGCATTGACCAAACCCGCCGATGACGCGCTCAGCTATGCGCACATATCAGATACGCGCTATATGCCGTCGCTCGCGGATAAAATCGAGGGCGCGACCCTGCTCTTCCACGAGACGACATACCTTGAAGAGAACGCTCGCGACGCACGGTTGCGCTACCACTCCACAGCACGACAGGCAGCGACAGTTGCACGCGACGCGCACGCCGGCACACTCGTCACAGGACACTACTCGTCACGTTACCGCGACGACAGCCGTTTCAAGACCGAGGCAGAGGAGGTATTCCCCCGCGTGATACTCGGCAACGAGCGGCTGACAATCCCGGTAACGCGGCAGCTGTACGGCAACGACTTGCCGTCACCACTCAAATGACACGCCCGCGCCCAACCCATTGAGGGTGATGTTGCGGTCATAATAGCCCATCCGTGCGGTGAGCAGCTGGTAGCTCAGCCCTATATTGAAAGCCTGTTTCGGCGACTTCGAGCTGGCAGGTATGCGAAGGCCTATAGTCGGTCGGAAGTAGAAATACTCCTTGTTGGTGACAAGACCGTTGGCAAGTTCCATTTCGTCGCTGCCAACGAGGAACGCGCAGCCGAGGCGCAGATCGACGAAGAACGAAGGAGCAGACGTACCACCGATGTTGAAGCGGAAATCAGTGTACAGCGGCACTATCGCGTATGTTGAGGTCTCTCTGGACGGATAGCCCCCTAACACGTCGTCCCAATGGCGGCTGAAAGCCACATTCGCGCCAGCGCCGACACCCATGAAGAACCAGTTGCTGTAGTTGAAGCCCTGCGTGGTCGTCAGTTCGAGAGAATTCACCTTGTCATTGCCCACGCCCTGCACATACGAAGCCTCGACGAAGCCCTTGTAGCTTGCAGAGCCGGAGAGAGCCGGCTGCAGCAGCTGGGGTATCTGGTTGGTAATCTCATAAATCTGTGCCGACGCGCCCTGCGGCGCGAGCAGCGACACTGCGACCATAGCCGCGCATCCCAATATCTTTTTCATCAATCAAATGTATGTTTTTAACAAGACAACATCATGCGACAAAATTGCGCCGCTGACAGGGGTTATTCTTCGGGGAGGGACATCTCGCCGCGCAGCGACATTTCGAGGTAGCGGCGCACCTCGTCATTGGAGAGGCCTTTGCCGAAGAGGTACATCAGCTTGGTGATTGCTGCCTCTGTGGTCATGTCGTGTCCGCACACTACGCCGGCTCGCGACAGCTCCCAGCCTGTCAGGTAGCGCATGGGGTGCACGCATCCGTTGGAGCACTGTGTGATGTTGACTATTACGATGCCGCTGTTGACCGCATCGCGTATGGCGTCTGTGAACCACTTGTCGGTAGGACCATTGCCCGCGCCGAAGGATTTCATCACTATGCCTTTGACATGGGGTGTGGCGAGCAGATGCCGCACCGTGGTCTCGGTGATGCCGGGGAACAGGTCGAGTATGAACACGTTGGTGTCCATCTCGTAGTGGACTTTCAGCGGGCCGCATACTTCCTTGCGCCACAGTGCCTCCTTGTTATATTGTATGCCGAGGCCGATTTTGGCGAGCTGGGGATAGTTGTTTGACTTGAAGGCGTTGAAGTTGTCCGCGCTGTATTTCGTGCTGCGGTTTCCGCGCCAGAGGTAGTTTTCAAACAGGATTGCGACTTCGCGCACCACGTGGTTTCCTTGGCAGTCCTTGGCGGCAGCCACCTGGAGGGCGGTGATGAGGTTCTCCTCGCCGTCGGTGCGCACTTCTCCGATTGGAAGCTGCGAGCCGGTGATGATGACCGGTTTGTCGAGGTTTTGGAGCATGAACGATAGCGCGGAGGCGGTGTATGCCATGGTGTCAGTGCCGTGGAGTATGACAAATCCGTCGTAGTCGTTGTAGTTATGCTCAATGTGCCGCGCTATCTTGCACCAGTGGGAGGGGTTCATCGCCGACGAGTCGAGCGGGTACTCAAACTGGATATTGTCGATTTCAAAGTCCAGCATCTTGATTTTGGGGACATTGTCGATGAGGTGGTTGAAATCGAATGGCTGCAAAGCGCGTGTGTCCGGATTTTCTATCATTCCGATAGTACCTCCGGTGTAAATTATGAGGATTCTTGTGTTCACGTCTACTGGGTTAGGCATGGCTATAATCTGTTCACGGCGCAAAGGTAACATATTGCAAGCACACTCGCAAATTAATCCCCGAAAAATTGCACTTAGGATGGCATTTTTTCGGGGATTGGCATTTTTGTCAACGTATTTAGGGTGTGTTATCAATCACCCGTTGAACCATTTCACGAGCATCGGTATGCCCTCTTCGAGCTCGACCTTGTGTCTCCAGCCGAGGCTGTGCGCCTTGGTCACGTCGCAGAGCTTGCGCGGCGTTCCGTCGGGCTTTGTGCTGTCCCAAATGATTTCGCCTCGGTAGCCTACTGCCTCGCGCACCATGTCTGCCACCTGAGCTATGGTGTATTCGCGTCCAGAGCCGATGTTGATGTGGCAGTTGCGCACTTCAGGGCCAGTGCCGCGCAGGTCTGCGAAATCAACGTTTTCGAGCATGTACACACATGCGTCTGCCATGTCCTGACTCCACAGGAACTCGCGGAGCGGCGTGCCGGTGCCCCAAAGGGTGAGGCGATTAGTGCCGATGCCGTATTCCTCGAACTTGTCGACGATGTACTTCATGTCAGACCGGCTGGTCAGTCCCTCGATAGGATGGTGAGCCAAGTCTCGGCGTATGCCTTTTACGTCTCCCTCCTGAAGCATCTTGGCGAGTGTCATCTTGCGTATCATCGCCGGCAGGACATGGGCAGTCTCGGGATTGAAGTTGTCGCCCGGCCCGTAGAGGTTTGTAGGCATGACGGCGATGTAGTTTGTGCCGTACTGCAGGTTGTAGCTCTCGCACATTTTCAGGCCTGCAATCTTGGCGATGGCATACGGCTCGTTGGTGTATTCGAGAGGCGAGGTGAGCAGAGCGTCCTCGGGAATGGGCTGCGGCGCGTTGCGCGGGTAGATGCAGGTGCTGCCAAGGAAGAGAAGTTTCTTGACGCGGTGCATAAAGCTGGCGCGGATGACATTCTGCTGTATCTGGAGGTTTTGCCAGATGAAGTCGGCGCGGTACTTGGAGTTGGCCATAATCCCTCCCACGTGCGCTGCCGCCAGCACGACATATTCGGGCTGTTCACGCAGGAAGAAACGATGCACAGCGCGACCGTCGAGCAGGTCAAGTTCATTGTGAGTGCGGCCAAATACATTGGTATACCCCTTCTCTTTCAGGGCGCGTGTTATGGCTGAGCCTACGAGGCCGCGATGCCCTGCCACATATATTCTGGAGTCTTTTTCCATATTGCAAATTATTTTTCTGCCACGAGGCGTGTGTCTGAATCAACCATTATACGTACAAGCTCCTCAAACGAGGTGGAGCGAGGATTCCAGCCGAGCCGGGTGCGGGCTTTCTCGGGATTGCCGAGCAGTTCATCGACCTCTGCGGGGCGGAAGAATTTCGGGTCAACCTCGACAAGCGTCTTGCCGGTCGCTGTGTCAATGCCTTTCTCGCCGATGCCTTCGCCTTGCCAGCGCAGGTCGATGCCTGCATATTTGAATGCGAGGGTGGTGAACTCGCGCACGGAGTGGTATTCGCCGGTAGCGATGACATAGTCATCGGGGTTGGGCTGCTGCAGTATGAGCCACATGCATTCCACATAGTCGCGGGCATATCCCCAGTCGCGCTTGGCGTTGAGGTTGCCGAGGTAGAGCTTGTCCTGTAGGCCGGCCTTGATACGGGCCGCCGCGAGGGTAATCTTGCGTGTCACGAATGTCTCGCCTCGGCGTTCGCTCTCGTGGTTGAAGAGTATGCCGTTGGCGGTGAACATGCCGTAGCTCTCGCGGTAGTTCTTGGTGATCCAATATGCATACAGCTTGGCGCAGCCGTACGGGCTGCGCGGGTAGAATGGCGTAGTTTCGCTCTGGGGCACTTCGACTACCTTACCGAACAGTTCGCTCGTGCTGGCCTGATAGATGCGCGTGACCTTCTCGCGGCCAAGTATGCGCACCGCCTCGAGGAGGCGCAGCGTGCCTACGGCATCGGCGTCGGCAGTGTATTCCGGCACGTCAAACGAGACCTTGACATGGCTCTGCGCGGCGAGGTTGTATATCTCATCGGGCTTGGTCTCCGCTATGATGCGTATGAGGGATGCGGAGTCTGTCATGTCGCCGTAGTGGAGGTTGACGAGGCGTTTGCGGTGCATGTCGCGCACCCACTCGTCGAGGTAGAGGTGCTCGATGCGGCCGGTGTTGAATGAGGAGCTGCGGCGTATTATGCCGTGTACCTCATACCCCTTGTCAAGGAGCAATTCCGCGAGAAACGAGCCGTCCTGTCCGGTGATGCCTGTGATGAGAGCTGTTTTCATTGTATGTGTGTGTATCTTGGGGTGTGTTTGTTCAGATGCAATCTAGTATATCGGTAAGGCTTTCCACCATTACGGCATTGGAACATTCCCCTTGCGGGTGGATGTTGCCGGGGCGGCTGCGCAGACAGTACGTGTCCCAGCCGAGCATTGCCGGCATGTCGAAATCCTTTGCGGGGTTGTCACCTATATATATAAAGCGCGATGCCTCGGGGTAATGGTGTACCAAGGCAGTGAAATTGTCCGGCTCGGTCTTGTCATGGCCGGTCTCGCCTGAAATGAGGATGTCGCCGGGGTGGAAGCGGTCTTCGATGCCGAGAGCGCGTATCTTGCCGCGTTGTGTCGCGCTCCTGCCGTCAGTCACTATGGCGCAACGCACGCCCTTGCCTCGTAATGCATCGAGAAGATTGCGGGCATCAGGATACAGTGTAAGGCGACGAGGGCGGCAACTGCGGTATACCTGCACGCGCTGCGCAGTGTCGGCGAGCGTTGCTATGCAGTCGCGAGCGAGCATCTTCACGAGAGCGTCAAAGGGATTTTCCCGCCGGTCAAGCGCGGCGGCCATCACCCGGACGACCCTTGGAGAAAGCGCGGGAGAGGCAATATCGGGCATAGCAGCCACGGCGCGGTACGCTGCCACAGCATGCTCGCGCTCGCTGTAGAGCGTGTCGTCGAGGTCGAGTGCCACCACCGGGCCGTGGTAGTATATGTCGCTGACG
>ERZ808240.2060-NODE-2060-length-23164-cov-3.404561_pt1 | contig 23164 bp, 25 predicted proteins | sample MGYA00521084_ERZ808240 | MGnify/ENA primary metagenome ERZ808240 (study PRJEB31516, sample SAMN03275571) | gut metagenome | biome: mammalia-associated habitat; material: feces | host: Papio cynocephalus | place: Kenya | collected 2012-08-06 ...
TCTGCTGCAGGAGCTCGGCCACGATCCCAGCGCGGAGGAGATTGCAGCCGAGATGGGCATGCCCGTGGACAAGGTGCGTGAGATCCTCAAGATTGCGCAGGAGCCCGTGTCGCTCGAAACGCCTATCGGCGAGGAGGAGGATTCTCACCTCGGTGACTTTATCCCCGATGAGGACGCGTCCGAGCCGAGCGAGGCCGCGAGCTTTTCGCTTTTGAAGGAGCAGCTCATGGAGGTGCTCGATACGCTCACTCCGCGAGAGAAAAAGGTGCTTGAGCTGCGCTTCGGTATCGTCGACGGCCGTACACGCACCCTCGAGGAGGTCGGCAAGGAGTTCAATGTCACCCGTGAGCGCATTCGTCAGATCGAGGCCAAGGCTCTGCGCAAGCTCCGCCACCCCAGCAGAAGCAAGAAGCTGAGGGACTTTTTGAATTGAATAATAAAAACCTGTGGTAGTCCACAGGTTTTTTGTTATTCTTCGCAATTTATATAAATGTCTTCGGCTGCCAATAAGGCTTCGTTCAATTTACCGGATACAACTTCGGTATTCGGAATTTCCTCCAACAATGTAATTGCGTCATCGGCCGCTGAACAAAGAATGGAATACATTTTTTCGTAGTTTGGCATAAACATCACCTTCCTTCAAATTTAAAATATCACAAAATAGTTCACACAGTCAACCCGTATTCGGGTAATTATATAAAAATCCACTGCTATCCTTTACTCGACCCGGAAACGGGTAAGTTCAGAGACATAGGGGATAGCTGTGGAATATTCGGAAATTTACGTTCGGCGCATACGCAGTTTATGCGCAAAGCGCGGCATAGCGATAAACAAGCTTGCGACAATGAGCGGAGTGAAGCAGTCGACTCTTGATAATATCGTACGTGGATTAACCAAAAATCCGAGAGTTGCTACGCTGCACAAAATCGCGATCGCATTTAACATGACTCTCTCGGAGTTTCTTGATTTCGACGAGCTCAACGACTATTCTTTCGACGACGATTTTTCGGAGTAGAATTGACGCAGCTGCGGATACGTTTATTGCGGTTGCCCCGTGTTGAGGCTGCCGGTGAAACCGTTACAGCGGGCGACCAACGGTCGCTCGCTTTTTTGTGGCTTTGTCGGCAGCCTGCGGCTGGGACACTGCAATCACCATATTCGAAGAACTCTAAAACTCGAAACAAAAAATATATAAATTTTTGCGCAAATTTTTTAATAAAAGCCTTGACAAGAATAAAAAACAGTGCTATATTAGCACTCGAAGGCCAAGAGTGCCAGCAAACGAGGAGCCTGAGTGCAAAATGAGTATAAGCGAAAGAAAAAAGAAGATACTCGGCGCACTGGTAGATGAATACATCAAAACGGCCGAGCCCGTCGGAAGTAAGGCAATTGCGGGCATAGCCGATATCGGATGCAGCAGCGCGACGATAAGAAACGAGCTTGCAGAGCTAACGGCGCTGGGCTATCTTGAACAGCCGCACACCTCGGCCGGACGCATCCCGACCCCCGCAGGCTACAGGATGTATGTCAATGAGCTCATGGAAAAGCAGAAGCTCTCCCTTGAGGAGACTGAGGCGATAAACCGAAGCTTAAACGAGCGCCTGACTCAGCTCGACGAGCAGATGCGCGATATCGGTAAGCTTGCCTCACAGCTGACAGATTATCCGGCTCTTGCGCTTACGGCTTACGCGCCGGCTACGATAAAGCGCTTTGACCTTATTTATATTGATGCCAATACGTTCATAATCGTTGTGATGCTCAGCAACAATACGGTCAAGAACAAGCTCGTAAATCTTCCGGTTTCGGTCGATCAGCAGATGATCCGAAAGCTCGCAACGCTGTTTAACGCAAACTTCACCGATATATCGGGCGATAAGGTCACGCCGCTGCTTATATCATCGACAGAGCGTGCGGCGGGCGATAACATGGGGCTGACGGCGGTCATAGCGTCGTTTACATTGGAAACGCTCGCAAGCCGCCGCGGAGTCGAGGCGTATGTAACGGGCGAGAACAGGCTGCTCAGCCAGCCGGAGTTCCGCGATCCGGACAAGGCGCACAAGCTGATGAACTATCTTGCCGACGGCAGCCATGTAATAGCGGATGCTGAAAACGGACTGTTCGATGATGACTCCGAGGTACGCGTGCTCATAGGACCTGAGAATATCGCCGAGGAGCTCAAGGATTCGAGCGTTGTTATAGCAAGCTACGACATGGGTGATAATACAAAGGGACTCATAGGCGTCGTCGGGCCGACGAGAATGAATTATTCCGAAGTCGCCGCAAAGCTGAGCTTTCTGGCGACGGGACTTTCAAGGCGGCTCGGCGCGGGAGGAGCTCCGCCGTCGGGTATGCATAATAAGCTTATAATCAAGGGAGATGACATAGATGAGCAGTAAGAAAGATAAAAACGAGCAGGAGCCTCAGACCGAGGAAATAAAGGAAGAAACGGTCGAGACCGATGCCGAAGAAGTAAAGGACGAAGCCAAGGAAGAGTCCAAGGAAGAAAAAAAGGAAAAAAAGCAGAAGAAGGAGAGCAAAAAGGAGGCCGAGATAAAGGAAACGGCCGAAAAGCTCATCCAGGCGGAAAAGGAAAAGTACCTGAGGCTCTGCGCCGAGTACGATAACTTCCGCAAGCGCAGCCAGAAGGAGCGCGAGAGTCTGTACGCCGATATAAAGGCGGACACGCTGCTCAAGTTCCTGCCGGTGTATGACAATCTTGAAAGAGCGCTGGCGACGCCGACAGCCGACGAAGCGTACCGCAAGGGCGTGGAGATGACGATGGTGCAGTTTAACCAGACTCTCGAAAAGCTCGGCATAACGGAGATAGAGGCTCTCGGACATAAGTTCGATCCCCATGTGCATAACGCTGTTATGCATGTCGAGGACGAAGCCTTCGGCGAAAACGAAGTCGTCGAGGTGTTCCAGAAGGGCTTCAAGCTCAATGATAAGGTGATCCGTTTCGCTATGGTAAAAGTAGCGAACTGATTATAAATTTTATTTAAGCATACTATTCACTTTCAAATGGGAGGATTTATATTATGGGTAAGATTATTGGTATTGACCTCGGTACAACTAACAGCTGTGTTGCCGTCATGGAAGGCGGCGAGGCTGTCGTTATCGCAAATGCAGAGGGTGCACGCACCACTCCGTCGGTCGTAGCATTCACAAAGACCGGCGAGAGGATGGTAGGCCAGGTCGCAAAGCGCCAGGCTATCACGAACCCCGACAGAACCATTTCATCCATAAAGCGTGAAATGGGCACTGCATACAAAGTTACCATTGACAATAAGTCATACACTCCGCAGGAGATCTCGGCAATGATTCTTCAGAAGCTGAAGACGGATGCGGAAAGCTATCTCGGCCAGCCCGTGACCGAAGCGGTTATCACCGTTCCCGCATACTTCACCGACGCACAGCGTCAGGCGACCAAGGACGCAGGCCGCATCGCCGGTCTTGATGTAAAGCGTATCATCAACGAGCCTACCGCGGCCGCACTTGCATACGGCCTTGATAAGGAAAGCGATCAGAAGATCATGGTCTACGACCTCGGCGGCGGCACCTTTGATGTCTCCATCCTTGAGATAGGCGACGGCGTTATCGAGGTTCTCGCTACCGCCGGCAACAACCGTCTGGGCGGCGATGACTTCGACGCATGCATCACCAAGTACCTCGTTGACGAGTTCAAGAAGGCCGAGGGCATCGACCTGTCTGCCGATAAGGTCGCAATGCAGCGTCTGCGTGAGGCAGCCGAGAAGGCAAAGATCGAGCTGTCCGGCGTTACCACATCGAACATCAATCTGCCGTACATCACCGCTGATGCAACCGGCCCGAAGCACCTCGACGTAACTCTCACCCGTGCAAAATTCAACGAGCTGACTCATCATCTCGTAGAAAAAACCATGGGTCCTGTAAAGCAGGCGCTTGCCGACTCCGGCCTGACAGCTTCCGATATCTCCAAGGTTCTGATGGTCGGCGGCTCGAGCCGTATCCCCCGCAGTTCAGGAGATGGTAAAGCAGCTTACCGGTAAGGAAGGCTTCAAGGGCATCAACCCCGATGAGTGCGTTGCTATCGGCGCAGCTATTCAGGGCGGCGTTCTCGCGGGCGACGTAAAGGGCGTCCTGCTTCTGGACGTAACCCCGCTGTCTCTCGGTATCGAGACTCTGGGCGGCGTATGCACTCGCCTTATCGAGCGCAACACCACCATCCCGACCAAAAAGAGCCAGGTATTCTCCACCGCGGCAGATAACCAGACCGCAGTTGAAATAAATGTCCTTCAGGGCGAACGCGAGATGGCAAAGGACAATAAGAGCCTCGGCCGCTTCAATCTTGACGGTATAGCACCGGCACGCCGCGGCACTCCGCAGATCGAGGTCACCTTTGATATCGACGCAAACGGCATCGTAAACGTCTCTGCAAAGGATCTCGGCACCGGTAAGGAACAGCACATCACCATCACCTCTTCGACCAATATGTCAAAGGAGGACATCGATAAGGCTGTTAAGGAAGCCGAGATGTACGCGGCAGAGGACGCAAAGCGCAAGGAAGAGGTAGACGCCCGCAACGAAGGCGATCAGATCGTATACCAGACCGAGAAGACCCTCGAGGAGATGGGCGACAAGGTCGATGCGAGCATCAAGAGCGAGATCGAGGCAAAGCTTCAGGCGCTCAAGACTGCACTGACCGGAACCGACACCGCAGCCATCAAGAATGCCACCAAGGAACTGACCGATGTGTTCGGTAAGATGTACGAGGCAGCCCAGAGTGCACAGACAGCTCAGGGCGGCGCGGGATCTGACCCCAATGCTCAGGCAGGCGGCGACAACGGCCAGGATTACTACGACGCGGATTACACCGTTGTCGATGACGACGACAAGAAGTAATCAAGACAGAGAATTAATATGGGCGCACCCTGTGCGCCCATATTGAGCGTTAAAAATGAGGTGGCTTTATGGCGGAAAAAAGAGATTATTATGAGGTCCTGGGCGTTTCCAAGGATGCGACCGAGGATCAGCTCAAAAAAGCATACAGAAAGCTTGCCAAAGAAAATCACCCCGATCTTCATCCCGGAGATAAAGAGTGCGAAGCGCGGTTTAAAGAGATAAACGAGGCCTATGAGGTTCTTTCCGATGCCGATAAACGTGCAAAGTACGATCGTTTCGGCCATGCTGCCTTTGATCCGAGCCAGGGATTCGGCGGCGGACAGGGTGGCTTTGGCGGCGGACAGGGCGGCTTTGGCGGCTTCGGCGATTTCGGCGGCTTCGGTGATTTCGGCGGCTTCGGCGATATATTCGGCGATATATTCGGCTTCGGCGGCGGCGGAGGCGGCAAAACCCCCAATGCTCCGCGAAAGGGCGAAAACATTCGCGCTACTGTCAATGTAAAGTTCGAGGAAGCTGCGTTCGGAGCAAAAAAGGATGTGTTCATAACGCGCATCGAGCAGTGCCCCGACTGCAAGGGCACGGGCTGCGCTCCCGGCACAACTGCCGAGATATGCCCCGATTGTAAGGGTACGGGTCAGGTCAAGACCACGCAGCGTACGCCTTTCGGCACGATGCAGCAGAATACGAGATGCAATAAGTGCAAGGGACGCGGCAAGATAATCCACAGCCCCTGCGCTACCTGTCACGGAACGGGCAGCATCCGCCGTCAGCAGAAGGTCGGCATAAGCATACCTGCCGGCATAGACGATGGACAGACCATATCCCTGCGAGGCAAGGGAAATGCCGGCGTTAACGGCGGCCCGGCCGGCGACCTGTTGATTACGGTGCTCGTTCAGCCCCACGCAAGGTTCGAGCGCGACGGTACATCAATACTGCTTAAGCAGAACATATCTTTTGCGGCGGCTGCGCTTGGATCGCAGGTTGAGGTGCCGACTCTGGACGGAGATGTTAAGTTGAATATACCAGAAGGTACGCAGACAGGCACAAAGTTCCGCCTCAAGGGCAAGGGAATACCTTCGCTGCGCTCCGGCAGTCGCGGAGATCAGTTCGTGACCGTTAACGTCGTTGTGCCCAAAAAGCTTACGGCGGCACAGAAGGAGGCTCTGCGCAATTTCGCATCGGCAATGGGCGAGAATATTGAACCGAAGGCTCCCAAATACGGCAAGCGCAAATAAAGAGAAACAAGGAAAAGGCAGCATCTTGCTGCCTTTTTTTATTTTTCTCTGACGAAAAATTGACAAATTGACGAAAATATATTAAAATGGTTCAAAAATCCGCAACAATTACCGTCCGTCTATGAAGAAAGGGGAGTTCGGAGTGCTGCAAGATAACTTTCTGGAAGTGTACGATAAGTTCAAGCTGGAGTTTTTCAGAAGAATATTTGAGCTCGTGCGTGAGCGCGAGGGCTCGCTTACGGCCATGGAGGCGTTTTCTATAGAGATCATTCACGCCCTGAATGAGCCGACAATAGGCCGCTTTGCCGAATTTTTGAACATTTCGCAGTCGAACGCGACATATAAGGTCAACAGCCTCATCAAAAAAGGCTATCTTAAAAAGCAGAACTCCGACACCGACCGAAGAGAATATCACCTCGTCTTGTCGGAAAAATATTATAACTACACGGACATCATGCGAAGCTACGTAAAAACCGTCCTCGGCAGAATAGAGAACAGCTTCTCGCCCGAGGAAACGGAGCTTTTTTCAAACATGCTCATGCGCATCTCCGCGGAAATGATGCCCGAGGCCGGAAGTTTTGAATAAGAATACATTAATGAGGAGACGGCTCGGCGAGTCGTTTCCTGTTGTGCATTTTGGCGTAAATTTGCGCTGAGAAACGACGGGTTATTGTTGACATTATCCTACATTGGGTATACAATGTACATGTTAATTCGATAACAAAAATGAAAAGGGAAGTGAATGCATATGAAGCTTACACCCGAACAGCAGGCCATGCTAAACGGCGAAAAGGGTGAGACCATGGCAAAGGTCGTGAAGACGCTTGTGATGTACGGCGATACCTTCGGCGCCGAGCGCATGGTGCCGATAACGTCCAAATACGGTCACACCGTTATCAGCTTCGGCCTTAAGGTCATGAAGCCGGTGTATGATCTGTATCAGGAGATCATCGACGCCGGACTTACGTCCGCCCAGAAGTTCACCGCCGATCCCAAGCCGCTTGATAAGCATGTTCCAAGCAGCCTGATAGAAGACCTCGTGTTCAAAAAATTCATGTACACCTATCAGGACAGCTATGAGCAGCAGCTGCGCGAGCTCGGCATAACAAACGACGATGACTACACCTGCACCTGCTATCTCGATCAGGTCGGCAACAAGCCGAATAAGGGCGAGGTGCTCTCCTGGGCGGAGTCATCGGCCGTCGTTTACGCAAACTCCGTGCTCGGCGCGAGATGCAACCGCAACTCCGGCATGATAGAGCTCATGGGCTCGATAGCGGGCTTTGTTCCCGAGTTCGGCCTTCTGCTTGACGAAAACCGCAAGGCGACCTGGATCGTTGAGGTGAAATGTTCGAAGAAGCCCGAGGCGCAGCTTTTGGGCTCGGCTATCGGCATGAAGGTCATGGAGGAGGTCCCCTATGTAAAGGGACTGGATAAGTGGCTGGGCACGACGCTCGACGAGGAGGCCTGCACCTATCTCAAGGACTTCGGCGCGGCTACCGCATCAAACGGCGCTGTCGGCCTGTATCACATCGAAAATCTCACGCCCGAGGCCGTCGAGCAGGGCGAGAGCATCATCGCCGAGGGCGCGCAGGTCTACGTTATAGACGACGCCGAGCTCGAGCGAGTCAAGGCAAATTACCCCGTCATCTGGAAAAATCCCGACGCGGAGCCGCAGCTGTGCTTTGTCGGCTGCCCGCACATGACGCTCAGGCAGCTTATCGACTGGACTGCGGCGGTAGGCAGCGAGCTTAACAAAAACGGCCTTAAAAAGGTCACGGTTCCAACGGTGTTCACGGCCTCCACGCCCGTTATCAAGGAATTTGAGAAAACGCCGTATTACAAGCAGCTCAAGCGTCAGGGCATCATACTCAGCTACATCTGCCCGCTCATGTACATGAATAACCCCCTGTGCAAGAAGAAAGCGGTCATAACCTCGTCGAACAAGCTGCGCACTTATACAAGCGCACGCTACTACACCGAGGAAGAGATACTGCACACCATCACAACGAAGAGGGAGGGCAAAAAATGAAGACTTTCAAAGGAAGAGTAGTCGTCCCCGGCACATGTACGGCCGAGGCGCTCGTGTCCCACGGCGGCTTCAACACGCTCGCCTCGTATCAGATGGGCATGATGTTCGGCGATAAGCAGATGAAGTGCGGCGATCAGAATAACGCCGAGATATACAAAAAACCCATGATCGGCAAGGCCTTGTGCCTGCCCATGACCATAGGCTCGACGACCGGCGGCATGGTGCTGTTTACCGTCTGCGCCCTCGGCAAGCAGGCCGCATGCATGCTGTTTTCAAAGCCGATAGACCCGCTGGCGGCTTCGGGCGCCATACTCGGCGACGTGTGGACGGATGCAAAGATGCCCGTTGTCGACAGCCTGGGCGATGAGTTTCTTGAATACGTCAAAACCGGCGCGAAGGTTACCGTCAAGGACGACGGCGTCGTCGAGGTTGAGTAAAACCGCAATGAAAAAATTCCAAGGGAGAGACTTCGTAAAGAAGTTCTCTCCTTTCGGCTTTTTGCAGTCAGCCGGAATGATCGGATTGCAGAAAATATCAGTAATATCGGAGGATTACAAAATGGAGAAATGCTACGCAAAGTAGCAGAAAAAACCGAAATGTAATCCCTGCTTGCTTGTGATGCAGCATTACGCCGGGCATTTGCCTGATTTTAATTGCTGCGGTTGTTCGTTACGGTGCGGAGCTGGAGCAAAGAAAACGGAGTTAATTTCAAAGGAGCAGGACACTTATGTATATCTATAAAACAGAAATTTTAACGGTCAGCACAAAATGGTTTTCCGACAAAGCAAATGAAGAGGACATTTTGATGCTGGATAATCTGATAAACGAGAGAGCATCTGACGGCTGGGAGCTTGCAGCATACGATTATATGGCAACAGCCACACAGATCAAAGGTGCATTTGTCGTTACCTTCAGAAAAGAAACGGCATAACCGCAATGGTTATGCCGTTTCGAAAGCTTATTAAGCCAAGATACAGGAGCCGCCGCAGGGAGCCTTACCGAAAAAAGAGCGTTTCATTTCAGCTTATCCTTGCTCCTTTATTTTACTGACCCAGCATTTGTGGCACATTGCAACATAGCTGTCGTTTCCGCCGAGAAATACCTGGTCGCCGTGGGTGATGATACGCCCCGATGCGTCGATGCGGGCGTTTACCGTGGCCTTGCGGCCGCAGGCGCAGACGGTCTTTATCTCGGTGATGGAGTCTGCAAGCTCCATGAGTCTGCGCGCGCCGGGGAAAAAGTGCGTCAAAAAATCTGTGCGCAGTCCAAAGCACAAAACAGGAAGATTCTCCTCATCGACGAGCTCGCGCAGCTGATCAATCTGTTCGGGCGTGAAAAACTGCGCCTCGTCGGCGATGATAACGTCGTGCCGTCCGGCCTTCGCGTAAGCTTCGATTATGTTTTGCTCGGGGGTTATGACCTCGGCCGAGCGCCGGAGGCCTATGCGGCTTTGCACGATATCCGCGCCGTCGCGCGTGTCGATGCTCGGCTTTATGAGCCAGACGCTCATGCCGAGCTCCTCGTAGTTAAACTGCGTTATAAGCGCCTGAGCCGATTTTGATGAGCCCATCGCGCCGTATTTGAAATAAAGCTTTGCCATGTTCTGCCCTCAATTCTTCGCAAGATGCGCACGCACGCGCTCGAGCACCATGTCCAGCGCGACCTGATTGTGTCCGCCCTCGGGGATTATGATATCCGCCTTGCGCTTGCTCGGCTCGACAAATTGCTCATGCATGGGCTTAACGGTTGTCAGGTACTGATTCACGACGCTCTCGAGGCTTCTGCCGCGATCGCGCACATCGCGCACGATCCTGCGCAGGATGCGCACATCCGCGTCAGTATCGACGTAGATCTTGATATCCATCAGGTCGCAGAGCTCCTGACTCTGGAATATAAGCAGTCCCTCGACGATGATGACGCGCGAAGGCTTGACCGTTATCGTCTTTTCCGCGCGGTCGTGGATCGTGTAGTCGTAGGTCGGACTTTGGATCGCCTCGCCTCGGCGCAGCTTCCTGAGATCCTCGATGAGAAGCTCGGTGTCGAACGCGTCGGGGTGGTCGTAGTTGAGCTTCGTGCGCTCTTCAAAGCTCATGCCGTGGTGCGCCTTGTAGTAGTTGTCGTGGTAGATAACGCTGACATTGCCGCCGAAATGCTGCATGATCTTGCGTGTGATCGTGGTTTTGCCGCTTCCGGTGCCGCCGGCGATGCCGATGACGATGATGCTGCTGCTGTCTTTCATATCCTCTCTCCCGTATGTTCTCGTTTTTTCTTACATAATACCACACCGTGTCACGATTTGCTACTGAAAACTTGACTAAGGTTTGGGATACGGATATAATTTGGTCAAATGCCAATAAATCTAAGGAGGAAATACCATGCCTATTCCCACTCCGCACATAGCGGCAAAAAAAGAGGACATCGCAAAGACGGTCCTCATGCCCGGCGATCCGCTGAGAGCGAAATTCATCGCAGAGACCTTCCTCGAAAACCCCGTGCTCGTCAATAACGTCCGCGGCGTTCAGGGACACACCGGCACATGGAAGGGCGTTCCCGTGACCGTTATGGCAAGCGGCATGGGCATCCCCGCCATCGGCATATACAGCTGGGAGCTGTATAATTTCTACGATGTTGACAACATCATACGCATAGGCTCGGCCGGAGCTCTGCGCGATGACCTCAAGCTCATGGACATCGTCGCGGCTCAGGGTGCGTGCACTGATTCAAATTTCGTGCACCAGTTTGAGCTCAACGGAACCTTTGCGCCCATTGCCGACTACACGCTTCTGAGCACCGCCGTAGAGACGGCAAAGGAGCACGGCGTTGACATGAAGGTCGGAAACATTCTGTCAGGCGATAACTTCTACTCGCCCGCCGGCTGCGACGGCAACGACAAGTGGCGCGATATGGGCGTCATGGCCGTCGAGATGGAGGCAGCGGGTCTTTACATGAACGCAGCCAAGGCCGGAAAGCGCGCACTGTGCATCTGCACGATCTCCGATCATATCTACCGCAGCGAGGCACTGTCGCCGGAGGAAAGACAGTTGTCCTTCACTCAGATGATGGAGATAGCGCTCGATACCGCCGCAAAGATGGATAAAGTATAAAGTTTGTGCGATTTGGCACAAAAAGCGGCCGCTTTTGGACAAACTGCTAAATTATACTTGCCTTTGATACTGTGTCAGTGGTATAATGCACATAGTACGCGATAAGTGTACAATCACTTTCGTTCGCAAAAACTAAATTTACACGGAGGAAAAAACATGAAAAGAATTCTCGCACTGGTCCTCGCTCTGTGCATGGTCTTTGCTCTTTGCGCCTGCAGCAACAATGACAGCAAAGATAAAGACACTACGGACGAGACCGCAATGAAGGTCGCTATGATCACCGACTACGGCGATATCACCGACCAGTCCTTCAACCAGACCACTTATGAAGCATGCAAGGCATACTGCACCGAGAACAGCATCGACTTCAACTACTTCAAGCCCGCTTCCGATGCCGACGCAGACCGCGTTGCAATGATCGAGAAGGCAGTCGCCGACGGCTACAACGTCATCGTAATGCCCGGCTACGCTTTCGCGAATGCTATCAAGCAGACCGTTAACACCTACACCGATGTTAAGTTCGTTGCACTGGACGTCGGCGCAGGCGACCTGAACACCTTCAACGATGACGGCTCCATCAAGGAAGAGTTTAAGGTTCCTTCCAACCTCTACTGCGCAGTTTACCAGGAAGAACTGTGCGGCTACATGGCAGGCTACGCAGCTGTTAAGCTCGGCTACAAGCAGCTCGGCTTCCTCGGCGGCATGGCAGTTCCCGCAGTTGTCCGTTACGGCTACGGCTTCGTCCAGGGCGCAAACGCAGCGGCTGTCGAGCTTGATATCGCAGATCAGGTCTCCGTCAAGTACGTATACGGCAACAAGTTCCAGGCTGACCCCGCTATCACCGCTGCTATGGATACCTGGTATGCAAACGGCACCGAGATAGTCTTTGCCTGCGGCGGCGGCATCTACGCATCCGCAGCCGAAGCGGCGGCAAAGGTCGACGGCGCAAAGATGATCGGCGTTGACGTTGACCAGGCCGGCATCATCGACGGCAAATACGGCGAAGGCATGACCGTTACTTCCGCAATGAAGGGTCTTGCTCCCACCGTTAAGACCGTTCTGGCTGCTATCTCTGCCGACAAGTGGGCAGACTTCGGCGGCAAGATCGAGACTCTGGGTCTCGTCTCCGAGAATCCCGAAGAGAACTACGTTCAGCTTGCAGGCTCCACTCAGTTCGGTGACGGCTTCACCGAGGATGACTACAAGGAGCTCGTAGCGGCAATGTTCAAGGGCGACATCAAGGTCGACAACTCCACCGAGAAGATGCCCGAGACCGAAATTAAGGTCGAAGTTTTCGACGACATCCTGTAATTTAACAGTTACAACCTACAAGGACAGGCAAGTAAAATTGCCTGTCCTTTTTTTATTCATATTTCCGACATTTTTATTTGCAATGCACCCCCTGCTATTGTATAATGAATTATTAAACAACGCAAAGAACTTTGCATACGAAAGGGGAGATTTGGGTTTTGGAACAGGCATATGCGATAGAAATGCTGCATATAACAAAGCGCTTTCCGGGCATAGTCGCCAATGATGATATTACCCTTCAGCTCAAAAAAGGCGAGATACATGCTCTGCTCGGCGAAAACGGAGCGGGCAAGAGTACTCTGATGAGCGTTTTGTTCGGCCTGTATCAGGCGGAAGAGGGCGTTATCAAAAAAGACGGCAAAGAGGTCGAGATCAAAGACCCCAACGATGCCAACCGCCTCGGCATAGGCATGGTGCATCAGCACTTCAAGCTCGTTGAGTGCTTCTCGGTTCTCGACAACATCATCCTCGGAGACGAGCCCACGGGCAAGGGCGGATTCCTCAAGAAGGATGCCGCGCGCAAAAAGATCGTGGAGCTGAGCGACAAATACGGCCTGAGTGTCGATCCCGATGCGCTTATCGAGGATATCACCGTCGGCATGCAGCAGCGCACCGAGATCCTTAAAATGCTCTACCGCGAAAATGAGATACTCATCTTCGACGAGCCCACGGCTGTTCTGACTCCGCAGGAGATCGAGGAGCTCATGCAGATCATGAAAAACCTCGCAAAGGAGGGCAAGAGCATCCTGTTTATCTCGCATAAGCTCAACGAGATCATGGAGGTCGCCGATCGCTGCACCGTTCTGCGCAAGGGCAAGTGCATCGGCACGGTCGAGATCAAAAACACCAGCAAGGAAGAGCTCTCACGCATGATGGTCGGCCGCGACGTCGATTTTGTTGTGCACAAGGAAGATGCAAAGCCCGGCGACGTTATCCTCGACGTCGAGGGCATGACGGTCGCGTCGAAGGTGCACCATAATAACGCCGTCAGGAACGTATCATTCAAGGTTTGTGCGGGTGAGATCGTCTGTATAGCCGGTATCGACGGCAACGGGCAGACAGAGCTTGTCTACGGACTTACGGGTCTTGAGCCGCTAAAGGAGGGAAAGATCACCCTCTGCGGCAGAGACATTACCCATGCCTCCATCCGTGACCGCAATACCCACGGCATGAGCCACATCCCAGAGGACAGACATAAGCACGGCCTTGTTCTCGACTACTCGCTTGAGTATAATATGATTCTCCAGCGCTATTTTGAGCCGCAGTTTGTTTCCGGCGCGGGATTTTTAAAGAGAAAGAATATAAGAGAGTATTCCGACAAGCTCATTGAGCAGTATGACGTCCGCTCCGGTCAGGGCTCGGTCACGATAGTGCGCAGCATGTCCGGCGGCAACCAGCAAAAGGCCATCGTTGCACGCGAGATCGACAAGGAGCCCGAGCTTTTGGTCGCCGTCCAGCCGACACGCGGTCTTGACGTCGGCGCTATAGAGTATATCCACAAGCAGCTCGTCGCCGTGCGCGACGCGGGGCGTGCGGTGCTTCTCGTGTCGCTCGAGCTTGACGAGGTCATGAGCGTTTCCGACCGCATCCTCGTCATGTACGAGGGCGAGATCGTCGGCGAGCTCGACCCGAAGAAAACCACAGTTGAGGAGCTCGGCCTGTACATGGCCGGCGCGAAGAAAGGAGCAGACCATGAATAAGGAAAAACGCTCCCTTCTGCAAAACGGCGGAGTGCAGTCGTTTATCGCGTCGATAATCTGCATCCTGCTCGGTCTGCTGCTTGGATATATCGTACTGCTGCTTATAAATCCGGCAGGCGCGGGCGAGGCGATAACGGCGCTTGTAAAGAACTTCTTTAACTACCCCAACGCACAGGTCGCGATGAAGTATTTCGGCAGCACGCTGGTAAAAACAGCGCCGCTTATCATGTGCTCGCTGTCTATCCTGTTTGCATATAAGGTAGGCCTGTTCAATATCGGTGCAGCCGGCCAGTACGCGTTCGGCGCTGGCATGGCAATATATGCTGCGCTGGCGTGGCAGCTCCCGTGGTGGGTGTGCCTGCTCATCGCAGCGGCGGCAGGTGCGCTGCTGGGCACGGTATCCGGCGTTCTCAAGAGCTACTGCAACGTAAACGAGGTCATCTCGGGCATCATGCTCAACTGGATAACCCTTTACGCGATGAACGACCTGCTCACGAACGTTAAGGAGACTGCCAGCCCCTATACCATGCACATCGAATCCGTCAGCCCCGAGTCCATAATGCCGACGCTCGGACTCGATACGCTGTTTACGAATAACCAGTATGTAACGATAGCCATCCCGATTGCGATAATCATTGCGGTGATCGTTTATATCGTGATGGAAAAGACCAAATTCGGCTATGAGCTCAAGGCAACGGGCTTCAACAAAAACGCCGCGAAGTACTGCGGAATGGCCGAAAAGCGCAATACAATACTGACGCTGCTCATCGGCGGCGGTCTTGCCGGTCTCGGCGCGGGGCTTTTCTACCTGACGGGCTTCGAGCAGTGGTCCTGCGGACAGTCGTCGGTTCCCGCAATGGGATTTAACGGTATCGCTGCGGCGTTCCTCGGCGGCTTGAACCCCATCGGCGCAATATTCTCGTCGTATTTTATTCAGCACATAACGGTCGGCGGCGCGTACCTCGACAAGAGCATGTACTGCACGCAGATATCCGATCTTATCTCTTCGATCATCATTTATCTGTGCGGCTTCGTTCTGTTCATGAAGTATGTCATGAATAACATCGCCGCAAAGCGTGAGGAAAAGGCAAAGGCGGCGGCTCATGCGGCCGCGCAGGAAGGAGGCAACGAATAATGTCATTACTTATCCAGTACACTATTCTCTATGCTTCGGTTCTGATCCTCGTTGCCCTCGGCGGATGCTTTTCGGAGCATTCGGGCGTTATAAACCTCGGCCTTGAGGGCATTATGGTCATGGGCGCTCTCGGCGGCGCACTGACGATGAAGTACCTTGACGGCTCATCTCCCGCGACTATCGTAATCCTCACAATTATTGCCGCGGCTGTCACGGGTCTTGCGTTCTCGGCGCTGCTTGCGGTGGCGTGCATAAACTTCAAGGCCGATCAAACGATCGTCGGCACGGCGCTGAATATGCTCGGCCTTGCGGCGGCGACGGTCATAGTCAAGGCCATAAACACTGCAGAGAGCCCCGACAACGTCTCCGCTACCGTGCAGTACATAGCGCAGAAGAAAGCCTTCCTCGTCAACATCGGCGATTTCACCTTCAACTGGATGATGCTTGTCGCTCTCGTTATCTTTGTCGCGGCGTACATCATTTTGTACAAGACCAGGTTCGGCCTGCGCCTGATGGCCTGCGGCGAGCATCCCCAGGCGGCGGACTCCGTCGGTATAAACGTGTACAAAATGCGCTGGTCGGGCGTCCTCATCTCAGGTGTTCTCGGCGGACTCGGCGGCATCATGTACATCATTGCCGGTGCGAGCGAATGGCAGTTTGAAGCCGGCGTTTCCGGCTTCGGCTTCCTCGCACTCGCGGTCATGATCTTCGGTCAGTGGAAGCCGCACCGCATAGCGCTTGCTGCGCTGCTGTTCGGCCTGTTCCGCGCACTCGCCAGCGTGTACTCGGGCTTTGACTTCCTGGTGAGCCTGCAGCTGTCCGGCTCGATATACAAGATGATGCCGTACATAATCTCGCTTATCGTCCTCGCGCTGACCTCAAAGAGCTCGCGCGCGCCGAAGGCGGAGGGCATCCCCTACGAGAAGGGACAGAGATAAAATTCAAAATAAAATGCGGAGTCCATTTGGACTCCGCATTTTTTATTCGTCAGTGTTTTCTTTAGGCGGGTATTTTTGAACGCCCCATATTCCTATGAGCACAACGACCATCGCGCCGAGCGAGACGACTGTGAGCCTTTCGCCGAGGACGAGTATACCGGCAGCGACCGAAACAACGGTAGCGAGGTTCTGAAAGATTATGACGTTTGCCATCGGCGCGTGAGACACGGCGTAGTTAAACAGTGAATATCCGGCAACCGACGCGCCCAGCGCGAGAAACAGCACGGCCAGAAGAAAACGCATGTCCGCCGCCGGGGCGAGCACGGCAGCGACGCTGCCGCCGTTTTCTATGAGCGCGAGTGCCGTGAAGAATACGGCGCCCATGATCTGCATGAAGTACGTCCTCTCAAACACCGAAAACCTGCCGGACACGCCGCAGGATATTACACTGTACGCCGAGCCCGTTACAACTGCGACGCACAAGAGCGCAAAGCCCTTGAACGTTATCGAGCCGCCGCTGTTTTCCGCAAGGGTTATGACGACTATGCCGAGGATCGACAGCGCGCTGAACATCCACTGTTTTTTGCTCGGCCGCTCCTTGAGGAATATCGCCGCGAAAATTATCGTGACGATGGGAATGACGGCTATCATAATGCCGGAGAAGGCGGAATTTGAATACTTCAGACCATATTGCTCGCCTATGAAATATATGCAAGGCTCCATTGCGCCGAGAAGCAGCAGGGGCTTTATGTTTTTGCCGCGCAGACTGAGCTTTTGCCTGCCCAGGAGTACTGGGATTGTGAGTGCAATGAGCGCAATGTCAAAGCGATAACTCATCAGGACGAAGGGCGAGGCCGTCTCCTGCCCTATGCTTGACGCGAGAAAGCTCAGACCCCAGAATATCTGCGTGACGATCGCCGCGGAGATCGCCTTTGAGTAGCTTTTATCCCTCACGCGGCCTTCCTTTCCACGGCCATGCCGTCGCTGAATATAACGATGCTGCCAAGCTCGTCGGTTCTGTATACCGTGACTCCGGCGTCCTTGAGACGGCTGAGCGTCTCCTCATGCGGGTGACCGTAGTCGTTATCCTTTCCGCAGGAAATGACGGCTATTTTCGGCTCGGCCTCGTATAAAAACTGATAGCAGCTCGAGCCCGACGAGCCGTGATGGCCGACCTTGAGCACATCGCATTTTACATTTGCGCAGTCCTCGATGAGCTCCTTTTCGGCCTTGGCGGTCATGTCTCCTGTAAAGAGAAAACTCGTATCGCCGTAGGTAAGGCGTATCACGAGGCTGTCGTCGTTTACGTTTTTGTGATCTTCAAGCGGTCCTATGAACTCAAACTGCGCTTCGCCCAGGCGGTACTGCGCACCCTGATCGGGCACCTCGAGCGTGAGCTGCGCGCTCTCGACGGTTTCGACAAAGTGCAGATATGACGCCGCGTCGCCCGCGTAGGGCGAGGTGAATATTGTATCGACATCAAAGCTTTCGACAACGGCATCAAGGCCGCCGCAGTGGTCGGCGTGACCGTGCGTGCACACGACATAGTCGAGCTTATTTATGCCGAGATCCCGTATGTACTCGACGACAGTGCTGCCCGCAGATGGCGTGCCCGCGTCAATAAGCATATATTGCCCGCCGCAGCAGACAAGCTCCGAGTCGCCCTGACCGACGTCGATATAGTGGACATACAGCCCGTCCATAGGCACGGTGACCGTTGGCTTGTTCTCGGACGCATGCTGGAATATAAGCACAGCCGCCGCGATAACGACGATGACAAGCGCCGCGAGGGGATATTTTTTCGCAAACCCGGCGAACTTATTGATATCACTCTTTTTAACTTTCCTGCTCATGACTGTCTCCCTGTTATCAGATAAGCGTTATTTTCTCATAACGGCGCGAAAAATGCAATATTGTGCTTTTCAAATCGGCGATGATATTTTATAATGTTTCATATTCCAAATCCCAAAGCAAGGAGTGATAACTATGAAATACATTCTCATAATAGGCGACGGCATGGCCGATAACCCGGTTCCCGAGCTCGGCGGCCTGACTCCGCTTGAATACGCAAAAAAGCCCTTTATCGACGAGCTTGCCGCGCGCGGCGAGGTCGGCAGCGTTTTGAACGTTCCGCGCGGCCTGCCCGCGGGAAGCGACACTGCGATAATGTCCATCTTCGGCTGCGATCCGAATCTTTACTACACGGGACGTGCTCCGCTCGAGGCAGCGGCGACGGGCATAAAGCTCAATGCCGGCGACGTTGCGTATCGCTGCAACATGGTCACCTACGAGGAGGGCGACATGCCCTTTGAGGAAAAGCGCATTCTCTCGCACTCGGCAGGCTCCATTGACGGCACGGTCTCCGACGAGATCGTAACCGCGCTGTTCAACGATCCCGAGTTTGCGCCCCTTGCCGAAAAGGCCGGAATGAAGGTCAACCTCGGCCACTCGTTCCGCCATATCGCCGTGCAGTCGCAGGCCGATATAAAGGGCATCCGCCTTGCCCCGCCGCACGATCACCTCGGCGAGAAGATCGGCGCTATCCTGCCCACCGGCTGCGCGAATGCCGATGTTCTGCGCGAGCTCATGCAGGCGGCAAACCGCATCCTTGAGCACCATCCGCTGAACGAAAAGCTCCGCGCCGAGGGCAAAATGCCCGCAAACGGCGTGTGGTTCTGGGCCGAGGGCACGGCTGTGAAGCTGCCCGACTTCAAGGCCGAGACGGGGCACGACGGAGTTGTCGTCTCCGCAGTGCCTCTGTGCCACGGTATAGCCGCGCTCACTGGGCTGAGCTTTGTATGCCCGGAGGGAGCCACAGGCGAGAAGGATACAAATTACGAAAACAAGCTCGCCGCGGCGCTTGAGATACTCGAAACCCACGATTTTGCGGCCGTCCACGTCGAAGCTCCCGACGAGTGCACACATAACGGAGATCTTGAGGGAAAGCTCGAAGCCATCGGCTGGCTCGATACGCGCCTTATCCGCCCGCTGGACGCTGCAATGCGAGAGCGCGGCTGGGACTACCGCCTGCTGTTTTTGTCCGACCACAAGACCCTGACCTCCACGCGCGGTCACGACGGCGACCCCGTGCCGTATATGCTCTATGACAGCCGCGTCGATACCAAAGCAGGGCTTCCCTACACCGAAAAAAGCGGCGAAAAGGGACCGTATGTCAATTCCGGAGTCGCGCTTATGTCCATTCTTTTTGAAAAATGACGAGCATTAACGAAAAGGCCTATGCAAAAATAAATATCTCGCTCGATGTTACGGGAAAGCGTCCTGACGGCTATCACGAAATGCTCATGGTAATGCAGACTATTACGCTGTGCGACGATGTCACCGCCACGCTCACACCAGGCGCGGTAAGCCGCGCCGAGAGCAATCTCAGATTCGTGCCCTGCGATGAGCGCAACCTCGCCGTGCGCGCGGCTAATGTGTTCTTTGCCGAGACCGGTATCGAGAATATGGGCGCGCATATAAAAATGCAAAAGCGCATACCCGTCGGAGCGGGCATGGCGGGCGGCTCAAGCGATGCGGCGGCTGTGCTGCGGGCTTTGAATAAGCTGTGCCAAACACGGCTTGACCGTGCCGGATTAGAGAATATAGCGGCTCACATCGGCTCGGACGTGGCCTTCTGCGTCTGCGGCGGAACCCAGCTCGCCTCCGGCAGGGGAGAGCTCCTGTCGCCGCTGCCGCCGATGCCCGAATGCGGCGTGGTTGTCTGCAAGCCCGATTTTTCGGTCTCCACGCCGGAGCTGTTCAGGCGGCTCGACAACGTTAAGCTGCGCTGTCACCCGGATACGCAGGGCATAATAGAGCTTTTGCACGCAGGAGACCTGCCGAAGATCGCGCGGCGGATGTACAACGTTTTCGAGGACGTGCCCGACCGCCGCCATAACGAGATCGCCGCCATTAAAAGCACGATGCTCGACGGCGGCGCATTGGGAGCTGTTATGACCGGCACGGGCTCTGCCGTGTTCGGCCTGTATGACGATGATAAGGCCGCAGAGAGAACGATCAGAGCTCTGCGCCGCGACTGGCGCTGCGTTTTGCCGGCAAAAATAATGCCGCGAACAGATGTTTAAAATTTAAAAACACCGCCGATACTGTAATTGCGATCGTGATTACATAGTAAAGGCGGTTTTTTTATGAAGGAATATAAACTCAGAGCATGGGAGCTTGCGGCGCTGTGCGCGCTGTGCGTATCACTGTGCGTCGGCACATGGGCGCAGGGGCGGCAGCAGGATATAAGCTCGTCTCTCGTGAGGCTTCACGTTATCGCGGCCTCGGATGAAGCGGGCGAACAGGAGCTTAAGCTGCGTGTGCGCGATAATGTGCTCGAATATCTGAGTCCGATGCTGGATAAGGCCGGCAGCCCCGAGCAGGCGCAGAGGATAATAAGTAAGGAGCTTCCGAATATAAAGGCAGCGGCGGAGGAATGTGCCGAGGGACGCAGAGTTTCCGTTACGCTCGGACAGGAGTATTACCCGACGCGCGAGTATGAAAGCTTTTCTCTCCCGGCAGGGCAGTATAAGTCTCTGCGCGTTATCCTCGGCGAGGGAAAGGGGCATAACTGGTGGTGCGTAGTGTTCCCGCCGCTGTGCGTATCGGCCGCAGAGCAGAGCAGGGCGCTCGACGCCATGAGCGAAGCAGAGCGCGGCCTCATCACCGAGGAAAACGGATACGAGCTGCGCTTTCGCATCGTGGAGCTCTGGGGAGAGCTCATGGAAATTCTCGATAAATGAAAAACGCAGCTTCCGTCGGAAGCTGCGTGAATTTTATTATTTGTCGTTTACACCTTCGATTGACAAGGGCTTTAACGCGGCATGAGTGAAAATCAGCCTGCCAAAGCCGTGTGTTCCCTTGTCAATCGGAGATAAGATGCACGTTTAAGTGATCATAGCACATCTCGACCTTGTGCTTATCAAAGCATACGCGCAGATTTTCGTTCAGCGCAAAGTACACATCCCAATAGTCTGCCGTTTTGCACCAGACGCGCACGGTGTATTCTATCGAGCTGCTGCCGTAGCTTGCGATGGCAACGAACGGGGGAGGCTCGGAAAGCGCCTTGTCGATCATCGCTATCGCGTCGAGGCATGCCGCGCGAACATCCTCTGTCGCGCTGTCGTAGGACGCCGTGACGGAGATTATGACCCTTCGCGTATCCTCGGCCGAGTAGTTTACTATCTGCCCGGAGGTGATGCTGCCGTTTGGCGCATAGATCATGCGGTTATCGACCGTCGCAAGCCCGGTGTAGAAGAGACCTATGCTCTTTACAGTGCCGCTTTGCCCGCTTATCTCGACATAGTCGCCGACCTTGAACGGGTGCGTCGTCAGAAGCGTTATACCCGAAAAGAGGTTCGATAAAAGTCCCTGCAGAGCAAGCGAGAGCGCAACGCCCGCAACAGACAGCACAGCGACGAGGCTCGTCACGGGGATGCCGAGCGTGCCCGCGATGATGATGACCGCTATCGTCCACAGCACGGCCTTAATCGCACTGCGGAAAAACGATTTGAGGCTTGCGTCGATGTGACGGCTCGAATCGAGTATCTTTTCAAAAGCCTTGCACAGTATTTTTATCGCAATATAGCAGATGATGTAGACGATAAGCGCCGAGATTATCGAGCTCAGCGAAACATCGCCGAGCTTTATCGTGGAAAGCGAATCGAAAATATTCATGGCTCAACCAAGCTTCAGTTCACGGCAAGAGCCGTCGCCGAAGGCAGCCTCCATTTCGGATTTGTACTTCGGGAAATACTCCGTCGGCATAAGCGCCTGCACGCAGCCGGCAAAGCCGCCGCCGTGGACACGCCATGCACCGATACCGTCAAGCAGCTTCCGGCTGAGGTACAGCCCCGTCTCAAGCTTGTGGTCATCGGTGGCGCTCGTTACAATGTTGTTCAAAAGCTCCTCGGATGAGCGGCCGGATTCGTTCATAAGGCGCATGTACTCCTTCGCGTCGCCCGCTATGAGCGCATCGCGCATCTTGGGAACACGCGCATTTTCGTCGAAAAAGTGCTTTGCGCGGCGCACGGGGCGGTCGGCGATATCCCACTTCTTGGCGTAGAATTCCGCCGGATCGACCTCACCCAAAAGCTCCTTGCCGAAGAAGCTTGCGATATAGCGCATATCCGCAGGGATGCGAGCATAGCTCGTGTCGAGCCCCGCGTGGCTTCCGCCGGTGTCGGTAAGACACAGCGTAAGCCCCATGCGCGAAAAGTCTGCGTTCACGGGGATGATCTCGCCTGTCAGAAAATCGATGTACACGGCCTTGCCCAATGCGCAGGCAAGCTGATCCATAAGTCCGCAGGGCTTGCCGAAGTGCAGGTTTTCCGCCTGCTGAGCAATGCGGGCTATCGCCTGCGCTTCAAGCTCGGAGTTGTTGTACAGACCGTTAAAGATCCTGCACATGAGCACCGCAAACGCCGCCGACGAGCTCAGACCCGATCCTGCGGACAGCTCGCTTTCAAGCGTCGCGTCAAAGCCGCCGAAGCTTGCGCCGATATCGTACATTGCGGCGGCAACGCCGCGCACGAGCGCAGCCGAGGAGCCGAACTCCTCCGGGTGCACGTCGAGATCGAGCAGGTTTATATTCATGTCCGGAAATCCCGCCGAGCGTATGCGTACAACGTTGTCGGAATTCGGCTCGACACGCGCGTGTATGCCCTTATCGACCGCCGATGCGAGGACTCGTCCCTTCTGATGATCTGTGTGGTTTCCGGCAAGCTCTGTTCTTCCGGGAGCAAAAAAGCTATTCATATTACGCCTCTTTATCCGGCTATGGCCGGTAAAATTTTATTTTCTTTCAAGAGCCTTCTCGATGCCTGC
>ERZ808240.2061-NODE-2061-length-23152-cov-12.184223_pt1 | contig 23152 bp, 20 predicted proteins | sample MGYA00521084_ERZ808240 | MGnify/ENA primary metagenome ERZ808240 (study PRJEB31516, sample SAMN03275571) | gut metagenome | biome: mammalia-associated habitat; material: feces | host: Papio cynocephalus | place: Kenya | collected 2012-08-06 ...
AGCTTGGCCTTGTACTCCGGTGTGTATGTTCTTCGTGTCATGGTGTTGTCTCCTTCTTTGCGTTCTTACTGTATTTTACCATGTTCACGATATTTTTTCGAACCGTGGTCTGAACTTACGGGGTCATTATACACGGGCAATCAAAAATGCCTGCAACACAAGAAAAAAACAAAGAACGGCATAGCCGTTAAGCTACACCGTTCCTTACTTCAATGTTTTTCTGGGGTGTATCTGAAAACTGTCAAAGCGCCCAGGCAGAAGCTCTTTTTGCCCTGTGCCGCGCCATTTTCCCTTGCAATACAGCAAGTATTCCCGGGGAAAAATAGCTTGCTCAGGACAAAAATCCGCTGCTGCCGGTCATTTTGCCGGTTTTCGGACACACCCTAAGTCACCGCCCCATTCACCGTGCGCTCTCCATTCTGCAAACAACCCCAAAGCTGTGTTTGACGAAAAACACGGAGTTCGGACTTGCACTTTTTGGTGGACCTGAAGAGACTCGAACTCTCGACCTCTCGGATGCGAACCGAACGCTCTCCCAGCTGAGCTACAGGCCCATTGGCTACCTAGACATTATAGCGCGGTGGGAAAAGATTGTCAAGAAAAACTTGCGGGATTTTCAAATCCATGGTATACTTCCCGGGATAGAATTTCTGACACCCCCTGACGAATCGCAAAGGAGCAGTAAACATGAAATCGATCCCCGAAATTCTGGCCGAGGAATTGGGTCAGAAGCTGGAATATGTTCAGAATGTGGTGAACCTCATGGACGAGGGCAACACCATTCCCTTTATCGCCCGCTACCGCAAGGAAATGCACGGCGCCATGGACGACACGACCCTGCGGAATCTGGAGACCCGCCTGACCTATCTGCGGAATCTTCAGGAGCGCCGGGACGAGGTAAAAAAGTCCATCGAAAACCAGGGCAAGCTGACCCAGGAGCTGTCCGATGCCATTGACAGCGCCGCCACCATGGCGGAGGTGGAAGACCTGTACCGCCCCTACAAGCAGAAACGCCGCACCCGCGGCTCCATCGCCCGGGAAAAGGGGCTTGCGCCCCTGGCCGAAGCCATTTTCGCGCAGGACGGACAAGACCCCGCCGCGCTGGCTGCGGGCTATATTGACCCGGAAAAGGGCGTTAACTCCGTGGAGGAAGCCTTACAGGGCGCGAATGACATCATTGCCGAAGACCTTTCCGACGACGCCGACATCCGCAAGTCTCTGCGGGAGCTGGTGATGCGCCGGGGAATGCTGACCTGCACCGCCGCCGAGGACGCGGAGGCTGACGGCGTTTACAAGCTCTACTACGATTTCTCCCAGCCCATCTCCCGGGTGCTGGATCACCAGATCCTCGCCATGAACCGGGGCGAAAAAGAGGGCGTTCTCAAGCCCAACGTCATTCTCGCGGGCAATGAGGGCGCCGCGCTGGTGTGCCGCGCCGCATTGAAGCCCACCGTGCAGGTCTCCGCCTTCGTCCGCGCCGCCGCCGAGGACGCCTATGAGCGTTTGATCTTTCCCTCCATCCAGCGGGAGGTGCGCAGCGACCTGTCCGACCGGGCATATGCGGGCGCTATCCGCAATTTTGCTCTGAATCTCAAGCCGCTGCTGATGCAGCCCCCTGTCAAGGGCTTCGTCACCATGGGTCTCGACCCCGGCTACCGCAACGGCTGCAAGGTCGCCGTTGTGGACGCTACCGGCAAGGTTCTGGCCACCACCGTGGTCTACCCCACCTTCAGCGAGCGGAAAAAGCAGGAAGCCATTTCCTCCCTGTCCGTCCTCATGCGCAAATACGGCGTCAGGCACATCGCCATCGGCAACGGCACCGCTTCCCGGGAAACCGAAGCCATGGCCGTGGAGCTGCTGAAATCCTTCCCGGAGGCCAGCTACATGATCGTCAGCGAGGCGGGCGCTTCCGTCTACTCCGCCTCTCCCCTTGCGGCGGAGGAATTTCCCGATTACGACGTCAATCTCCGCTCTGCCGTGTCCATCGCCCGGCGGCTGCAGGATCCCCTGGCCGAGCTGGTGAAGATCGACCCCAAGGCCATCGGCGTGGGGCAATACCAGCACGACTGCCCCCAGAAGGAGCTGGACGCCGCTTTGGGCGCCGTGGTGGAGGACTGCGTCAACGCCGTGGGCGTGGACGCCAACACCGCTTCCCGGAGCCTGTTGCAGCAGGTTTCCGGCCTGACGGCCACCACGGCGAAGAACATCGTCGCCTATCGGGAGGAAAACGGCCCCTTCACCAGCCGCGCCCAGCTGAAAAAGGTTCCCAAGCTCGGCCCGAAGGCCTTTGAGCAGTGCGCCGGTTTCCTCCGTATCCCCGAAAGCAAGGAGATTCTGGACAACACCGGCGTCCATCCGGAGTCCTACGCCGCCGCAAAGGCGCTGCTGAACCTTCTGGGCTGCAAAAAGGGAGAGGATTTCTCCACTCTGACGGAAAAGCTGAACGCCTACGGCCTGAGTAAGGCCGCCGCGGAATGCGCCGTGGGCGAGCCGACCCTGGTGGATATCGCCAAGGAGCTGAGCAAGCCCGGCCGCGATCCCCGTGACGAGCTGCCCGCCCCCATTCTGCGCAAGGACGTGCTGGAAATGAAGGACTTAAAGCCCGGCATGGAGCTGACCGGCACGGTGCGCAACGTCATCGACTTCGGCGTTTTCGTGGACATCGGCGTCCACCAGGACGGTCTGGTGCATATTTCCGAGGTCTGCAACCGGCGTCTGCGCCATCCCAGCGAGGTGGTCAAGGTCGGCGACGTGGTGAAGGTGGTCGTCCTGAACGTGGACGAAAAGCGCCACCGCATCGGCCTTTCCATGAAACAGGCAAAATGATAAATCGGCTGCCGCGGTTTCCCGCGGCAGCCGAAATTTTATGCTTCGTGGATATACGGTCTGGTCAGATCCGGTTCCCCGTCTCCCTGCGCCATGGAGTCCTTATATTCCGGTCTGTCGGTCAGACGGATGATCGTATGGTGTTCCATAGTTCCTCCATATAGTATTACTATATACTACTATAGCATATTTTATCATCCCTGTCAAGCATCCTGCGCCGTCCCTTTTCAGCTTCAATATGCCCGAAAGTTCCGTAAAACCGCAACTTTTCCCCCTATGCTTGACTTTATCGCCGTTTTGTTGTATAATTTCTTGAAATTCCATTGGAATGGAGCAATTTTATGAAGAAGTTCATCCGCGTTCTGGTGCCGCTCCTGCTGGCGGTGCTGATCATCGCCAGCATCGGCTGGTATCTGTTTGCCTATGACCGGGGGTTCACACGGGATTTCCTGCTGACCCAGGCTCGATACAATGACCTTCACGGCAATTCCCGCCTGTCCTCCTGGTTCTATGACCTTGCCTACGACTTCTCCAACCACGATAAAAACGTGGCGATCGAGCTGGCGAATCTGTACAAGGCCGACGGCAACTACACCAAGGCCGAGTACACCCTGACCAACGCCATCAATTCCGACCCCAGTGCCGAGCTGTTCACCGCTCTGAGCAAGACCTACGTGGAGCAGGACAAGCTGCTGGACGCCGTCTCCCTGCTGGACAACATCACGAACCCGGATATCAAGGCCGAGATCGAGGCGCAGCGGCCTGACGCCCCCATCAGCAACTACGAACCGGGCTACTACAGTCAGTATATTGACGTTACATTGTACGCCGCCGGAAAGCTCTACTATACCACCGACGGCGAATACCCCTCCGTCCAGAACCCCGTTTATGAAAGTCCCATTACCCTTCCCGCCGGTGAGACGACCATTTATGCCATCGCCGTGGACGATAACGGCCTCGTCAGTCCCCTGACGGTTCTGGGCTACACCGTGACCGGCGTTATCGAGGAAGTCAACTTTGCAGACCCGGCAATGGAAGCGTCGCTGCGGGAGCTGACCGGCACCAGAGACGGCGACAGCGTCTACACCAGCCAGCTGTGGCAGATTACGGAATTCACCGTGCCGGAGGATACGAAGGTCTACACCGACCTGACGTTCATGCCGTATCTGGAAAAGCTGACCATCGCCAACCAGAATATCGATTCTCTGGAGAGCCTGTCTTCCCTGACCAAGCTCACGACTCTTGACCTCAGCGGCAGCCGATTCAGTCCGGATGATCTGGCCGTCATTGCGGAGCTTCCCTCCCTGACTGAGCTGACCATGGTGGAATGCGGCCTGAGCACCATTGAAAAGCTGTCCGGCGCCAAGAGCCTGACCTATCTGAATCTGGGTGAGAACACCGTCCGGAATCTGGAGGTGCTGTCCAACATGACCACGCTGACCGAGCTGAATCTCCAGCACAACGCCGTGACCAGCCTTGACGCGCTGGAGGGCCTAAGCAATCTGCAAACGCTGGACGTTTCCTACAATGCCCTGACCACCCTCGCCCCGGTGGCCGAATGTGCCCGGCTGACGGCGCTGGTGGCCGACAACAACCAGATCACAAGCCTGGACGGCGTGAGCAGTCTGCAAGTTCTGACCCGTCTGTCCGTGAGCCACAATGCGCTGACGGATGTTTCTCCCATTTCCGCCTGCACAGCTCTGGTTGAGCTGGATATTTCCAGCAACACCCTGACGGATATCTCCGGCCTTTCCACGCTGGTCAATCTGGAGCGGTTCGTCTTTGCCTCCAATCAGATCACGGCGCTGCCCGAATGGCCGGAGGGCTGCAAGCTCCAGGTCATCGACGGCTCCTACAACGAGCTGACCAGTCTGGACAACCTGAGCAAGATGGAAGATCTGACCTATATCTATATGGATTACAACAAGATCAGCGATATCACTTCCCTTGCCGACAACTATTGTCTGGTGCAGGTGAACGTATTCGGCAACCCCGTTTCCGACGTTGCGGCTCTGAGAGAGCATGACATCATCGTCAACTACGATCCTACCTGAGCATAGCAAATGCCCGCTGCTTTGAAAGCAGCGGGCATCACAGCGTGTCAAAAAAGCCTCGCAGAGGAAAGCCGCCCGCAGGCGGCAAATAAAATCAGATCATTTTCTGCCGGGGCGTGTACCTGGCAGAAAATACCTTACAGGCTGCAAGTGTGCGAGTTGTCCGCCAAAGGCGGACAAGGAGTGCGCGCGGCAGACTGCAATCCTTTTGTCAAAAAAGGCCAACGGCCTTTTTTGACAGTCTGAAATGCCCGCTGCTTTCAAAGCAGCGGGCATCATTTTTACTTTTGGTGTTCCAGAACAAGTCTCAGCGCGGCCTCAATGGTCTGATTCCGCACCGCTTCCCGGTCGCCGGTGAAGTGATATTCTCTTGTGTCGGAACGCGCCGCGTCCTGATAGCCGATGAACACCGTTCCCACGCTGTGTCCGAATTCGTCCCCGCCGGGGCCGGCCAGTCCCGTGACCGCCAGGGCCGCATCCGCTTTCAGCAGCGCCCGAACGCCGGAGGCCAGATGCTCCGCCGTGCGCAGAGACACCGCGCCGTCGTGTTCCAGAATTTCTCCCGGCACGCCCAGAATGTTTTCCTTGACCCAGTTGGTATAGCAGATGACGCCGCCCTTGTAGACCTCACTGCTTCCGGGAATCTGGGTCAGTGCCGCGCCGATGCCGCCGCCGGTAAGGCTTTCGGCTGTGACCAGCGTTTTTCCCCGAAGCGCCTTCAGAACATCACAGCAGAGGCTCGTCATGATACGTCACCTTGATCTTTTCCACATTTTCCAGCGCGCGGGCGATCAGCGCCTCCCTGTCCAGCTTCTTTTCCGCATTCATCACCTGCCCCAGCGTGGGTTTGGTCTTGGGATGCTTCGGCGTGAAGACGGTGCAGCAATCCTCATAGGGCAGGATCGACGTGTCCAGTGTCCCGATGTCCCGGGCAATGGAAATAATGTCCTTCTTGTCCATGCCCACCAACGGCATGAAAATGGGGATGTCCACCACCGCGCCGGTGACGGCCATGGCTTCCATGGTCTGGGACGCCACCTGACCTAAGTTTTCGCCGGTGATCAGCGCGCCGCAGCCGTCGTTCTTTGCAATGCGCTGAGCAATTTCCATCATGAACCGGCGCATGATGAGGGTAAAGAATTCCTCTGGGCAGTTGTCCCGGATGGCTTCCTGAATCTCCGTGAAGGATACCACATTCACGGTCATCCGGCCGGAATATTTGGTCACCAGCCGGGCAAGCTCGATGACCTTGTCCTTGGCCAGCTGGGAGGTGTAGGGATAGGAGAAGAAGTGGACGGCCTCCACCTCCACGCCCCGCTTCGCCATCATATAGGCCGCCACAGGGGAATCGATGCCGCCGGAGAGCAGCACCATCGCCCGTCCGCCAACGCCGGTGGGCAGACCGCCCGCACCCGGCTCGGCAGGGCCGTGGACGTAGGCAGACAGATCCCGCACCTCCACGTACACGGTGTACTCCGGGTGATGGACGTCCACCTCCACCCCCGGGTGGGCTTCCGCCAGCCGTCCGCCGATCTCCTGGGACAGCCGGATGGAGGTCAGGGGGAAGCGCTTGTCCGAACGCTTGGACTCCACCTTGAAGGATTTGGCGCAATCCAGGTCGTCCCCCAGATAGTTTTCAACGGCGGCAAAAATCGCGTCCAAGTCCTTCTCGCAGGGGCGGCAGCGGCACAGGCTCACCACACCGAAAATGGAGCGGCAGGCTTCCCACGCCCCGTCCACGTCCGCTTCCTCGTCCATCGGCTCTACGTACACCGTGGATTGGAGGATATACACGTCAAAATTGCCGTACTTCTTCATGCGGCGGCGGACGTTCTGACGCAGCTTGTTCTCAAACTGGCGCTTGTTCGCGCCCTTCAGGACGATCTCGCCCAGTTTTAGTAGAAAAATTTCCTTCATTCTTGTTCTCCTGTTTATCGGTTTCCCAGATTCACCGCCCGGTATTGGATGGCCTCGGCAATGTGCTGGGGCTGAATGTCTTCGCTTCCGTCCAGATCGGCCACGGTTCGGGCAACCTTGAGGATGCGGTCGTAGCTTCTCGCGGTCAATCCCATGGTCTCAAACGCACCCTTCATCAGCTCGGCGCATTCTTCGCTGAGATGGCAGTAGCGGCGCATTTCCTCCGGCCCCATCCGGGCGTTGCACATGCCGCCGGAGCCGAAGCGCCGGTTCTGAACGTCCCGGGCGGCGTTGACCCGCTGCTTTACCGATGCCGACGGCTCCGCCTCCGCCCTCTCCCGCAGGTCTTCAAAATGGACGGAGGGAACCTCCACCACAATGTCAATTCTGTCCAGAAGCGGCCCGGAAATGCGGCTGCGGTAGTTGTCCACATCCCGCTGGGAGCAGCGGCAGCGCCCGGAGGGGTCGCCGTACCAGCCGCATTTGCAGGGGTTCATGGCGCACACCAGCATAAATTCCGCCGGGTACGTCACCGCCCCGGAGACCCGGGAGATGGTGACCTTGCCGTCCTCCAGCGGCTGGCGCATCAAATCCAGGGTATCCTTCCGGAACTCCGGCATTTCGTCCAGAAACAGCACACCCTTGTGGGCAAGGGAAATTTCCCCCGGCCTCGGGTTGGAGCCGCCCCCGGCAAGTCCGGCGTTGGACACCGTGTGGTGGGGTGAACGGAACGGCCGCCGGGTCACAAGGGGATTCTCAGGCGTCAGCATTCCCATGACGGAATACACCTGGCTGACTTCCAAAGATTCCTCCCAGGTCATATCCGGGAGAACGGAGGGCAGACGCTTGCTGAGCATACTCTTGCCGGAACCCGGCGGGCCAATGAGCAGCACATTGTGGCTGCCCGCCGCCGCGACCTCCAGCGCCCGCTTGACGTTTTCCTGTCCCAGCACGTCCTTGAAGTCCGGCATGACGGCGTCCTCCCGGGAGGGCACCCACAGGGGTTCTTCTTCCAGGGTCGTCTCCCCGTTCAGTCCCGCCGCCAGCTGTGCCACCGTGTGGACGGGGTACACCGCAGGCCCCCGTGCCAGCGTTGCCTCCGGGGCGTTCTCCGCCGGGACGAACAGCGCCTGGATGCCCTCCCGCTTGGCGGCGAGCGCCATGGGCAGCACACCGGAAATGGGGCGGATGGTGCCGTCCAGACTCAGCTCCCCCAGAAAGGCGCTGGTGGACTTCGGCCGGCGAACGCTTCCGCCGGCTGCGAGAATGCTCAATAAAATGGGAAGATCGTAGTGCGTTCCCGCCTTTTTCAGGCTTGCGGGGGCTAGGTTCACGGTAATGCGGCTCACGGGGAAGGACAGTCCGCTGCTCTTCGCCGCCGCCCGCACCCGATCCCGGGCTTCCTTCACCGCCGCATCGGGCAGTCCCACGATATCAAAGCCGGGAAGTCCCTGGGAAATGTAGCATTCCGCCGTGACGGCGCTGCCCTGAATCCCGGAGATACCCAGCGTTCGGACGCTGCAGATCATGTTTCCGTCCCCCTTCTCTTTCTTGTTCTCCATCATACTCCATTCTCCCGGAAAAGGCAATCCCTTTTTGATTCCGCCGATTGGAGACTTTCAAATCTTTCCTGTGGAAAAGCGTGAATTTTTTATAAGAGTGTCGTTTGATGGCTTTACAAACTGCGCGGAAGGTGATATAATGATGCCGACAAAATTAGAAATACTTTAGGAGGTATTCATTTTGGCTAGAAAATTCAAAACCATGGACGGTAATACCGCTGCCGCCCACGTCAGCTATGCCTTTACCGAGGTCGCTGGCATCTACCCCATCACCCCGTCCAGCCCCATGGCTGACAATGTGGATCAGTGGTCTGCCGCCGGTCGGAAAAACATTTTCGGCAACACCGTGAAGGTCGTCGAAATGCAGTCCGAGGCCGGTGCCGCCGGTACTGTCCACGGCTCCCTGGCTGCCGGTGCTCTGACCACCACTTACACCGCATCTCAGGGTCTGCTGCTGATGATCCCCAATATGTACAAGATCGCCGGCGAGCTGCTGCCCGCAGTTTTCCACGTCTCCGCCCGTACCGTCGCCGCTCAGTCTCTGAACATCTTCGGTGACCACTCCGACGTCTACGCCTGCCGTCAGACCGGTTTTGCCATGCTGTGCGAGACCAACGTGCAGGAAGTCATGGATCTGGGCGCTGTCGCGCACCTGTCCGCCATCGAAGGCCGCGTTCCCTTCATCAACTTCTTCGACGGCTTCCGTACCTCCCACGAGATCCAGAAGGTCGCCGTCTGGGATTACGAGGATCTGAAGGAAATGTGCGACATGGATGCCATTGAGGTGTTCCGCAAGCACTCCCTGAACCCCGAGCGTCCCGCCATGCGCGGTTCCCACGAGAACGACGATATCTTCTTCCAGCACCGTGAGGCCTGCAACAAATACTATCAGGCGCTGCCCGCAGTGGTCGAGAAGTACATGAACAAGGTCAATGAGAAGCTGGGTACCGATTACAAGCTGTTCAACTACTATGGCGCTCCCGATGCCGACCGCATCATCATTGCCATGGGTTCCATCAACGACGTGGTCGATGAGGTCATCGACTACCTGAACGCCCACGGCGAGAAGGTCGGCGTTGTGAAGGTTCGTCTGTTCCGTCCCTTCTGCGCTGAGAAGCTGCTGGAGGCCATCCCCGCCACCGCCAAGAAGATCGCCGTTCTGGATCGTACCAAGGAGCCCGGCTCTCAGGGCGAGCCTTTGTATCAGGACGTGGTCATGGCTCTGGCCAAGGCCGGCCGTAGCGACGTCACCGTCATCGGCGGCCGTTATGGTCTGGGTTCCAAGGATACCCACCCCGCTTCCGTCTTTGCCGTCTACGAAGAGCTGGCGAAGGACGCCCCCAAGCATGAGTTCACCATCGGCATCGTGGACGATGTGACCCATCTGTCCCTGGACGAGAAGGTTTCTCCCAACACCGCCGCAGAGGGCACCATCGAGTGCAAGTTCTGGGGTCTGGGCGGCGACGGCACCGTCGGCGCCAACAAGAACTCCATCAAGATCATCGGCGACCACACCGACAAGTACGTACAGGCTTACTTCCAGTACGACTCCAAGAAGACCGGCGGCGTCACCGTTTCCCACCTGCGCTTCGGCGATAAGCCCATCAAGTCTCCCTACTACATCAACAAGGCCGACTTCGTTGCCTGCCACAACCCCTCCTACATCACCAAGGGCTTTAAGATCGTCCAGGACGTCAAGCCCGGCGGCGTGTTCCTGATCAACTGCCAGTGGGATCTGGAGGAGCTGGAGCATCATCTGGATGCCGCTTCCAAGCGCTACATCGCCAACAACAACATTCAGCTTTACACCATCGACGCCATCGACCTGGCCATCAAGGTCGGCATGGGCAAGCGTACCAACACCATCCTGCAGTCCGCTTTCTTCTCTTTGGCAAAGGTCCTTCCTGCGGAGGATGCCGTCAAGTACATGAAGGACGCTGCCGAGCACTCCTACCTGAAGAAGGGTCGCGACGTCGTCGAGAAGAACTGGAACGCCATTGATGCAGGTGCTTCCGCTTATCACAAGGTCGATGTTCCCGCCTCCTGGGCGACTGCTGAGGATCATAAGCCCGAGACCGTTCTGGAAGGCCGTCCCGATACCGTTGCGGTCGTCAAGACCATCCTGAACCCCATCAGCAAAATGGACGGCTACAGCCTGCCCGTTTCTGCCTTTGCCAATCTGCCCGACGGTCAGTTCCCCCTGGGTGCCGCTGCCTACGAGAAGCGCGGCGTTGCCGTTACCGTTCCTCACTGGGACGAGACCAAGTGCATCCAGTGCAACAGCTGCGCCTATGTCTGCCCCCACGCCACCATCCGTCCCTACGCGCTGACCGCGGAAGAGGCCGCTGCCGCTCCCGCCAACGCCCGTCTGGTGGATGTCAAGGCCGGCAAGGGCAAGGGCGTCTACAAGTTCACCATGGCTGTGTCTCCTCTGGACTGCATGGGCTGCGGCGTCTGCGTCGGCGTCTGCCCCACCAAGGCCATCACCATGGTTCCTCAGGAAAACGAGCTGCCTGAGCAGGAAGTCTTCAACTACATGGTCTCCAAGGTCAGCGAGAAGAAGGACATGCAGGACAACACCGTCAAGGGTTCTCAGTTCCGCAAGCCTCTGCTGGAGTTCTCCGGCTCCTGCGCCGGCTGCGCCGAGACCAGCTACGCCCGTCTGGTGACCCAGCTGTTCGGCGATCGGATGTACATTTCCAACGCCACCGGCTGCTCCTCCATCTGGGGCGGTCCCGCCGCTACCTCTCCCTACACCGTGACTGCGGAAGGCCGTGGCCCCGCATGGGCAAACTCCCTGTTCGAGGACAATGCGGAGCATGGATTCGGTATCTACACCGCGCAGGCCGTCATCCGTGAATCCTTGGCGGGTAAGGTGAAGGATGTCATGGAAAAGACCGCCAGCGACGAGCGCAAGGCCGCTTGCCAGGCATGGCTGGACACCTACAACGACGGCGAGGCCAACAAGGCCGCTACCAAGGCTTTGATCGAGAATCTGGAAGCCGAGGTCTGCTGCGACACCGTCAAGGACATCCTGTCCAAGAAGGAATACCTGTCCAAGAAGTCCGTGTGGATCTTCGGCGGCGACGGCTGGGCATACGACATCGGCTTCGGCGGTGTTGACCATGTGCTGGCGCAGAACAAGGACGTCAACGTCTTCGTCTTCGACACCGAGGTTTACTCCAACACCGGCGGACAGGCCTCCAAGGCTTCCAATATCGGTCAGGTTGCCCAGTTCGCGGCTGCCGGTAAGGAAACCAAGAAGAAGTCCCTGTCCGAGATCGCCATGAGCTACGGCTACGTTTACGTCGCACAGGTCGCCATGGGCGCCAATCCCGCTCAGACCATCAAGGCCATCACCGAGGCCGAGGCTTACCACGGCCCGTCCATCATCATCGGCTACGCTCCCTGTGAGATGCACTCCATCAAGGGTGGCATGACCAACTGCCAGGCCGAGATGAAGAAGGCCGTTGACTGCGGCTACTGGAACCTGTTCCGCTTCGATCCTTCCAAGGAAACCGGCAAGTTCCAGCTGGACAGCAAGACTCCCAAGGGCGGCTATCAGGAGTTCCTGATGAACGAGGCTCGTTACAGCCGTCTGACCCGCGAGTTCCCCGAGCGCGCAACCGATCTGTTCGCCAAGAACGAGGCTGCCGCCAAGGAGCGCTGGGAGCATCTGAACAAGCTGGTCGAGATGTACAAGGACTAATCGTCCACAATCTTCGATTCTGCTCTAGCGAAAACTGCCCGTCCCCGGTAACGGGGACGGGTTTTTCAAACTTTTTCGGAGGAATCATATGAAGGTACTGTTACTCAACGGAAGCCCCAGGGCAAAGGGAAATACCGCCTATGCCCTTTCCCAGATGGCGGAGGTCTTCGCCGCCGAGGACGTCGAAACCGAAATTCTCCACGTGGGCAACCAGCCCATCCGGGGCTGCATTGCCTGCGGAAGCTGCCGGAAGACCGGCAAGTGCGTTTTTGACGACGCGGTCAATCAGGCGGCGGAAGCGTTTCGTCAGGCCGACGGTCTGGTGGCCGCCAGCCCTGTCTATTATGCTTCGGCCAACGCCACGCTGGTGGCGTTTCTGGATCGGCTGTTTTACAGCACCAGGTTTGACAAGCGGATGAAGGTCGGCGCGTCCGTGGTGGTCGCCCGCCGGGGCGGCTGCTCCGCCACCTTTGACGAGCTGAATAAGTATTTCACCATCAGCGGAATGCCCGTCGCGTCCAGCCATTACTGGAACAGCGTCCACGGCCGCACTCCCGGCGAGGCGGCGCAGGACCTGGAGGGCATCGCCACCGTCCGGAATCTGGCCAAAAACATGACGTTTCTGATGAAGTCCATCGCCCTGGGCAAAGAACGATTCGGTCTGCCGGAGCCTGACCCTGTCTCCCCCACCCACTTCATCCGGTAAGGAGGTCACTATGCTCTGCACCGTCATGGATATTCGCGGCGATTACGCCTGCGTCAGATACGATGACACCGGCGTCGTCTCCGAGGTCGCCATTGCGCTGCTGCCCTTCGGCGTTGACGTTGGCGATAAGCTGAAGTTCGAGAACTACGAGTTCACCCGCGTCTGAAAAACACAATGCCCCCAATATGCCCGGCACGCCGGCATATTGGGGGCGTTTGTCAGCCGGCGGCGCGCTTCCGCTTCGGACGGACGGTCATTCCCAGCAGCCCCATTCCGGAAGCCGCCAGCACCAGTGCGGCGATGATCGGCGTCGGCTCCTGTCCCGTGGGAGGCGGCTCCTGGGCGGCTGTCATTGTCTGGGGACGGACGGTGATCTCCCAGATATCCTCATAGGGCAGCTCGATCACAAAGGGCGGTATGTCGTCATTCCCCGCTGAAATCCCGGTCTGTTTGATGAGATACAGCCCCGGCGACAGGTCGGAAAACGTGGCGCTGCCCTCCGCGTCAAAGGGGACTGTCGTTCCCTCCGCCGCCTGATGCTCCGCCAGCCACGACGCCAGCGTCAGAGAGGGCAGGTCGCCCCACCTTACCAGTCCCCCGCCGTAAACCTCGTCCAGCCAATAGCCGCCGTCCGCCTCGACCCCCGCATGGTACAGCGTCACGGCGCTGTCGGCGGGCGGCTTCGTCTCCGGGACAACCCGGATGGAGCCCGTCTCGGCGGCATAGGCCGGAAGGGCACCTCCCAGCAGCAGTCCGACCGTGAATAACGCAAATATAAGCCGTTTCAGCATTTCGCCTCTCCCCTTTCATGGCTACAGTATACCGTCTTTGGGGAGAACAAGCAGTCGAAGTGCGGATGAAATGCCGAGGGTTTTCCGGCGAAAAAATGCCGGACAGGCATAAATGCTTGTCCGGCATCGGAATATCCAATTAGCCCACAGGGGCGGGGGCGATTTTCATGACCTTGCGCTGGTATTCGGAAATGCCGAAGGCCAGCACATCCATTGCCCGCTCCAGATCCTCCTGCTTGAGAACGTAAGCGATACGCACCTCGTTGATGCCCTTGCCGGGAGTCTCGTAGAAGGGTGCGCCGGGGGCGAACATGACGGTGTCCCCTTGATGGTCGAAGTTCTCCAGCAGCCAATACTGGAACTTGTCCGCATCGTCCACCGGCAGGCTCGCCATGACATAGAACGCGCCCATGGGCTCCTCCACCACCACACCGGGGATCTTGCGGAGCTTGGAGATCACCGTATCCCGGCGGCGGCGGTATTCCTCCTTGCTCCGGCGGAAGAACTCCTGATCCACCGTATACAGCGCCGCCGCGCCGATCTGGTCGATGGTGGCGACGGACAGACGGGACTGGCAGAATTTCAGCAGCGCCGCCTGCAATTCTTTATTCCGGGTCACGACGCAGCCCACCCGCGCGCCGCAGGCGGAGAACCGCTTGGAGGCGGAGTCGATGATGACCAGGTTCTCGTCGATGTCCCGGAAGTGCGCCATGGTCGGCACGCCGAATTTGTCGTCATAGCAGAATTCCCGGTAAACCTCGTCGCAGATCAGGAACAGGTCATGCTCCTTGGCGATGTCGGCGATCATCCGCATTTCCTTCTGGTCGAGAACGACGCCCGTGGGGTTGCCGGGGTTGGTGATCAGAATGGCGCGGGTGTTCTTGGTGATCAGGCTCTCGATGCGCTCCCGTTTGGCGTAGCGGTAGCCCTCCCACGGGTTGGTGGGCAGGGCGCGGATAACGCCGCCCGCCGCGTGGACGAAGGTGGTGTAGTTGGGGTAATACGGCTCGGGGATGATGACCTCGGTGTAGGGGTCGAGGATGCTCAGACAGGTCATCAGCAGCGCCTCGCTGCCGCCGGTGGTGATGAGGACGTCGTTGGGCGCCAGATCCACCCCCAGCTTGTGATAATAGCCCCGTACCGCGTCGATGAGCACTGGCATACCGGGAGACTCGGCGTAGGCCAGGGTCTTGCGGTCAAAGCTCCGCACGGCGTCATAGTAGGCCGTGGGCGTGGGCAGGTCGGGCTGGCCGATGTTCAGATGATAGATTTTCTTGCCCCTCTTCTCGGCCTCCACGGCGTAAGGATGGAATTTCCGCATGGGAGAGGGTTCACACCGGTTTGCGTTGATGGATATCTGCATAACTACCTCCACCGGCGGTACTTCCGCCGGATTTTCTTATGGAACCTCCGAATCTTCGCCGGAATCAGAGCTTCCTGTATTCTTTTGCAAGGCGAACCACCTCCGGGGTGAGGATCGCCAAAGCTGTCAGATTGGGAATCACCATCAGGCCGTTGACGGTCTCCGCCGTCGACCAGACGACGCCGGTTTGCAGGCACGCCCCGGCGACCACCGCGGCCATCTGCGCCGCGACAAAAAACTTCCATGCCCGTTCGCCAAAGAGGAACTGGGCGCACCGCGCGCCGTACAGCCCCCAGCCCAGCACCGTGGCAAAAGCAAAGCACACGAGGGACACGGCAATGAAGACCGGCGCAAAATCGCCGTAGACGGCGGCAAACGCCTTCGTCGTCAGCTCCACGCCAACGTCCTTGCCGTAGGGAACCGGCACACCGCTGACGAGAATGACCAGCGCCGTCAGCGTACAGATGAGGATGGTATCGAGGAAAACCTCCACAATTCCCATCAGCCCCTGTTCCGCCGGGTGGGAGGCCTCCGCCGAAGCGTGGGCGATGGACGCAGTGCCCATGCCCGCCTCATTGGTAAACACCCCACGGCTGCACCCGACGCGGAGCGTCTGATAGGCAGAACCCAAAGCGCCGCCCGTCGCCGCCCGGGGAGAAAACGCCCCCGCCGCAATCGACGCGAACGCCGCCGGAACCTCCCGCCAGCGCAGAACCAGCACCACCGCGCAGAGCAGGATATACACAGCGGAGATGAACGGCACCAGCCGCTCGGCAACGATGCCAATACGTCTCGCGCCCCCAAGGAGCATTGCGCCCACCAATGCGGCCAGAATCAGCCCCATCACCAGATTGCCGAGACCGGTCTGTTCCCCGCCGAAGCGGATCACGACGTCATTGACGCCGGAGATCACGGCGTTGATCTGGGTGGCGTTTCCCACGCCGAAGGCCGCGACAACGCCGAACATGCAGTAAGCGACGGCCATAGGCTTGAATTTCGACCCCAGGCCCTGGGTAATCACATACATGGGGCCGCCGATCCATCCTGCCAGGGTTTTCACCCGGTATCGAAGCGCCAGCGTGACCTCCGCATACTTCGTGACCATGCCGAGGACGCCGCAGATCCACATCCAGAAAATGGCCCCCGGCCCGCCGAGACAGATGGCACCGGCAACACCGACGATATTTCCCGTCCCCACGGTCGCCGCCAGCGCGGTACACAGCGCCTGAAAGGGCGTGACCCCGTCCTCGCTTTTCCGTCCCGGGCGGAGCATGGAAAGAAATCGCTTCCAAGCTCTGGGGAACAGCGTCAGCTGGACGAACCGAAGCCGCAGGCTTAAATAAAGCCCCACGCCAACGATCAGCACCAGCGCGGGCGCACCCCAGACGATTCGATTCAGGCCGTCGATGTATTTGGTCATTTTGCCCTCCTAGCATACCACTTTTTTGTCGAAACTGCAAGAGAAAAATTAGGGAAGCTCTGATTAAATCGGCAAGAGCTGTGAGCGAGAGATTTTTCGTCCAATCGAGGTATCGAAAACGGCGGAATACTTTGTGTATTTCCCGTTTTCGATACCGAAGAGTGGGCGGAAAAGATCCGCTCACGGCCGCAGACGATTTATTCAGAGTTTCCCTTGGAAAAATGAGAAAAAAGCGGCTCTCCTTTTTCGGAGAACCGCTTTCGTGATTGATTTATTTCGTCCGCAGAGCCTGCCTTATTCCCACGCCGCCCAGATTTCCGGGCAGTAGCCCACCGTGGCCTGCTTGCCGTTGCGTACCACGGGCGTTTTCATCAGCATGGGGTTGTCGAAGACCTTGTCTTCCTTCGCACGCTGGTCGTCCATGTACTTCATGAGGGTGATGTCCGGGGATTTGCCGTCCCAGTCGATGAGGTTGTCAATGCCGCCCACCGCCCGAAGAACGCTGTCAAATTCCCTTCCGGACATGCCGTAGGCTTTCAGGTCTATGGACTGAAAGGGAATGCGCCGCTCTTTGAAGTAGCGCTCCGCTTTTTTTGTGTCGAAGCATTTGCTTTTGCCGAAAATCTGAATGTTCAATACATTACCTCCATCAGGCACAGCCCCTGGGCAGGCGCCAGAAAGCCCGCGTCCTCCCGCTTGCCGCCGAACAGCGCCGGAATGCTCTCCGCTTCCCGTTCTCCCCTGCCGGCCTCCACCAGAGTGCCCACCAGGATCCGCACCATGTTGTAAAGAAAGCCGTTGCCGGTGAACGAAATTTGGATTTCCTCTCCCCGCCGCCGAATGTCGATGGAGTCGATCCGGCGAACGGTGGACTTTTTCATTCTGGCGTTGCCGCAGAACGCGGAAAAGTCATGCTCCCCCGTCAGCAGCGCCGCCCCGCGTCGCATGGCATTTAAGTCAAGGCGCTCCGGCATGACCGCCACATACCGCCGCTGAAATACACACGGCTCCCGGGAGTTCCAGATACGGTAGCGGTAGGTCTTTGCCCGGGCGTTCAGCCGGGCATGGAACCGGGGCGGCACGTCCACACAGGAATATATGCCGATATCCTCGGGAAGATACTGCCGCAGTTTGGACAAAATCTCCCCCGCCGGCATGTTGCTTTCGCAGTGGAAATTCGCCACTTGCCGTAGTGCGTGTACCCCGGCGTCGGTGCGGCCGCTGCCGCTGACCTCGATCGCCTCGTCCAGAATCCGGGAAAGGGTCGTTTCCAGCTTGCCCTGAATGGCATCGTCCCTTCCGGGCAGGCGCTGCCAGCCCCGGTAGCGGGTGCCGTCGTAGCAAATATCAAGCCGCAGATTCCGCATACTCCTCCATCTCTTCTCTGGCCTCCCGCTCGGTATCCGCCGAGAACAGGAACTTGCCGCTTCTGTCATACACCTGAACGTGTCCACCCACATAACGCATCTGAAACATAGCCATCAACCTTTCTTTTTGGTTTCTGGCCATAGTATAGCAGACTATCTGTCCAATAAATCGGACTTATTCGCAAATCGACGAACTTTTTTTCATGTGGGAGGACAGCCACCGGAGAATGTCCCCGTAGACCTCTTCCCGGTTGATCTCGTTGAGGATTTCGTGCCTGCACAGCGGGTAAATGTGCATCGAGACATCCGTCATTCCCGCCTTGCGGAAATCGTCGGCCGACTGACGCACACCCTTGCCGTAATTGCCCACAGGGTCGTCCCCGCCCGCAATGAAGAACACGGGCAAATCCTTGCGCATGGCGGCAAGGCTCTCCGGCTTCTCGATGTAGCGGATGCCCGTCATCAGATCCCGCAGCAGCCCCGTCGTTTCGGTGAAGCCGCACATGGGATGGGCGATGTAGGCGTCCACGATTTTCGCATCCCGGGTCAGCCAGTCGAATTCCGTCCGGGGATGCTCCACCTTCCGGTTGTAGCCGCCGAACACCAGCTTGTGGAGGGTTTCGTCAGGGTTGGTCTCCCCCACCTTTTTGCACACGCTCTGCACCACCTTGATGACGGCGGGCAGCGCGAAAGCAGGCTGCCAGCCGGTGCCGCAGATGATGGCGGCGTCAATGCCGCTGTCCGGGTACTTGCACAGAATGGTCCTCGCCATAAACGAACCCATGGAATGACCGAACAGGACATAGGGAAGGTTCGGGAATTCCGCCTTTGTCAGTTCCAGCAGACGGTAGCTGTCCGCCACGGCGCCGAACCAGCCGCCGGTGAAGTAACCCTTGGTGTCTCCTTCGCCCACGGACTGGCCGTGACCCATGTGGTCGTCGGCCACCACGACGAAGCCCCGCTGCGCCAGCACCTGAGCGAATGCGTCGTAGCGCTCCGCCACCTCCGCAATGCCGTGGACGATCTGGAACACTGCCTTCGGCTCTCCCTCCGGCATCCAGCGGCAGACATGGATCTTCCCCGCGCCGCAGGAATCAAACCAGAAGTCCGCTCTCACTCCACCACCTCGTAGCCGGCGTCGGTGATAGCCTTCTTCAGCGCCGCGAGATCGGCATCGCCGGTGACGGTGACTTTCTTTGCGTCCAGGTCCGCCACGGCGTCTGCCACGCCGGGAACGCCCTTGCAGGCGGCTTCTACGTGGGCTTTGCAGTGACCGCACATCATTCCGTTGACCTTGATAACCGTTTTCATAGTTGTATCCTCCTTGGTTTTGATTTCTTCGTGTATCGGGGCTTCCACCGCTGCGGGGGAAGTCTTCGGCTTGAACAGGCGCAGGCGCAGAGCGTTCGTCACCACGAACACGCTGCTCAAGCTCATGGCCGCCGCGCCGAACATCGGGCTGAGGGACAACCCCAGAGGCAGGTACAGCACACCGGCGGCGAGGGGAATGCCCAGGGTGTTGTAGAAGAACGCCCAGAACAGATTATGCCGGATATTGCGGATGGTGGCCTTGCTCAGCTCCACCGCGCCGCCGACGGCGGCGAGAGAACCTGTCATCAGCACCACGTCCGCCGACTCGATGGCAATGTCCGTTCCCGCGCCGATGGCCATGCCCACGTCGGCGCTGACCAGGGCAGGCGCGTCGTTGATGCCGTCGCCCACCATAAGCACCCGGTGTCCCTCCCCTTGCAGCTTTCCGATCGCCCCGGCCTTGTCCGTGGGCAGCACATCGGAGATCACATGGGCAATGCCCGCCTTTTTGGCGATGGCCTTGGCCGTAGCTTCATTATCGCCTGTCAGCATCACTACGTCAAGTCCCATTTTTGTCATTGCCTGCACGGCGGCCTGGGAATCGGCCTTCAGCACGTCGGCTGCGGCGACGGTGCCGAGATAAGCGCCCTTTTCACTGGCAAAATGCAGTGGCGTCTTTCCCTCACCGGCAAGCTCCGGCATGGCCGGGACCTTGATGCCCAGCTCCTCCATCAGCCGTCCGTTGCCGCCGTAGCACCGCACGCCGTCCACGATGCCGGAGACACCCCGACCGGGAAGGGTCTTAAAATCCTCCGCTGTCGGATAGGGGGTACACCCCATCTTATTCAGAATAGCCTTGGCAAAGGGATGCTCGGATTTGCTTTCCAGTGCGGCGGCGATCCGCATCAATTCTTCTCCGCCGACTGCGCCGGGGAGAACGTCCGTCACCTCCGGCTTGCCGGTGGTGAGAGTGCCGGTCTTGTCCAGCACCACGGTGTCCACCCGGTGCAGGTTTTCCAGCGCCTCGGCGTTTTTGAACAGCACGCCCATCTTGGCGCCCCGTCCGGTGCCGACCATGATGGCCACAGGCGTGGCCAGTCCCAGCGCGCAGGGGCAGGAGATCACCAGCACGGAAATGGCGCGGTTCAGGGAAAATTCCAAACCGTATCCCGCGATCATCCAGACGATGAAGGTCACCGCCGCAATGCTCATGACCGTCGGGACGAACACACCCGCGATCTTATCCGCCAGCCGGGCAATGGGCGCCTTGGAGCCGCCCGCTTCCTCCACCATGCGGATGACCTGGGCCAGAGTGGTATCCTCGCCCACCTTATCCGCACGAAATTCCAGATACCCTTCGGTGTTGACCGTGGCAGCGGCGACCTTGTCTCCCACGCCCTTTTCCACGGGGACGCTTTCTCCCGTGAGGGCGCTCTGGTCAACGGACGCACGCCCCTCCAGCACGGTACCGTCCACGGGAATGCTGCTGCCGGAGCGGACGACGACCACGTCGCCAACCGTCACCTGCTCCACTGGGATCTCCACGATCTCCCCGTTTCTCCGCACGGAGGCGGTCTTGGGGCTTAGATCCATCAGCGAGCGAATGGCGTCGCCGGTCTTGTCCTTGGCGCGGGTCTCCAGGAATTTGCCCAGGGTAATCAGCGTCAGGATCATGGCCGCAGACTCAAAATACAGATTTTCGCTGTAGGACTGCACCAGCTCCCAGTCCTCATGTCCCATACCATAGGCCATGCGGAACAGCGCCGCCACGCCGTAGCCCAGCGCGGCCAGCGAGCCCACGGCGATCAGAGAATCCATGTTGGGCGCGCGGTGCCACAGGGCCTTCAGGCCTCTGCTGTAGTACACCCGGTTCAGGTACACCACGGGAAGGGTCAGGAAAAATTGCAGCAGCGCCGCAACCATAGCGTTTTTCACGCCGTGATACCAGTGGGGCGCGGGCAGGCCGACCATGTGTCCCATGGTGAAATACATGAGCACCACCAGGCAGACCGCGCTGCCGATGATCCGCTTTTTCATTTCCTTCAGCGCGGCTTCCGCAGGAGCGGCTTCTGCTTTGTCCGCTTTCTTTTCGCCGGGCAGGGCGGCGTTATAGCCCGCGTCCTGCACCGCCTTGATGATGGCAGGAACGACGTCCCCGCTCGCCGCCTCCACCTGCATGGTTCCCGCAAGAAGATTCACTTCCGCTTTTTCCACGCCGGGAACGGCGTTCGTCACCTTCTCCACCCTGGCGGAGCAGGCCGCGCAGGTCATGCCGGTGACATTGAATTTGAGTTTCACGATTCTCCCTCCATTTCGTAGGAATCCGCCAAATGAATCCGCATTCCGGATAAATTCATTGACTATTCCCTTCATTTATGATACCATTCTACCAGGATAATCCAAAAAAACAAGTATGCACTATTATGTGCCATACTTCCCTTTTGGATACCGTAAGGAGGTGACGGAATGGCAAACGACGACAACTGCCCGGTGGAAGCCACGTTGGAGCTGATCGGCGGAAAATACAAGGCGTTGATTTTATGGCATCTTTCTCAGGGCATCCTCCGCTTTTCACAGCTGCGTCAGGTCATCAAGGGCGCGACGCCGAAAATGCTGACCCAGCAGCTGCGGGAGCTGGAAGCCAATGGTCTGGTTCACCGGGAGGTGTATCCTGTCATCCCACCGAAGGTGGAATATTCCCTGACGGAAACCGGCCGCAGCCTGATGCCTGTTCTCGTAGCCATGCGGGACTGGGGCGCGGACTATCTGCGGCGGAAGAACACGGAACCATGCTGCTTCATGATGGGAACGAACCCCCTCGCAAAACCAACAAACCGATAGGAGAACTGTTATGAACATCAAGATCACGGCTGACAGCACCTGCGACCTTTCCGCTGGCATTCTGGAAGAATACAACATTGCCATCACTCCGCTGACGGTCATCAAGGCCGGGACAGGATACATCGACGGCGTGACCATCACCCCCGCCGAAATTTTCGCCCATGTCGCCGCCGGCGGCGACCTCTGCTCCACCTCCGCCGTCAGTGTCGGCGAGTATCAGGAGCATTTCACGAAATATGCGGGCGAATACGACGGCGTGGTACATATCTGCATCAGCTCGGATTTTTCCTCTACGTACCGCCATGCCTGCATTGCCGCGGAGGATTTTGAAAACGTCCGGGTGGTTGACTCCCGGAACCTGTCCACCGGCCAGGGTCTGGTGGTGCTGAAAGCCTGCGAGCTGGCGAAAACCGCCGGGTCTCTGGACGAGCTGAAGCAGGCGCTGGAGGACTTCACCTCCCGGGTGGAAGCCAGCTTCCTGGTGGACAGGCTGGACTATCTGGTCAAGGGCGGCCGCTGCTCCTCTGCCGCCGCGCTGGGCGCGAATCTGCTGAACCTGAAGCCCTGCATCGAGGTGAAGGACGGCAAGATGGGCGTGGCGAAAAAGTATCGCGGAAAATATGCCAAGTGTCTGGCAAACTATGTCAAAGACCGTCTTGACGGCCGGGACGATCTTGACGACGGCATCCTTTTCATCACCCACACCGGCGTCAGCGACGAGTGCCATGAAGCCGTCGAGGAAGCCGTGTCCACCTACGGTCACTTCCGCAAGGTCTACGAAACCCTGGCCGGCTGCACCGTTTCCTGCCACTGCGGCCCCGGCACCCTGGGCGTTCTGTTCGTCCGGAAGAAATAAGTTACAGCAGGGCGATTCACTGATATGAACAATTCCCGGAATATGTTGAAATCCAACATGTTCCGGGAATTTTGTATCCCCGTGCGTATCTTAGCCGTGATAATCGCCGCTGCAAACAGCCTCCAGATACCCACCATAACCTTATTCGTTTCCTTCAAGGTATAGTCTCCTCTCTTAGGGCGACACTGCCCAATTCGGCAAGAAGCCTCAGCCAGGATTTTTGCCTCAATTCAAAGTCCCCAAAACGAAGGAATACTGTATGTATTTCCGGTTTTTCAAGCTGAAGAAGCGGGGCGAAAAGACGGCTGAGGCTCGCAGACACAATTGTGCGGTGCTGCCCTTTTTTTACTATGCTTTTGGCTTTTGCATAACGAAAACTCCCCATCCTGTCGGATGGGGAGTTTCTAATGTTGGCATTACCTATCTTTC
>ERZ808240.2062-NODE-2062-length-23148-cov-6.107825_pt1 | contig 23148 bp, 20 predicted proteins | sample MGYA00521084_ERZ808240 | MGnify/ENA primary metagenome ERZ808240 (study PRJEB31516, sample SAMN03275571) | gut metagenome | biome: mammalia-associated habitat; material: feces | host: Papio cynocephalus | place: Kenya | collected 2012-08-06 ...
CGACGGCCATATCTTTTCCCGTGCGTGGGAAAAGATATGGAAGAAAAGGACGCTGTTTGCTCAGAAACCGCCATCACGTATCTGCGCAGGCGAGGGACACGCCAAACCGCAAATTCAGTTTGCGGTTTGGAAAGGAAGAAATGAGCACAGAGGATAAGAAGCCTTGCTTGCAAGGATTCGTTCCGTCGTGGTCATTTCTGACGCAGCACGCCATTGTTGGTGATGGCTGAATCGGCACTCTGAAATCTGCAGCGTGCGCCTGCGGGCGCAGAGTTCAATACCGGTCCATAACGCCAAGGTAGGCCAGTACGCACATGACGAGGGTGATGGCGGTGAAGACGAAGACGATCTTCTCTTCCTTCCAGCCGCACAGCTCGAAGTGGTGGTGGATGGGGGTCATTTTGAAGATGCGCTTTCCGTGGGTGAGCTTGAAATACGTGACCTGGAGGATGACGGAGAGCGTCTCACAGATGTAGATGATGCCGACCAGGATGAGGATCAGCGGCATATCGAGCGCGAACGCCATGCCGCAGACCATGCCGCCGAGGAACAGCGAGCCGGTGTCGCCCATGAAGACCTTGGCCGGGTGGAAGTTGTAGCAGAGGAAGGCTGCGAGGCCGCCCGCGACCGTCGCGGGAAGCAGGGCCAGCGTCGTGCGGCCGTAGATATAGGCCGTCGCGGCGAAGAAGACCATGACCGGGATGGTCACGCTGCTGGAAAGGCCGTCGACGCCGTCAGTGAGGTTCACGGCGTTGACGCAGCCGACGATGACGAAGGCCGCGAAGACCATATAGACCGCCGTCGGGATCTCGAGATCGAGGTTCCAGAACGGGATATAGAGGTCGCAGCTGAGGTCGCCACTCTTTTTGAGCACGAACAGGAAGATGACGGCCACGACAAGCTGCAGCAGGAACTTCTGGCTGGCGGTGAGGCCGAGATTGCGCTTGAGCTTGACCTTGACGAAGTCGTCGGCGAAGCCGACCAGACCGTAGCACAGGGCAAGACCCAGGACATACAGATGCGTGTAGTCGGCATTTTCCACCATGCTCTTCCAGCCGAAGCCGACCGTGCAGAGGAGGATGGCGGCGATGAACATGATGCCGCCCATGGTCGGCGTACCGGCCTTGGAATTGTGCCACTGGGGGCCGACCTCACGGATGGACTGGCCCGCGTGCAGCGCGCGCAGCATGGGAATGACGAAACGGCCGAACGCAAGCGTCAGCAAAAACGAGACCAGCGTCGCGCCGAGAACGATAAAAAACATTGCATCCATTCTGGATCCCTCCGAGACTCTCTCTTGTAAACTACAGGCCGTGCAGTTACGACTCTTCTTCCTTCAAAAACAGCGACAGGACCTTTTCCATCCGCATGCCGCGGCTGCCCTTGAACAAGATCACGTCGCCGGGCCGGGCGCGCATCTTGAGCATGTGCGCCAGATCCTCATGCGTGTCAAAATGCTCGACGAATTTCTGCCTCATGCCGCCGGTGATCGCGCCGGAGACCATGCGCTCGGAATTCGTGCCGTAGGTGTAGAGCACGTCGACCTTCGCCGCGGCGATGCGGCCGATGCGGTAATGCTCCGCGGCGGAGCGGTTGCCGAGCTCGAGCATATCGCCGAGGACGGCGATGCAGCGGCCCTTGGTCCGCGCGCGGAAGCCGGCGAGGATATCGAGCGCGGCCTCGGTCGACTCGGGACCGGCGTTGTAGCAGTCCTCGATGATGGTAAAGCCGTCGCGCTCGTAGATCTTCTGGCGCATGCCGGTATTCTGGAAGCCGGAGATCTGCGCCTGGATGGTCTCGGGCGGGATCTTGAGCAGGAGCGCGGCCGTGACGGCGGCCAGCGCGTTATAGACCGTGTGGCGGCCAAGCACAGGGACAAACAGCTCAAAGCGGTGGCCGAAGCCGCTGACAACGAAGCGCATGCCGTCTTCAAGCTCCTGAATGTCCGTGGCGAGCACGTCGCAGGCGTGGTTTTCGATGCCAAAGTAGTATTTCTTGTGGCCGCCGTCCGCGCGGACGTTCCACAGCAGGGGCTCGTCGCCGTTGAAGACGCCGACACCGTTTTTCGGCACGCCGCGAAAGATCTCGAGCTTGGCCTGCAGGATGCCCTCGCGGGAGCCCAGGTGCTCGATGTGCATGGTGCCGATGTTGGTGATGATGGCGATATCCGGCCGCGCGATGGAGGTCAGGTAGGCCATCTCGCCGAAGTGGTTCATGCCCATTTCGAGCACGGCGACCTCGGTGTCGTCCGGCATGTCGAGAATGGTCATGGGAAGGCCGAGGTTATTGTTGTGGTTGCCCTCGGTGCGGGCGGTATGGAAGCTGCGCGCGAGCAGGCAGGCCGTCATTTCCTTGGTCGTCGTCTTGCCGACGCTGCCGGTGATGCCGATGACGGTGATCCCGGCGTGCTCACGGTAGGCTGCCGCCAGATCGCCGTAGGCGCGGATGGTGTCGGCGACGAGGATGGTGGGGATCGGCGCTTCCACGGGTCTTGCGACCAGCGCAGCCTTTGCGCCGAGGCTCGCGGCCATGGCGACAAAGTCATGGCCGTCGGCCTTCTCGCCCTTGATGGCGACAAAGAGGTCGCCGGGCCGGACTCTGCGGGAGTCGGACTGGACGCCGGTGACAGTGACGGTCTCTGCCTCCGGTGCAACAGTCCCGCGGCAGGCCTCTGCGATTTTCCTGAGTGTCAGTTCTTTCATCTTTCCCTCTCCAGATACGCACGGACGACCTCGCGCTCGTCCAGATGGCGTTTTTCGTGTCCGATCTCCTGATAGGTCTCGTGGCCCTTGCCGCAGAGGACGATGATATCGTCCTTCCGGGCCATATCCATGGCGCGGAAGATGGCGGCCTCGCGGGTCTCGATGACTTCGTAGGGCGCCTCGGCGTCCTGCATCCCGGCAAGGATCTGCCGGAGGATCTTATAGGGGTCTTCTGTGCGGGGATTATCCGAGGTGACGATGCTGAGGTCGGCGAGCTGCGCCGCGAGCTTGCCCATGACGGGGCGCTTGAACGGGTCGCGGTCGCCGCCGCAGCCGAAGACCGCGATCACGCGGCCGCGGCAGAAGCCGCGCACGGCTTTTAAGATATTCTCGAGGCTGTCCGGGGTGTGGGAGTAGTCGATGAGGACGGTGTAGTCCTTCCCCGGCGTGGGGACGACCTCTACCCTGCCCTTGACGCTCTGCGCGGTCCGCAGGGCGCCGGCGATGGCGGGCAGCGGGATCTGCAGCGCGAGCGCCGCGCCGATTACGCCGAGGGCGTTATAGACGCTGAAAATGCCGGGGATGCCGAGCGTGACGGGCTGCGTCTGCCCTTCGTATTCCGCGTCGAACGCCACGCGGTCGGACAGCAGCTGCAGGTGCTCCGCACGAAGGTCTGCCGGCTGCTGCGCAGAGTAGGTCAGGCAGCGGCAGGGGGCCTGCGCCAGGATGCGGCCGGCGTAGGCATCGTCCACGTTGACAACGCCGGTCCGGCAGCGGGTAAAGAGCATGGCCTTGGCGTCGCAGTAGGCGTCCATGGTCTTGTGGAAGTCGAGATGGTCCTCGGTGAGGTTCGTGAACACGCCGACGCGGAAGGCGATCTGGTCCGCGCGGTGCAGGACCAGCGCGTGGGACGAGACCTCCATGATGACGTGCGTGCAGCCCGCGGCCTTCATCTCGGCGAACAGCTTCTGCAGCTCGAAGGATTCGGGCGTCGTGCGCTCGGTATGCAGGACCTCGCTGCCTATCATGTTCTGGATGGTGCCGATGAGGCCGACCTTCGCGCCGAGGGTCTTTTCGAGCACGTGCTTGAGCAGGTACGTGCTCGTGGTCTTGCCGTTCGTGCCGGTGATGCCGATCATGCACATGCTGTCCGACGGATGGCCGAACCAGTTCGCGCCGAGCGCGGCCAGCGCCGCGCGCGCGTCGGGGACCAGCACGTAGGCCATGCCCGTTTCCGGCTTTTTTTCGCAGACGACGCAGACTGCGCCGTTTTCCATGGCTTTGGGGATATACCTGTGGCCGTCGGTCTGGAAGCCAGAGATCGCGACGAAGAGACCTCCGGACGTGACCTGCCGGGAATCGTACTGGACGCCGGTGATGTCCAGATCTTCGTCCGCGTGCAGCTCCAGCACGTCAAGGCCGTGCAGCAGTTCTTTGAGTTTCATAGTGTCCTCCTTAGTCGGATGCGCCCGTGGAAGAGAATTCTACCGTAATTGTAGTACCTCTGTCAACCTCTGTGCCGGGTTCGATATCCTGATAGGCCGCGAGGACGTAGACATCCGTGCGGTCCGTGCCCTTGGCCTGGACGTAGAGGCCCGCATTCGAGGCCAGATAGTTGACGTCCGCGACGGAGCAGCCGATGAAATCCGGGACCTCGACGCGCGTCGCCTGCTTCTCCGCGCCCATGTAGAGGATGATCTGCGAATTGCCGGGCACCTGGCTGCCCGCGGCGGGCAGCTGGTCGGTCACGACGGAGCCGGTGCCGACCACGCGGTAGGTGATGGTCTTCTCGGCGAGCAGCTCGCCCGCCTCCGTCTCGTCCATGCCGATGACGTCGGGGACGGTAAAGTTGACGCCGCGGATATCCTCAGAGCCGTAGTCCGGCTCGACGCCGAGGTACGGGAGGATGTCGAGGAAGATATCGCGCACGGTCGGCGCGGCCATCAGGCCGCCGGAGATGTACATGCCGTGGACGGTGTATTTTTCACTGTTTTCCGAATAGGCCGGGGTGTCGAGCGCGACAAGGACGACGTATTTCGGGTCGTCGATCGGTGCAACGCCGACGAAGGAGACGATCTTGTCCTTGACCTGCTGGCCGTTCTCGTCGTATTCGTCGAGCTTTTCGGACGTGCCGGTCTTGCCGCCGACGCGGTAGCCGGGCGTCTTGGCCGCAGAAGCCGTGCCCTCGGTGACGACCTGCTCCATGAGCGTGCGCATGGTCTCGGAGGTCTGCTGGCTGATGACCTGCCGCAGGACGGTCTTTTCGTTTTTCTGGACGGTATTGCCGTCCGCGTCCACGACCTCGCTCACGATATAGGGCTCGAGCACGTAGCCGCCGTTGACGATCGCAGCCACGGCGCGCACGAGCTGCATGGGCGTGATGCGGAAGCTCTGGCCGAAGGAGGAGGTGATGAGGTAGGATGTGCCGTAGTTTGCCGGGTCATTGAGGTATTTGCGCTCGTAGAACAGGCCGCTGGCCTCGCCGGGCAGGTCGACGCCGGTCTTTTCCATGACGCCGAAGCTCTTGAGATAATCGTAGAACGTGTCGCCGCCCATGCGCAGGCCGATGTGGCCGAAGGCGATGTTGCAGGAGTTGCCGAGGGCCTGGGCGGTCGTCTGCGCGCCGTGACCGGCGGATTTCCAGCAGTTCAGGATCTGCTCGCGGCCGGTGAACTTTTCCTGGCCGCCGCAGTAGAACGAGTCGTTCAGCGTGACGGCGCCGGAGTCGAGCGCGGAGGCCAGCGTGATGAGCTTGAAGGTCGAGCCGGGCTCGTAGCCGTCGGACACACAGCGGTTGCGCCACTGCGCCATGCGGGCCGCCGCGACGTCCTGCTTGTAGGTCTCGATCGCGGCCTCGTAGGCTGCGGAGGCCTCGGGCAGGGCGAGGGCCGCCGCCCGCTCATTCTCGAGCAGAAGGGCGGTCGTGTCGTCGTAGATCTCCAGATAGTTGTTGGGGTCGTAGGAGCCGAGGGTGGCCATGGCCTTGATCTCGCCCGTGTTCACATCCATGACGATGCAGAACGCGCCGTTTTTGATGTCGTATTTGTCGATGGCGTTCTGCAGGTTTTTCTCGACGTAGGCCTGGACGGTCGCGTCGATGGTGGTGATGAGACTGCTGCCGTCGGAGGCGTCGTAGTACTTTTCATATGTATAGAGCATCTCGGAGCCGTAGTTGCCCTTGGAGGTGACGACCTTGCCGGCGGTGCCGGAGAGTTCTTCGTTGTAGTAGGCCTCGAGGCCCTCGGAGCCGACATTGTCGCTCGAGACGAAGCCGAGCGCCTGCGCGGCGAGGGAGGAATTGGGATAGTAGCGCTTGAGATCCGTCTCGAGATACACGCCGGTGATGCTGTTTTCGCTGATGAAGGCGCGGACCTCGTCGGCCAGCTCCTCGGAGATCTTGCGCTTGATGACCTTGTAGCGGTACTGCTTGTCGGCGGCCTGCTCATAGACGAAGCTGGGCTCGACGTCGAGGATCTCGCCGAGACCGCGGGCGATCTGGTCGAGCAGATTGCTGTTTTCCGGCTGCTTCATCTGCTCGGCGATCTCGTTGGGGTCGATGAAGACCGTCTCGACCGTCGACGACGAGGCCAGCACGTTCATATTCGCATCGTAGATCACGCCGCGCGTGGCGGTGAGGTTCGTCGAGCGCGTCTGGTTTTTGATGGCCTTCTCGTTGTAATAGTCGTGCTCGGTGATCATGAGGTGGTAGAGCGTGCCGATGAGCGGAACGAACGCAACGATGCCGCACAGGACCATCAGGACCAGCGTGCGGCGGAGGATGGTGCGGTTTGCCCGCTGGTTCTGCTCCCTGTTTGCCTGCTTCTGCGCCTTCGTGCGCGGCAGGCGGATGATTTTTTTTGCCATGAAACTGCCTTTCTGCTTAAAAAAGGGGCGGTCTGCAAAGACCGCCCCTGTTCGGCCGGATTTCCAACTGGGAGGTTCTGTCCAAGCTTATGCTGCTGTGGGAGTCAAATATGCGGTTTATGCTGTGGGGTGGAGATACTCGATGAGGCCGAAGATGCTCTGCTGCATGGCGTCAAGGATCTCGCCGAAGACGCTGGTGCGCTGCTGGGTATAGATCTCCGCCTGGTCGGTGCCGGAAAAGCTCACATAGACGATCTGCTCCGGCTGGCATTTGGTCAGGCCGATCTCGGCGGCGTGTGCTTCGGCTGCGGCAAGATCGATCTTGGCGTCATATTTGCTCTGCAGCATCAGCTGCTGCTCCTTGAGGTTGGCGAGCTGGCTCTCGAGCTTCGAGACGGTGCTGCTGGCCTCGAACAGCTGCACGTAGCCGAAGATCACAAGGATCATCAGACAGGCGACGCTCAGCATGCCGGCGATCGTAAAGGGCGCGATGGCCGTGCGGGCCTTGACGCGGCGGTAGGGCTGCTCGCGGACCTGCTCCTCGGGGAGCTCATATTGCCGGGCGCGCTCATAGGCCCGGCCGTCTTCGTACTGCCGGGCGGCCTGATCGTTCCAGGCGTAGACGTCGTAGGCTGCGGCGCCGTTGTCTCTATAGAATTTTCTATTGGACTGCGCCATGGCAGCGGACTCCTTTCAGACTCACACGCGCTCTGCGACGCGGAGCTTTGCGCTGCGCGAACGGGGGTTCTCCTCGACCTCCTCGCGCGTGGCGATGATGGGTTTTTTCGTCAGGATCCGGATCTTCGGCTTGCGGCCGCAGACACAGACCGGGAACGACGGCGGGCAGGTACAGCCCCTGGCCGCATCCTGGAAGACGTTTTTGACGATGCGGTCTTCGAGCGAATGAAAGGTGATGACGGCGAGACGGCCGCCGGGCTTCAGATGGTCGATCGCGGCCTCCATGCCCTGACGGACAGCGCCGAGCTCATCGTTGACGGCGATGCGGATGGCCTGGAAGCTGCGCTTGGCCGGATGCTGCTTTTCCCGGAGGGCGCTGGCCGGCATGGCCGAGCGGATGATATCGACGAGCTCGAGCGTCGTCTCGATGGGCCGGTCGGTCCGCACGCGCTCGATGGCGGCAGCGATCTGCGGGGCGTAGCGCTCCTCGCCGTATTCGTAGAGAATGGATTTGAGTTCTTCGCGCGGCCAGTTGTTGACGATCTCATAGGCGGTCAGCGACTGCTCGCGGTCCATGCGCATGTCGAGCGGCGCGTCGGCCATGTAGGAAAAGCCGCGCTCCGCGTCGTCGAGCTGCGGAGATGAAACGCCCAGATCGAACAGCATCCCGTCGATCCGGTCGAGTCCCAGCGCGGTGAGGATCGCGCCGACATTTTCAAAATTATCGTGTACCAGCGTCACTTTTTTCGCGTGCCGGTACAGCCGCTTCTTTGCGGCCTCCAGCGCGACCAGATCGCGGTCGACGCCGATGAGCCTGCCGGTGGTGAGGTTCCGGCAGATCTGCAGCGAGTGGCCCGCGCCGCCCAGCGTCCCGTCGAGGTAGATCCCGTCGGGTCTGATCGCCAGCGCGTCGATGCACTCGTTCAAAAGCACCGATTGATGTGCAAACTCCATCAGAAGCCCAGTTCCTCCATGACAGCCGCCAGATTCTCCGGGGTCAGCGTCTGACGCTCCAGCTCGTCATATGCCGCGCTGTCCCAGATCTCCGCGTGACCGCCCTGGCCGATGAAGGTGACTTCATTGGAAAGGCCCGCGTACTGGCGCAGCTCCGCCGGGATCAGGAAGCGGCCCTGCTTATCGGGCTCGCATTTGGCGGCATTGGCAAACAGGAAACGCATCTTCCGCGCCTGAACGATCGGCAGCGCGTTGTATTTATCGAGAATCGCCTGCCAGCCGGACTCCGTATAGACGGAGAGGCAGTGGTCCAGGCCCAGTGTCACATAGAAGGTGTTGCCAAGTTCCTCGCGCAGCTTGGACGGCACGAACAGACGTCCCTTTTCGTCGACGGTGTGCTTGTACTTCCCGAACATCCCTTCGCGCCTCCTTTCGCTCCACTTTACTGAAATTTTGCTCCACTTCGCTCCACTTCAGTAATATAATACGTTCTGTTTACATAAATTGCAACCCTTTTTTGAAAAAATTTTTCGGGGAATGTCTGCCATTTTTCGTGAAAAACCGTCAAATTCCGAATTTTTGAACGTTTGTTTTAAAATCAGGCCGGTCCTGCCTCCACCACCGCGGTCCCCTGCTCCCAGCGCACGCGCAGCGCGTGCACGGACGGGTCGCGCAGCAGAAGCTCGGCCGCCGGACCCTCCACGAGGGTCTGGAGCCTGCGGCGCAGGCTTCTGGCCCCGCCGGGGTCGTGCGCGCAGAGCGCGCCGAAGCGCTCCGGCAGGTCCGGCGCGGCGGTGAGCGTGACGTTCTGCTTCTGCAGACGTTCGGCAAGCTGGCGCAGCTGCAGGCGGGCGATCGCGCCGAGATCCGCCGCGGTGAGCGGCCGGAAGGTCGTCACGCAGTCGATACGGCCGAGAAATTCCGGCGAGAACGCCTCGCGCAGGACGGTCTGCGCACGCACATCCTCGCAGTCCGGCGTGAAGCCGAGGCCGGGCTTGCCGGTCTGCGTGCCGGTCAGGTTCGAGGTCATGACGACGATGGCGTTTTTGAAGCTGACCGTGCGGCCGAGACTGTCGGTCAGGATGCCGTCGCCGAGCAGCTGCAGAAGGATGCCCGTCACGTCGCGGTGGGCCTTTTCCAGCTCATCGAAGAGCAGGACGCAGTAGGGACGGCGGCGGACCTTCTCCGTGAGCGTGCCGCCCGCATCGTAGCCGACGTAGCCCGGCGGCGCGCCGAGCAGGCGCGAGACGCTCGACGGCTCCATATACTCCGACATATCCACCCGGATGAGCGCGTCCGGGCTGCCGTAGACGACCTGCGCAAGCTGTTTACATAATTCCGTCTTCCCGACGCCCGTCGGCCCGATCAGCAAAAACGACGCGGCGGGGCGCGCGGCGTCGGCCAGACCGGTCCGGCCGCGCAGCACGGCCGTGCAGACGGCGTCGACCGCGGCCTGCTGGCCGATAACGCGCGCCGAGAGCGTCTCGCGCAGCGATAACAGCCGCTCGCGGTCCGACTGGCGCAGGCGGCCGACGGGGATGCCGGTGCGCTCGGCGACGACGGCGGCGATATCCTGCTTCGTCAGGCTCACGGTGTGCTGCGCGCGGCGGGCGGCCAGCTGGCCGCGCACGAGCGTGCGCAGCTCGTCGCGCAGGGCGGCGGCTTTTTCGTACTGGGCGTCCGACACGGCCTGCTCGAGCTGCTGCTCGAGCCGCTGGCGGCGCTCGGTATCCTCGGGCGGCTCCGATCCGCCGAGCCAGACGTGGGCCGCACCCTCGTCGAGCAGGTCGATGGCCTTGTCGGGCAGGAAGCGGTCGGTCAGGTAGCGGGTGGAGAAGTCGACGGCGGCCTCGATGGCCTCCTGCGTGATGCGGATGCGGTGGTGGGTCTCGAGGCCGGGGCGCAGGGCCTGCAGCATCCGGCAGGCCGTCTCGCGGTCCGGCTCGCGGACCGTCACGGGGCGGAAGCGCCGCTCGAGCGCGGCGTCCTTCTCGATGAATTTGCGGTATTCCTCCAGCGTCGTCGCGCCGATCATCTGCAGCTCTCCCCTGCCGAGCGCGGGCTTGAGCAGGTTTGCCGCGTCGATCGCGCCCTCGGCGCTGCCCGCGCCGACGATGGTATGCATCTCGTCGACAAAGAGGATGACGTTGCCGCAGCGGCGAATCTCCTGCAGGATATCGCGCACGCGCTCTTCAAATTCGCCGCGGTATTTTGTCCCGGCGAGCAGGTTCGCCATGTTGAGACAGTAGAGCTTTTTGCCGCGCAGCGCCTGCGGCACGTCGCCGCAGGCCAGCCGCTGGGCCAGCGCCTCAACGACGGCGGTCTTGCCGACGCCGGGCTCGCCGATGAGGGCGGGGTTGTTTTTGCCGCGGCGGCTGAGCACCTGCATAAGCTGCGCGAGCTCCGCCTCACGGCCGACGACCGGGTCCGTCTGGGCGGCGCGGTCGAGCATGTTTTCACAGTAGAGTTCCAAAAGCTTCAATTCCGATTGTCCTCCCGCCGCCCGCGCGGCATTCTGGATGCGCAGGCGGTCATACGTTTCTGAAAAGACGCAGTTGAGGTCCACGCCGAGCGTCAGCAGCACGCGGGCGGCCGCGTAGCCCTCATCCCGCGTCAGCGCCAGCAGCAGATGCTCCGGCTGGCACAGGGCCGCGCCGAGGCGCGCAGCCTCCCGCCGGGCGGCGTCGAGCGCGCGGGACGCTGCGCCAGATAGCCCCGGTCGGCCCGAACGCCGGGCCGGGCGCGGCTGCGTCAGCAGCATGCAGCGCAGGAGCCTGCCCTCCGCGCCCTGACAGATGAGGATCTTTCCGGCGGAGGAGATCTTCTCCTGCGCCAGGGCGAGCAGCAGATGCTCCGTGCCGGTCACGCCGCTGCCAAGCTCCCGCGCGGCGGATTCCGCGCGGACGAGCACGCAGCTGAGGGCCGCAGAATAGCCCGGTTTTCTCAATGAAACCGCCTCCTTTGCCTGAAGTCTCGACGCGCAGGCGGCGGTTTATACGACGCAGGCGAAAAAAAGCAGGCGGTTCGATTTATTTACACTTTTTTCATTGCATTTTCGGGAAAGTATGATAGAATGAAGCTACCTTGAAAATGGAGGTGCTTTCAAATGGCACACGTAATCAACAATGACAACTGTGTAATGTGCGGCACTTGCGCTGACGTCTGTCCCATCGGCTGCATCAGCGAGGTCGACGGCAAGTACGTCATCGACGCCGATCAGTGCGTGGACTGTGGTACATGCGCTGCGGAATGCCCCAACGACGCAATTTCTGAGGAATAAGCACATAAACACAAGGGGGGTGCTGCACGCAGCACCCCCTGTCTTTTTGATTGGAGCCCATATGGAAGAGGTTTTATTCGGCCGCATCCGCATGACGATCCCAGACGCGCAGTTCCGCGTCAGCACCGACTCGATGGTGCTGGCGGATTTCTGCCGGGACGCCGGCGGGCGCGGACTGGATCTTGGCTGCGGCTGCGGGACGCTGGGGCTTCTGCTTTTAGGCGGCGGCGCAGCAAGCTCCATCTGCGGCGTCGAGATCCAGCCGGAGGCGGCGCGGCAGGCGGAGGAAAACGCGCGGCGGAACGGTCTTGCAGACCGGTTTTCGGTCGTCTGCGGAGATCTTCGGCAGGCACACGCGCAGATCCCGGCCGGGAGCTTTGATTTTGCCGTCTCCAATCCGCCGTATTATCCGCCGGGCAGCGGGCGGCTGCGGAAGGAAGACAGCCTTTCGCTCGCACGCAGCGAGCTCTGCTGCCCGCTCGACGCGCTGTGCGCCGCAGCGGCGCGGGCGCTGCGCTGGGGCGGGCGGCTGTATCTGGTCCACAAGCCGGAGCGGCTGGCCGATCTGATGGTCTTTCTGCGCGCAGCGCGGCTGGAGCCGAAGCGGCTCCGATTCGTCCGCCACAGCGCGGCGAGCGCCGTCAGCCTCGTGCTGCTCGAGGCGCGGCTCGGCGGAAAGCCGGGGCTGCAGATTGAGCCGGAGCTGGTCCTCTACGGGCCGGACGGCAGCGAGTCTGCCGCGTGCAGACGCATTTACCACCGACAGGAGTGAAACGGACATGGCTGGCATGTTATATCTTGTGCCGACACCCATCGGCAATCTCAGCGACATCTCTCCCCGCTGCCGCCAGACGCTGGCGGAGGCGGATTTCATCGCGGCGGAGGATACCCGCGTGAGTCTGAAGCTCCTGAACCATCTGGAGCTGAAAAAGAGCCTTGTGAGCTACCATGAGCACAACAAGGCGGAAAGCGGCGAAAAGATCCTCGCGCGCCTGCTCGCGGGCGAGACGTGCGCGCTGGTGACGGACGCGGGCTCCCCCGCGATCTCCGACCCGGGTGAGGATCTCGTGCGGCTGTGCGCGGAGCACGGCGTGACGGTCTGCGCCATCCCCGGCCCGTGCGCGCTGGTGACGGCGCTGAGCATCTCCGGGCTGCCGACGGGCCGGTTCACGTTCGAGGGCTTTCTGTCCGTCAACAAAAAAAGCCGTCAGGAGCACCTGACGGGCTTGAAGGACGAGACGCGGACGATGATCTTCTACGAAGCGCCGCACAAGCTGCTGGCCACGCTGCAGGATCTTTCCGCGGCGTTCGGCGCGGAGAGAAAAATTTCCCTGTGCCGCGAGCTGACGAAGCTCCACGAGGAGGTCCGGCGCACGACGCTGGGCGAGGCCGCGGCCTATTACGTGGGGAATCCGCCCCGGGGCGAGTTCGTGCTCGTCGTGGCCGGCGCGGAGGAGGCCGCGGAGGAGAGCTGCACGTTTGAAGGCGCGCTCGCGCTGGTGCGCGCGCGGATGGACGAAGGCCTCTCGACCAAGGACGCCGTCAAGCAGGTCGCCAAGCTGACCGGCTTTGCGAAAAATCAGCTGTACGACGCGATCTTAAAAGGATAAGGCTACTTCTCCCCTGCTGATCGATCATAAAAACAAAAATCCCGCTGCTGGTCAAGCAGCGGGATTTTTTTGCAGAACTTATTTTCCTGCGCGCAGCTCCTTCATGCAGTTGGCGCAGATGTTCTTGCCGCGGTAGTTCTCGACGTTCCGGCCGTCGCCGCAGAAGATGCAGGTCGGCTCGTACTTCTTGAGAATAATGGACTCACCGTCGACATAGATTTCGATAGCGTCCTTCTCCGCGATGTCCAGCGTGCGGCGCAGTTCGATGGGCAGAACGATCCTGCCGAGCTCGTCGACCTTTCTGACAATGCCTGTTGATTTCATGTGAATGCAACCCCCTAATTTCTTTTCTTCATGCACAACTGGTATTTGGCCAGCAACGGATGCTGCATGGACATCCGCTGTCCCCTCAAGCCATCCCTATTCTACCATCCAATTATGTACAAATTTTGAACAAACTTATTTTTTCTTAACGGAGTTTCAAACATGTTGTTGAATTTTCTTTGGTTTGGTCTGATTCTCCTGTCTGTGATGGCAGATTTGTGTTCCGGTCAACCGTTTTCTTCCAGTCAGGCAGCGTTTTCCGGCGCGGCGGCGGGGATCGAGCTGACGCTGTCGCTGGCAGGGCCGATCTGCCTTTGGTCGGCGCTGGCGCGGGCGATGGAGCAGACGGGACTGACTGCCCGGTTGTGCCGGGCGGTGCGGCCGGGGCTGCGGCGGCTGTTTCCGGTGTGCGCAGCGGATGAAGAGGGCTTTTCGGCCCTGTGCGGCAATCTGGCCGCGAATCTGCTGGGGCTCGGCAATGCAGCCACGCCGCTCGGCGTGCGCGCGGCGCAGCGGATGCAGGCGCTGTCCGGCGCGGCCGGTGCGTCGGACGAGATGTGTCTGCTGGTCGTGATGAACACGGCTTCTCTGCAGCTCATCCCGTCGACGGTCGCCGCCGTGCGCGCAAGGCTCGGCGCGGCGCACGCGTTCGACATTCTCCCGGCGGTGTGGCTGGCGTCGGCCTGCTCCGTTGCGGCAGGGATCCTGGCGGCGCGGGGGCTGAAGCGATGCTGGAAAACCTGACGGAGCTGCTGCTGCCCGGGCTGCTGCTGGCCGCGGGCGCGGTGGGGCTGCGCAGGAGACGGGACGTGTACGGCGATCTTCTGGCCGGGGCGCAGGACGGGCTGCGGCTGCTGGTGACGCTCGCGCCGTCGCTCGTTCTGATGCTGACGGCGGTCACGATGCTGCGGGAGAGCGGCTTTTTCGACTGGCTGACACCGCTGGTCGCGCCGGTGTTCCGCGTGCTCGGCATCCCGCCGGAGCTTGCGCCGCTGGTGCTCATTCGCCCGCTCAGCGGCAGCGCGGCGCTCGCCGTGGGGACGGAGCTGATGCAGCGCTACGGCGTCGATTCGCTGATCGGGCGGACGGCCGCGGTCATGCTCGGCTCGTCAGAGACGACGTTTTATACCATCAGCGTCTACTTCGGCGCCGCGGGCGTGCGCGGGACGCGCTATGCCGTCCCGGCCGCGCTGATCGCAGATCTCACGGGGTTCTGCATGGCGGCGTTAAGCATAAGGCTGTTTTTTTAGAGGGTATATCTGTACATTCCCGGACTTTTCTGCTATAATATGAAAACTTATGATATGACGAAGGGTGAAACACATGAAATTTCTGATCGATCTGATCTCCGAGCAGCTGTCCGGCGCGTTTGAGAAGGCCGGGTTTGACGCCGCCTATGGCCGGGCCACGCTCTCCAACCGGCCGGACCTGTGCGAGTATCAGTGCAACGGCGCGCTGGCCGCGGCGAAGAAATACCACAAGGCTCCCATCCAGATCGCGAACGCCGTGCTCGAAGCGCTGGGCGAAAACGAGATGTTTGCCAGTGCCGAGGCCGTGATGCCGGGCTTTTTGAATCTGAAGATCTCGGACGAGTATCTGGCCGCCTATCTGCGCGGCATGGATGCGGACACGCACTACGGCGTGCAGAACGATCCGGACGCCTGCACGATCGTGCTGGACTACGGCGGGCCGAACGTGGCAAAGCCCCTGCACGTCGGCCATCTGCGCAGCGCCATCATCGGCGAATCGCTCAAGCGGATCTATCGCTTCTTCGGCAACCATGTGATCGGCGATATCCACCTGGGCGACTGGGGGCTGCAGATGGGCCTCATCATGGCGCAGCTGCAGGATGAAAAGCCGGGACTCCCCTACTTTGACCCGGACTTTACCGGCGAATATCCCGCCGAAGCGCCGTTCACGATCTCGGAGCTCGAGCGCATCTACCCCGCCGCCAGCGCCCGGAGTAAGGAAGACGAGGCCTTCGCCGCCCGCGCGCACGAGGAGACCTTCCGCCTGCAGCACGGCGAGCGCGGCGAGCGCGCGCTGTGGCAGCACATCCTGCGCGTCTCCGTCGAGGATCTGAAGCGCAACTATGATAATCTCGGCGTCAGCTTTGACGTCTGGCTCGGCGAGAGCGACGCGCAGAAGTATATCCCGCAGCTGCTCGAGACCGTGAAGGCAAAGGGCTTGTGCGTGGAATCCGAGGGCGCGCTGGTCGTGCCGGTGCAGGAGGAGACGGACGCGAAGGAGGTCCCGCCGTGCATTCTGGTCAAGTCCGACGGCGCGACGCTCTACGCCACGACGGATCTGGCCACGATCGTCCAGCGCGAGCAGGATTATCACCCGAAGAAATACATGTATCTGACCGACAAGCGGCAGAATCTGCACTTTGAGCAGGTCTTCCGCGTGGCGAAGAAGGCCGGTCTCGTCGGGCCGGAGACCGAACTCGGCCACATCGGCTTCGGCACGATGAACGGCAAGGACGGCAAGCCCTTCAAGACCCGCGCGGGCGGCGTGATGCGGCTGGAGACGCTGATCGCGGACGTGACGGATTACGTCACGAGCAAGATCAAGGAAAACCAGACCGTCTCCGACGAGGAGCTGCCGCAGACGGCGAAGTGCATTGCGATGGCTGCGCTCAAATACGGCGATCTGAGCAACATGCCGACGAAGGATTACGTGTTTGACCTCGACCGGTTCTCCTCGTTCGAGGGCAATACGGGCCCCTATATCCTCTACACGATCGTGCGGATCAAGTCGATCCTGGCCAAATATGGCAAGCCCGTCTCGCCCGCGCAGCTGCTGCCCGCCTGCAGCGCGGAGCAGAAGCAGCTCATGCTGGTGCTCAGCCGGATGGCAGACGCGCTGTGGTCCGCGTACCGCGATTCCGCGCCGAACGCGATCTGCGCGTATATCTACGAGCTGGCGACGGCGGCGAACAAGTTCTACCACGACGTGAAGATCCTCACCGAGCCGGATCCGGCCCGGCAGGCCAGCTACGCGGCGCTGATCGATCTGACGCGCGGCGTTCTGGAAACGTGCATCGACCTGCTCGGCTTCTCCGCGCCGGAGCGGATGTGATCGAAGAAAACGCATAAGCGCAGCCCCGCGTTCCGGCCGGAACGCGGGGCTTTTGCGATGTAACAGGAAGTCAGAGGAGCTGCCGCCATGCGGCAGCTCCCCGTCTTCGCCTCCGGCGTGCCGAAGGAAAAGACTCACTTCATGTTCCGCTCGTAGGACTCGATCATTTTCTTGAACGTGTGACCCGTAGAATCGTCAGGGCTGGAAACCCTTGCGGCGTCTGGCTTTTCTGCTTGTTCAGTCAAATCGCGGGTGATGTGACCCGTGCGGCTTTCGAGTTTCCGGAGGTACTTTTCCGTCGTTTCCCCCGTGAAGATCTTGACCTGAAGCAGCATAGTCGTGTCGTCTTTCGGTGTCACGAAGATCTTGCTGATATACTTGTCGATGAACTCCTTCGTGATGATTCCCTGCGCCGCGTCACGCTGGGCATTCGTCAGGACTCTGCGGATCTCATCGATCTTTTGCTTGAAGGCGTCTCCCTCGGCGGCTGTCTGCTCCAGTTCTGCGATTTCCTTTTCGGCTTCTTCAATTTCACGATTGCAGTCAGCAGTCATCTTCTTGAAATCCGCGTTCGTAATACTGTCGTCTGCGGCAAGCTGCAGGAGCTTATTCTTCTTCCGATTTGCCTGATCGATGATGTTATTCTGCTGTTCGATCTTTTTCCGGAGCGAGCCGTGCTGCGTCAGCTCGTTATACATACGGATGTATTCTTCCACCATTGCGTCGGCGTCTGCCGCCGTGTCGCGGAACACCTCGAACAGCAGCGGCTTGATCTCGCTTTCGTAGATGGCAAAGGATTTACAGGAATCCGCGCCGTTTTTGATCTTGCCGGAGCAGAGCCATTTGCTGTTCTTTCTCCCGCGCTTGTCCTCGGATTCGCGGCGGTAGTAGGGCTGTCCGCACTCCGTACACCACAGCTTTCCAGTCAGGAGATTGGCGTGGTTGCAAACACCCTGCCGCGCTTTCACGTCCTCGCTGCGCTTTTTCAGCACGGCATTGGCCTGATCCCAAATTTCTTCCGTTACGATTGCGGGGACAATTTCTCCTGTTTCATCCTTGAACATGACCCATTCCTCCGGCGGGAGGAATTTCTGCTTCTTCGTGAACATGTCTACGACCTTGACCTTGTTGCCGACGTAGTAGCCCTTGTATTTGGGATTTGAAATGATGTTGGACATGGTGGTGTGCGCGATTTTCTTGCCGTTGTGATTGCGATAGCCTTTTTCCCAGAACAGCGTTTCCAGCTGCTTCATGGAGTATTCGCCGGTCGCGTAAAGTTCAAACAATTCGCGTACCATCGGCGCTTCCGTTTCGTCAATGACCAGCTTCCCGTCCGCTTTTGTGTAGCCGAAAATGCGGCTGTTGCCGAGTACAACGCTCGACTTGATGGCTTGCTGGTGACCGAATTTCACACGTGAGGACAGCTTGCGCAGCTCATCCTGCGCGATAGACGACATGATGGACAGGCGCAGTTCGGCATCCTCATCGAATGTGTTGATGTTGTCATTCTGAAAAAATACGCCCACGCCGCAGCTTAGCAGCTGGCGCGTGTACCGAATGGAATCAAGCGTGTTTCGGGCAAAGCGGGAAATTTCCTTGGTGATAACCAGATCGAATTGACCTTCGGCGGCGTCCTCGATCATGCGGTTAAAGTTCTCACGCTTCTTCGTAGAGATACCGGACAAGCCCTCGTCAATGTACCCCGGCACGAATGTCCACGGGAGATTCCTTCGGATCAGATCCTCATAGTAGGAAACCTGATTGCCCAGTGAGTTTAGCTGCTCGTCACTCTCAGACGACACACGCGCATAGTAGGTCACGCGCAGCGGCAAATCGTAAATGGACTTTGTTCTTAGCTCCATTCTGATCGTATGTATGTCCATTTGGTGCGCTCCTTCGTTTTTCGTTTTTCGTTTTATCATGTTTTTTCTACCATATCACACCTGCGTGAAACAAGCAAGTGTGAGTTTCTGACAGGAGCATCACGTCAGGACGCTCCTGTCAACTCCATTGGAGGCGGACGGCGCCAATGCGCTGATTTTGTTTTTCATGCGGTTGCGTTCCGTCTCCGTAATCAGTCCGGCTTCAAACAGAACCTGATTGTAGTAACTCAGCCAGAGCTGTTCGGCAAGCTCTTTCTTTGCCTGCTCCGGCGACGGTTTCCTCTGTGTACTGATGCTGTCCACCTCCTTTTTTGTTGTAAGTATTCCCAGCGGAAATTAGAATCATGCAGTTCTTCTTCGCCACCCCCAACGTCTACATCGTGTCCATTCGCATTCCTTCATGATCGTCCTCAGCGTGACCGAGGGCGGTTTTCTTTTGCCGGAGCTTTCTCCGGCGCTTGCTGTCAATCTGCGGTAGCATAGTCGCTGCGTCGCGCGTCGGTGCATCGTCCGTCATCTGCTCCACAGCACAACCAAGACGCACAGCGCCGCGCACAAGATCGCTGCCGTAATCGAGATCCATGCACAGAGGCGAATTTTCTTCTTCGCTGTTTATGCCACTGTAGAAATTTCCCGTTTGCTGCTCTCCAAAATCGTAGTCACAGCTTTCTGCATACTGTCGGTCAGTTCTTTGCAGGCGGAAGAATACCTTGCGCTCAGGCTCCCAGACTGTCTCTCGAACTCCGCTGCGCTCATCTGCATCGCGGTCAGAGCTTCCTGCGCCGCCTGCTTCGTCAGGAGCGTTTTCAGGTCTGTGTCCAACTGCATCTGCTGACGAAACAGCCTGTCCTGCATTTCGAGCATTGCGTTCCAATTCCTCTCGGTCACCATTACGCCGGTTTCCAACTGCCGTGCCTCGTCCATCGACCTTCGATGCCGTACCGCTAATTCCTCCGTTGTCAATCTCTGCTCTGTATCCAAATTCCGCCTCCATGTTTTCTTTTAAGTATTTTTCTATGTGCAATTTGCTGTCACGGCATTTGCGCCCATCCGGTGTGATGTAGGTGATGTTCTTGCGGCTGTCCGTCCATGTTGCATCGTAGCCTTCAGAGCGGAGCAACACCAGAAATTCCTCACGATTCCCGGCGCAGCACATACATTCATCGATGACCCGCATCAACTCGAACTTCCAGCTCTCACCCTTGGCTGTCGTGTAGTATTCCGCGTTGGACATTCCGCGGGAATGTTTTTGCTCGTCTTTCTGGAATTTAGGTAGCCCCAGTTCCTCGCAAATCTGGTCATTGCGAACGCGCAGCTCCTGAATCTGTTCGTCCGCCATGTGTACTTTTTTACCAGTTTCAAAATTAACACTGTTAATAATACAGTGCGAGTGAATATGGTCGCGGTCAACGTGCGTACACACCAGCACCTCGCAGTCCTCGAAGTATCCAGCCAATCTGCGCGCCGCTTCGTGCGCTGTGCGCGGGTCAACGTCCGCGCCCTTTGGGAAGCTTTGCACCATGTGATAAAACATCACGCCGCCGTCTTTATGGTGCAGCAGCTTCGTACTGAGGAATTCGTCGAACGCCGTTTCCGGCTGGCAGCCGATGCCGCTGATGAGCTGCTCTCCATTCCAGAGCGTCTTATTTTCCTGTGCCACATATCGCATCACGCTTTTCATGCAGCCGCGCGTCTGCGTACCCTTTTTGTAATTCACGAAATGGACGATTGCGATTTTGCCGCACCTCCCTCCTGCAACTCCCGTAGGGCAGTGTTGATCTTGGAAAACTCCTGCGCAGCAGAATCCAAATTGGCGAACTGTACCTTGCCCATGTTCGCCAGCACCGCGAGTTGATTGAGATTGTTGCCGATGGCTTTCTGCTGCCGCAGGACTTCCTTCAAGCCATCCAGAATCACAATCCGTTTTCCGAGACAACAAGCGGTCACATAGTCGCTCCGGCTCATGTGCGCTTGCGCCGCTTTTCTGCGTATCGTTTCCAAATTCTGCGTTGAAATTCGAATGCTGAATTGTTTGTCTTTTTTCATATTTCCCCCGTTCGTATGAAGTGGGTATGGGCTTCTGCCCGCAAACAGCATTTGGCAGGGAGCCGGTGGACCGGCGACTAGCCAAATGCGATGCTGGCTCCTCCCGAACGGGAGGATTTTCCCGCTGCGGCGGGGCTTCTCTGCGTTGGTTTGGCGTATTGCGCCTGCGTCTTTTCACATTGCCCGCACGTCGGCGCAACGTGGGCTTTTTCTGCCGCGCCGCACACACACTCGCTGTCGGGGCAGAAAGCCGCACACAGTGGCGACACGCGGCTCACGGCGGCGAACGGTGCCCGCTGTGGAAGGGTGCAAGGATGCAAACCGTTCAAGGTGTTACCCCCTTACCCTCTTGCTCCGGCAAGCGCCAGAGCCATTGGTCGGCGCGGCGCTCCGAAAGAATGCCGAGATTTCGCTTTGCGATTTTCAGCGTCCGCTCTGAAATGCCGAGCTGCTTTGCAAGCGCAAAGACCTCTTCGGCTGGTCTTGGCTGCGTCAGAAACCTGCGCAGCTTGTCCTCCATCTGCATGGTCTTTGTTTGCACCTGCCCGGTGCCGTTCAGGATGTTGTCAACGGTCGCGTCGCAGAAGCCCTTCCACTGAAAGCCGTGCTCCGGATGAAGTTCAAATGCGATGGCTGCGCCCTCCGGTGCAAGGCTGTTCTTGTCCTGCGCGACAATGCGGAGCGTATCGCCGCTTTTCAGCCGCCCGACGATCAAAACGCTTCTGGCTGAAGCGCGGAAGTCGATAGAGCCGAGACCGCGATAGCCGGATTTTAAGCCCTGTGCCTTGTTCATGTGCCCGATCAGAATGACGGCGCATTGTGTGCGCTCCGCCATCAGGGAAAGTCGTTTGAGTACCGGACGCACCTCGTTTGCGCGGTGCATATCCACATCGCTTCCGAGGTACGCCTGCAGCGGGTCAAGCACGATCAGCTTTGCCGCTGTCCTGCGGATCGCTTCTTCGAGCCTTGCGTCGCAGAGCGTCAGCTCGCGTTTACTCTCGTCGATGACCAGCACGCGCGTGCAGTCTGCGCCTGCGCTCTCTAACCTTGGCTTGATGGTGTCCGCCAGACCGTCCTCGGCGGTCTGGTAGATCACGTTCATCGGCTCCGCTGCCTGCTCGCACTCCGGCAGCGGATCGCCGCGCGTCAGCGCTGCAATGACCGCCAGAATGAAGCTAGTTTTTCCCTCGCCGGGGTCGCCTTGAAGGATCGTCAGCTTGCCCAGCGGGATGTAAGGATACCAGAGCCATTGCACCTCCTCCGCGTTGATTTCGCTCATGGAAATCAGTTTTAATGGTGTGTTGCCTGTCAAAAAATCTCCTCCAAATCAAAAAGTAAAGGTGCGCACCACATTTTTCGCGGTGTGCACCTTTCTACTTGTAGTATGGAGATTTTTCTGATACACTCAGAGTAATAGCAGACAAATAAAAATCATTTGCGGACAGGTTTTTAAAGGAGAAACGTATGTTTCAGTCCATTACGTTTTATGTTGGAGAAAAAACGCTTGGCATTTACGGAGAAGAATTTCCGCTTGGAGCACTGACAACGGAGGTTTTGAACATCACGCCAGCGGAATATCAAGCGCTTGACGGCAGTTTGAAATCTGCGATAGAAGGTATGGCACGTTATGAGAAAACGCACAAGCTAACCGACTGGCATCAGGCCAATGAGCAGATGCTCCGGCTGAATGAAGCGCTCTGTCATCATCATATTTTTCGCCTGATTCAGACGGACGCATACATTCTGACAGAGGCGAAGCAGCTCACAGAAATGCCGATTGCAGAGGGTGATCCGCTTGAAATGGATGCGCACGACCACGAGATTTTACGTCAGATCTGTGCATATGAAGACTACTTGGAAAATCCGAAGAAATACGGCAGAATCAAAAATCCGGAGGAATTGAGTGAGGCGCAGCGGGAATGGTATCTGAACTTATATCCGCCCATTCCGCCAAAGCCGGAGGCGAAAACGCCGGCGCTGCTGATCGCACCTGTGCCGTTAGACCTGAAGTGGCAGCTCTATAAAGCATACTGCATGAACTATGCGCAGGTGCTTAAAGATGTTGCCTCCGTCTGTCAGACGCTTCGTGCGTTTATTCGGGAGTCGCTTTCCAGACTTGAACATCTGTCACCGAATCAATATATCGCGGCCTTGAACGGATTTCTCTTTCCGGAATTCCGGCACAAGTGGATCGCCAATCCGATAGAAGGCACCGGAAATTATACACTCTTTGATGACGTCAGAATCCATCTCGTGCCGAGAGAAACAGCACCGGATTCGGGGCAATTCAGGGTTTTTGAATACTACGAAACAGAGCATTTGCAAACGCTTTTGAAGCTGGATTTCTATAAAGGACTGGAAGCCGGGCATCTGATTCGGAAGTGTGAACTGTGCGGCAGGCTTTTTCTGCTGCAAAAGGGCTATCATACAAAATACTGCGATTCTCCGAATCCGGATAACTCACGCTATTCCTGTGCACAGCTCGGTTATCGGATGCGCGGCGTCAAAGAAACAGCAGCGGACAGTCCACTGACACAGGCGCTTTCCCGCTGCTATCAGCGCATTGACAAGGATAAAGCCCGCGGCATTATCACGGCAGAGGAGCAGATGCGCCTGCGCGCAAAGGCAGAGGAGCTTTATCACGAAGCACGAACACAGCCCGGTATGCCCTACGAAGCCTTCAACGAATCCCTGGCAACCAGGAATCTTTATCCGCTCTGCGGTGT
>ERZ808240.2063-NODE-2063-length-23146-cov-32.649820_pt1 | contig 23146 bp, 15 predicted proteins | sample MGYA00521084_ERZ808240 | MGnify/ENA primary metagenome ERZ808240 (study PRJEB31516, sample SAMN03275571) | gut metagenome | biome: mammalia-associated habitat; material: feces | host: Papio cynocephalus | place: Kenya | collected 2012-08-06 ...
GATAGATTTCTTTTTGAAGAGGGAGTGTACTGGAGTACATGACCGATGAAAAAAGAAATATAGACCAAAAAGACGAATAAAGATATGGAATATAAGAAGATACGGGTCATAATAAGCGGCGGCGGCACGGGAGGACACATATTCCCGGCACTGTCCATCGCCAACGAACTCAGGGCGCTCAACCCCGGGACGGAGATTCTTTTCGTGGGAGCGGAAGGAAGGATGGAGATGACGAAGGTTCCGGAGGCGGGCTATAACATCGTGGCGCTGCCGATTGCCGGACTTCAAAGGAAGCTTAGTCTCGACAACCTGAAGCTGCCGTACAAGGTGGTCAAGAGCGTATGCAAGGCGAAAAGGCTCATAAGGGAGTTCAGGCCGGACATCGCCGTGGGCGTCGGGGGCTATGCAAGCGCTCCCCTGCTCTGGGCGGCTCAGAGAATGGGCGTTCCGACTCTGATTCAGGAGCAGAACGGATTTGCGGGGCTCACCAACAAGATTCTCGGAAAGAAGGCGCGGTGCATCTGCGTGGCATATGACGGGATGGAGAGGTTCTTCCCCGCCGACAGGATTGTCAAGACAGGCAACCCCATCCGCAGCACGATGCGTCCGGCGACCCCGCAGATGAAGGAGGAAGGCCTCAAATTCTACAGGCTCAGCCCGGAGCGCAGCCACCTGCTCATCATCGGAGGCAGCCTCGGAAGCGGGACGCTGAACCGTTCGGTGATGGAGTGGATCTCGGCTGGATGTCCGGGAGGAGAGAATCTCGAGGTGCTCTGGCAGTGCGGCAGGTACTACAGGAAGAGCGTGGATGAGTTCATGAAAAGGGCCGCTGCGGAAGGGCTCGGAGGAAGTGCGCTCGCCGGAGTGCGGCCGATGGACTTCATCGGGAGGATGGACCTTGCCTACGCGGTGGCGGACGCGGTGGTGTCGCGCTCGGGGGCAAGCTCGGTTTCGGAGCTGTGCGCCTGCGGGAAGGCCGCCATATTCGTGCCTTCGCCCAATGTGGCGGAAGACCACCAGACACACAACGCCATGGCACTGGTGAGCAAGGGCGCGGGGCTGCTCATCAGGGACAGCGAGGCGACTCAGAAGCTCATGGCGACGGCCTGCGCCCTGCTCCGTGACAGAGAGAAGATCGAGAAAATGGAAAGCAATGCGCTGAAGCTCGCGCTGCCGGACGCGGCCCGGGCTATTGCGGACGAGATTTATAAGATAATAAAATAGCGCAAGGACAAAAAATTGTATGAACAGTTACAAGAACATATACCTCATCGGAATCGGCGGCATAGGGATGTCGGCGATTGCAAGATACTACAAGTTCAAGGGCTGCAATGTCAGCGGCTATGACAGGACAGAGTCCGAACTGACGGACGAACTCGCGGCGGAGGGCATCGGGGTGCATTACGAGGACAACACGGACTTCATCCCGAAGGACGTCGAGAACACCCTCGTCGTCTATACACCGGCCATCCCCCACGACCTCGGAGAACTCGTCTATGTGCAGGAGCACGGCTACACGCTGCTCAAGCGTTCAAGGACGCTCGGTGAAATCGCCAAGGGTCAGCGCTGCCTCGCTGTTGCCGGAACTCACGGGAAGACCACCACAAGCACACTGCTCGCCCACATCCTCACGGAGAGCGGCGAGGGCTGCTCGGCCTTTCTGGGAGGCATATCCAAGAACTATGACACCAACCTGCTTGTCAGCGACAACCCCACCATCGTCGCGGAGGCCGACGAGTTTGACCGCTCGTTCCTCCAGCTGTTCCCTGAGATTGCCGTCATCACGGCGATGGACGCGGACCATCTCGACATCTACGGCGACCTCGCTCATGTCCGCGAGGCCTTCCAGGAATTTGCCGGACAGGTCAGCGGAACGGTCATAACCAAGCTCGGCCTGGACATCACTCCGGAACACACCGGGGCGAAAATCATGAGATATGCCTACAACGACCCTCGGGCGGACTTCTATGCCGACAACCTGCGCAAGGACTGCTGCGGCTACTTCACCTTCGACCTGCACCATCCGGACGGCGTCGTCAAGGACTGCCGTGTCGGAGTTCCGGGCAGGGTGAATGTCGAGAACGCAGTCGCGGCGTCCGCCGTCGCGCTAGTCTATGGCATCGCCCCGGAGGCGCTCAGGCACGCTCTCGGCACCTTCCTCGGCGTGAAGCGCCGCTTTGACATACATGTGAACCGTCCCGGCTGCGCATACATCGACGACTACGCGCACCATCCGAACGAGCTCGGCGCGGCAATAGCCTCCATCAGGGACATATTCCCAGGCCGACGGCTCACCGCCGTGTTCCAGCCCCATCTCTACACGAGGACAAGGGACTTCGCCGACGATTTCGCGAAGGCTCTCAGCGCGGTCGATAAGCTCATCCTGCTGGACATCTACCCGGCCCGCGAGGAGCCGATTCCGGGCGTGACGTCGAGGATTATCTTCGACAAGGTGACCGCCCCGGAGAAGGTCCTGCTGAAGAAGGAGATGCTGATGGACTACCTCAGGGACGAGAAGATTGATGTTCTGGTGACCTTCGGGGCGGGAAACATCGACCGTTTCATCCCTCAGATCACAGAACTCCTCACGGTTTGAGAATCTTTTGTTAAACAATGAACAAAACAGCTACAAATACTCTCCTGTGCGTCACGGCGGCCATTTCGGTCGCGGCGGTCTGTGCGCTCTATATGATTGGGGCACGCAGACAGGCCGCCCTGGAGTGCAGGGGCGTGGAGGTGACGGTGAGGGACAGTTCAGTGAACAGGTTCGTCAGCGGGAACGACGTCAGGCGCATTCTGGCGGCGGGCTACGGCAGCTTCGAGGGCGTGTTCGCTGACAGCCTCGACCTCGGCGCGATGGAGCGTCTGGTAGAGAGCAAGAGCGTCATACGCAAATGCGAGGCATACGTCACGCGGGACGGGATGCTGAACGTCGAGGTCACGCAGAGGACTCCGACGGTGCGCTTTCAGAGCGCGTCGAACGGATGGTACGCAGACGCAGACGGATACATATTCCCTCTCCAGCGGAGCCACACGTCAATGGTCCCGGTGGTCGATGGAGACTTCCCGGTGACAGTGGAGCGCGGGTTCAAGGGTCCGGTGGAGAAACCGGAGCAGCGGGAATGGCTCATGAGGGTCGTCGGCATGGTCGAATACATGAACGACAACGGCTGGGGAGACAGGATTTCGCAGATTCATGTCTCGCACGGCGGTGAGGTCAGCCTCATTCCCACAGAGGGTGACGAGCGCTTCGTCTTCGGTCAGCCGGTGAAGATCCGCGGCAAATTCGCGAAGATGGAGAAATATTACCGGATGATACGCCCCCTGAAGAAGAACTACGGTGAGATTGACCTGAGGTTCGACGGACAGATTGTGTGCAGACAGGACAAAGAATAGTCGTAAAGGTACATAAGGATATATAAGGATATATAAAGACACGTAAAGCTTACGATATATGGAAGACAGGTATATAGTTTCGATTGACCTCGGCACGTTCAAGATTGCGCTTGCCGTCGCCTGCGTCAGCGGGAATGACACGAGAATCGTCTATTACAAGGAAACTCCGGCAAACGGGATGAGGAGCAGCAGGATTCTCAACGAGAACAAGGTGGCCCAGCAGCTCATGAAGGCCATAGGCGACGCTGAGGACATTTTAGGGCTCAAGATTACCGGAGCGGTTCTGGGAATGCCGCGCTTTTATGTGAGAATGGAGGAAAATTCCGCCATGATAGAGAGGGAGGAGGACAGCTACATCACCGAGGAGGAAATCGGGGACCTGAAGAACTTCGCGCAGGACAGCTACCCGATTGAAGACCCGGAGCACGAGACGGTCTATGGGGCAATCGCGCAGTCGTTCTCGACCGATGAAGAGTTCCAGATTATCGAGGACGACATCGTCGGAATGTCCGGGCGCAGGCTTGAGGGCAACTTCAAGGTGTTCATCGGCAACAAATCGTCCCTCGACAGGATTGACAGGGTCATGAAGACGGCGGGAATCGTCGCGATGAAAAAATACTTCGTCCCGCAGCTCACCGCCGAGGCCACGCTGTTCCCATCCGAAATGGAGAACGGAGTGGCGCTGATTGACTTCGGCGGAGGATGTACCTCGCTGTCAATATATTACAAGAACGTGCTGCGCCACTATTCTTCCATTCCGTTCGGCGGGATGAACGTGACGAAGGACATCCAGATGGAGAGCAAGGTCAAGCTCTCTCTCGCGGAGAACATAAAGCTAGCCTACGGGGCGTGCATGCCGGAGAAACTGCAGAACCTGAGCGAGAAGCAGCTTCTGCTCAAGAGCGAGAACGGGGAGGCGGACAAGAGGCTGACTGTGAAGTATCTGTCGGAAATCATCACCGCCCGCGAGGAGGAAATCATCCGGGCGATGCTCTACGAGATAGGCCGGAGCAACTTCGCGGACAAGCTCCGGAACGGCATAGTGATTACCGGCGGAGGGGCGCGGATGACCAATCTGGCGAATTTCATCACCGAGCTGTCCGGATATGCCGTGCGTGTCGGAAAACCTAATTTCAGGGGCGTGTTCAACTGCTGCACGGGACTCTGCAACCCGGCGGCGAGCACGACCGTAGGTCTTGTCATGGCAGCTCGCGAACTGGGAGCAAGCTGCGCGTTCAGCAAGGAGAGCGCGGCGGCGGAAGAGCCGCAGGCCGCGGGAGATACCGAGCCGACCAAGCTGGAACAGGAGACGGGAACCCTGCCGGGGATGGTGTCGGAAGAGGATATAGCCCGGAAGAAGAGGCTTGAGGAGGAGAAAAAGAGAAAGGACATAGAGCGTCAGGAGCAGAAAGCCCGCCGCAGGAGCAGGTTCAACGCATTCTGGGACAGGGCGAAGAAAGTGTCCGAAAGCATCGGAGAGGGTCTGGGAAAGGAAGGAGGCAGGCTTCTCGACATGATGAACAACGGGGATGAATAGGAGGATGCCTCCGGACATGATGAACATGAATTAAACACGGAAGATAGGGCTTATGAACGGAAGATCAATCATTGACGAGGCCGCATTCGGAGTCGTGCCTACAAACTGGAAGAGAACGGAATCGACCATAAAGGTCATCGGAGTCGGCGGAGGAGGATGCAACGCCGTGAACCACATGGCGAAGCAGAAAATCGGCGGGTGCACTTTCATTGTCTGCAACACCGACTCGCAGGCTCTGAAGAACAGCGACGTCGCGTGCAAGATTCAGCTCGGCGAGGGTCTCGGAGCCGGCACGGACCCGGTGGCGGGAAGGAACGCGGCGATAGAGTCAGAAAAGGAGATTGAGGAAATCGTGTTCTCCGACCTCCCGGTAAAGCAGGGCATGCTCTTCATAACCGCCGGGATGGGAGGCGGAACCGGCACCGGAGCGGCCCCTGTCATCGCGGCGATGTCCAAGAAGCGGGGAATACTCACCGTCGGCGTCGTGACAATCCCGTTCCGGAACGAGGGCAACGAGTCCATGACCAAGGCGCTCGACGGCATCATGGAAATGGAGAAGAACGTCGACAGCCTGCTGATCATCGACAACGAGAAGCTCTACGGGAACTACCCGAAGATGCTGGCCCACGAGGCCTTCCCGAAGGCCGACGAGGTGCTCTGCACGGCCGTGAAGGGTATCATCGAAATCATAACCGCCGCCGGACACATCAACGTCGATTTCCGTGATGTGAAGAGAATGATGACCAACAGCGGCATGGCCCTGATGGGCATGGGAGTCGGGACCGGAGAGAACCGCCTGCGCGATGCAGTGAGCGGGGCGTTCGAGTCTCCCCTGCTGAACAACCACGACCTCAAGACGGCGAAGAACGTGCTGCTGAACATCACCATCGGGCACAACGAGCACGGGGTGAGCATGGAGGAGCTGAGTCAAATCGACAACATAATCACGGAGTACATCGGCGAGGCCAACCGCTTCAAGAAGGGAATCGTCTGGGACTATTCGGAGGAGTTCGGCGACCGCGTGGAAATCACGGCCATAGCGACGGGATTCCGCATGGACTGGGAAGGCCTTTCCGGAGACAACGGCAACCTGATCGTCATTCCGCCGGACTTTGAATACATCCCGATGACCTCCGAAGAATCAGAGACTTCAGCCCCGGACGAGCCGCGCAGCTTCAAGATAGGCTTCACGACAAGCGAGGCCAAGCGTCCCGAGGACTTCTGCAAGGGTCCCAAGCCCGCCCTGCTCGTGGATGACGTCCAGGACCGCAGCGACCTTGAGAACACAGCATCAATCCGCCGCCTCTCCAAGAGTGACCGATAGCGGAAGAAGCGCCTTGAAGCGGTGCGAGATGAGGTTTTTCAGATGCTCCGGAATCTCGGCGAGGGTCTTCCCCCTGAGGGCGGCGATTTCAGGCCCCGAAAGCCCCGCCGACGCGAGCGCGTCAAGCTCGTCGTCGGACGGGATGAACACCGGGTCATAGCCGAATCCTCCGCATCCTGCCTTTGCCGGGGCGATGTGTCCCTCAAGGCGGCCGTCATACTGCGAGGTTCCGCCGTCCCTAAGAATCAGCGTCACCGTGCAGCGGAAGCGCGCTGAACGCTCCGCCGGAGTTTCCGCGCCGGCGTCCCTGAGCCTTGAAAGGAGCTTGTCCATGTTGTCGGCGAAGTTCTTGTCGTTGCCCGCATACCGGGCCGTGTATATCCCCGGCTCCCCTCCGAGCGCGTCGGTCTCAAGCCCGGAATCGTCCGCAAAGACTGCGACTATCCCGTCTGCGTCGTTTTCAGCCATATCCGAAGATTTCCCATTCGGGGTTGCTCCGGCCGACGGATTCATGACTCCGAAAATCCTGTCGCTCACATATTTTGCCTTGAGAAACGAATTTTCGGCGAATGAACTTCCCGTCTCTTCGGCCTCCCCCTCGACGCCGCAGTCCTCCGGCGTCAGCAATTCAACCCCGTCGCCCAATATTTCCGCCGCCTCACGCAGCTTTCCTCTGTTTTGTGTCGCAAAAACTATTTTACTCATTGTATATCCTCAAAAATATAATTCAAATTAGTCCGGAAACCGTCAAAAAATGAGCACAAAGTTACTAAATTTCGTAACTTTGCGTGGAACGGTTATTGAGAAATGCGACTGATTAGAAACATGAGCAAAACGAATCGCACGAAGAATACGAAACTATGAAACATATCACAGGAAAAATCATTGTCGCCGTCACCGCAGCGGCGTTTCTTTTGGGTACAGGAGTCGAATCTGGGGCGCAGAGCCGGGGGTTCAAGCTGGGGCAGTGGACGGAAATCCACAATTCCGTGGTAAGGCAGCTGAGCCTGGCCTATGTCGATACGCTCGACGTGGACCGCATAATGAAGGCAGGCATTGACGCGATGCTTGCCGAGCTCGACCCCTACACCGTCTATGTGCCTGAGGAGGAGAACGAGGACTTCCAGATGATGATTTCCAAGACCTACGGCGGAATCGGAGCCATAATTCACAAGAAGAAGGGGGAATATGTCGTCATCAACGAGCCTTATGAGGATTCTCCGGCGGTGAAGTACGGCCTTCAGTGCGGTGACGAGATACTGGAAATCAACGGGGAGGACACGCGCCCGCTCGAAAGCGCCGAGGCGTCGGAGAAGATGAAGGGGAAGCCCGGGACGACAGTGAAATTCAAGGTGAGGAAGGTCCGCAGCGGTGAGGTCAGGGATATGGAAATCGTCCGGGAGAGAATCCACCTGCCGGATGTGGAATATTTCGGGATGCTCAACGACAGGGACGGCTACATCCTTCAGAGCGGCTTCACCGAGAATGTCTCGTCCGAAATCCGCGCCGCCTACTTCAAACTGAAGGAGCGGGGGATGCGGCGTCTGGTTCTCGACCTGCGCGGAAACGGAGGCGGACTCATGTCCGAGGCAATCAACATCGTGAGCCTGTTCGTTCCCAAGGGGTCGCTGGTCGTAAGTTCCAAGGGCAAGGCCGAGGACACGAAGGAGTACAGGACGACCACGGAGCCTATTGACACGGAGATTCCGATTATAGTCCTGATTGACTCCAATTCCGCCTCTTCTTCTGAGATTGTCACGGGAGCCCTCCAGGACCTCGACCGCGCGACGGTGATGGGCCGACGGAGCTTCGGCAAGGGACTCGTCCAGTCCATCCGTCCGGTGGCGTACAACGGCCAGCTCAAGGTCACTACCGCAAAGTATTACACCCCTTCCGGACGCTGCGTGCAGGCAATCGACTACAGCCACCGCAATGAGGACGGCAGCGTGGGGCAGATTCCGGATTCCCTGACACATGAGTTCAGGACGGCCGGCGGAAGGATTGTGCGCGACGGCGGCGGAATCACCCCGGACGTGGAGCTTGACTCCCCGAGCTACAGCCGTCTCGTCTATTCGATCGTGCTCTACGGCGTGATTGACCGCTATGCGCTTGAATACGTCAAGACTCACGACAGCCTTCCCTCAGCCGAGGATTTCCATCTGAGCGACGCCGAGTTCGACGATTTCGTGAATTTCGCAAAGACGCAGACCTTCGACTACCGCAGCAGCGCCAAGACGCTGTTCGACCAGATGAAGAAGGAACTTGAGAAGGACGGTCTCTCTGACGGCGTCACGGAGCAGCTCGCGGCCATAGACAAGACGCTCGAAATGGACAAGGAGCAGTTCATCCGCCTCAAGAAGGACGAGATTGTCCCGTTCATCGAGGAGGAACTTGTCGTCCGCTATCACTATCAGAAAGCCGGCGTTCAGCTCCGTCTCCGCTACGACACCCAGCTCCGCGAAGCCCTCGCCGCCCGGATGCTGGACATGAGGCCGTCTTCCTCTGAATCTCCTGAAAGTGACAAATAAGAAGCTGTTTTAATTTTTTGTTCAGTTATTTTGAGATGTATTTTTGAGTCAGATTTTTTCGTTTTGAGAGGAGTTTAGCGGTGCTAAATGACGAGCAAAATGAGAAAATATGACCAAAAAGACACCAAAAGAACGAACATATAAAAATAAATGTGAGAAAAATTAAAACAGTTTCTAAGATAATGGATTATTCTGTATGGACACCACAAAGCCTGGCCTATATGGCCAAAAACATTCAAGCAGAGACTACACGAAAGCGGAAAACTGGGGCAAGAACATCTTTAACAGCTCATTCCCGGCATCGCTGATTGCGTATATGAACACAAAAGGTATCCGTCCGGTATATCTTTGTGTTGACAAGAATAATGAACTGAGGCATGAGTACATTTCCGGGGAAGAACTGTACAGAGTGAATCCGATTTCTGACGATGCATATTATAACTTCGAGGCGGGATTCACATCTTTTGAGAAATTCTATACCGGCGAGCGTGAGAAGATTGATTTGGTCATGATGAACCGCAGTACCAATGAAAGTCTGATAGGCCTTGAGGTAAAGTTGACGGCACTGCCGGACAACACGACCAAGAAAGAAACAGAGGACAAGTTCAGTTGCGAGATTGTTGTACGACCGCCGACAATATGCTTTCTGGCGTGCAGCATCTGTGAAATCTTCCGCTCTGACAAAGAAAAGAACTCCTTAAGGAAGATTCTGAACACAGTTCCGAAGATAAACCATTGGGCAGAGGTGGGTGATGTGTTTGTTCACTATGAAAAAATCGAGAATGCCATAAAATCAGTAGCGGGGAAGATATACGACAAACAGACCCCGCTGATTCTTCAGCCGGTATGGAAGATGAAGAATGGTATGCTTGCCGAGGACTGCCTGGATGCCTTCGTCTGGTCTAATCTTGCTGTACTTCAGATGTGCTACGTCGGCGGGCATCAAAAGAAGGTGGAGATAAACAGATTTCAGAGAACCATAATTTGGATATACCTGATGCTGAAGGACTATGTCGATTATGACATATTCGACTACACGAGAATCATAAAAGACCATTCATACCAGAATGCAAATGACAAGGCGTTTTCTTTGCCCGGGAAATCATCGTGGCCGTTGCTTCGTTGCCCTGAACTCACCCATCCGAGAATCGGAAAATCTGAAATAAAGAATATAATTCTTGGCGGCGGACAGAATCTGCTCAGTCCGGAACGACGCTTTGATGCTGTAATTGTTAATAGTCCCTATCTGTTTGATTGAACATGAGTATGAATACTGTTGATTTGTTTTGCGGATGTGGAGGAATGAGCCTTGGATTTGAACTGGCCGGCAATAACGTGCTCGCCGGGCTGGACAATTGGGACAAGGCGATAAAGGTTTATGGCGACAATTTCTCACATCCTGTACATAAGATTGACCTTAAAAATGTCGATGCTGCCGCAGACGTCGTGAATACATACCAACCGGACATGATTGTCGGTGGGCCTCCATGTCAGGATTTCTCATCGGCCGGTAAGCGCAATGAGGATAATGGGCGAGGTGACTTGACCATATGTTTCTCGGAGATAGTCTCAAAAGTGTCTCCGGAATGGTTTGTAATGGAGAATGTCGCAAGAATAACCGCTACAAGGAAACTGGTTGAGGCCAGACGCGTATTCAAAGAGGCTGGATACGGATTGACGCAATATGTTTTGGATGCAAGCCGATGCGGTGTTCCGCAGGCAAGAAAGCGCTTCTTCCTCATAGGAAAACGCGGAGAAAAGGACAATTTCATTCTGCCGTTCATTGAGGGGAGTCTTTCACCAAAACAGATGTCGGTGTCCGATTATTTCGGGAGCGAACTGGACATAAGGTACTACTATCGGCATCCGAGGAGTTATGTGCGTCGCGGCATATTCAGTGTCGATGAACCCAGCCCGACAATACGCGGTGTGAACCGACCGATGCCGCAGGGGTATCATCTCCACCCGGGAGACCCTGTCAATTCTCTTGACGGCATCAGAGCCCTGACAACCGAAGAAAGAAGCCGGATTCAGACTTTCCCGAAATCATTCAAGTTCTATGGAAACAAAACGGAACAGGAACAAATGATAGGAAATGCCGTGCCCGTAAACCTCGCCAGATTTGTAGGCGAGGTAATCAATGAGTATATTGCCTTCCAATCAAGACCGGGAACTGAAGAAGTAGCCGGGCCTAAACCATACCCTACGGAACAGACGGTTCAGCTTTCCTTGTTTGAGCCACAGACCCCTTATCTGTCAAGGTTGCGAAAATACAAAGAGAATACGGATTATGACACGGGGCAGCAGGCAGCCGATTGAGTTCATTCTTCTCCATTCGACGAAATATGGGGACAATTCCCTCGTGCTGCACACCCTAAGCCGGGAATACGGCCGCAGAAGTCTGTTCCTGCGCTCTGTCTCGGCGGCATCGGCTGTCGCCGGAGGTGGCGGACACGCCTCGCGCAAAGGCGGGGCACGGGCGGCGGTGACGGGTCTCGTGAGTCCGCTGAACATAATCGAGGCGGAGGTCATGGCCGGTCCTTCCTCAGGCTCAGCGATGATGACGGTCAGTTCCCTCTCCGCCTCATATCCGCTCAGCGGGCTCAGGGGCAATCTCTACAAGGCAAGCATCTCCATGTTCATGGCCGAGGTTCTGTTCCGCGCCCTGCGCGAGGGGGCGAACGAGGAGGGACTCTACGACTGGTGCGTCAGGAAAATCCTCCTTCTTGATGCCATGGACGGCAACTTCAGCAACTTCCATCTGCTCTTCCTCCTCGAGCTGACCTCCGCCCTCGGCTTCCGCCCGGAGTTTCAGGACATCGCGCCGTTCGTCAGCGCCGACAACGCCGCCCTCGCCGGAAGCCTGATGCGCCTGCCATTCGAGGAGGCGATGCTCGTCCCCATGACCGGCGCCGTCCGCTCATCCCTCATCGAGTCCTTCCTCTCCTACATAGAGACCCACCTCGAATACCCCCTTCACATCCGCTCCGCCGCCGTCCTGAAGGACTTGTTCTGAAAGCATCAAAACACCGAAGCGAGAAAACTTCGGCAGAATCTAGCCTGCACAAAGATTTCTCGCTTCGCTCGAAATGACAGTAGCTTCGCTTGAGATGACAGTGAAACTGCCCGAAATGACAGCGAATTACTCAACCGGCTTCACGATGCGGAAGCCATATCTCGAACCCACTTCCGTTGTCGCTGTCGCTGCCGGGGAACATCCCTCGCGTGCGGCAGAGCGGCACTGTATCGAAGACAAATACCAATTTCCCCCTTTCACTACTCTAAAACCATCTTGCGATGTATCAGGACCCGCCGGATCAATGTCAGCATCAGGGCCCAGGTCATAAACAAAATAGTCGGAACACCACTCGCATACGTTTCCGTGCATGTCATACAGACCATAGGCATTGGGTTGGTACGAGCCTACCTCACAAGTCTTATACAAAGGCTTCGCATCGCTGTCACTTTGGATTGACCCGCCTTTATCGTAATCATAAATCTTAGTGCACTGATAATTTGCCATTGTGCCGTCCAGATGCTTCCCATCTCCGATTCCGAACGGGAGGTCATCCTTTCCTCCACGGCAGGCATATTCCCATTGAGCCTCTGTCGGCAGGGTTCCGCCTGCCCACTCTGCAAATTCAGAGGCTCCGTACCAGTTGACAAATATCACGGGATAATTGTCATATCCCGGAACCGGAATCCATTTCTGCGCGTCGGAATCATAGTGAAGTCCCCAATCGCATGAACCGGAGCTCTCATAGAGAAGCTCGGTCTTTGTCGTGGAAGACTTGCCGTCATCTTTCACGCCGGTCTCGTTGAGGAATTTTGCATATTGAGCATTTGTTACCTCATAAACCCCTATCTGGAACGATTTTGTAATCGTGACCTTATGACGGGTCTCGTTATGGAGTCTGTTCGGTTCCTTAGGGAGTTCGGACTTCCCATCCGGACTTCCCATCCAGAACTCCCCGGCCGGAATGGTGACAAATTTCATGTCGAGCGCAACCTCATCCCCATACACCATAAGGTCGCATTCCGCATAATGAGCCTTCGGTGAAAGCGTCGACTTCGCGGTGATTTTCACATTTCCCTTTCCTACCGCCGTCACGAGTCCGTTGCTGACTGTGGCAACGGACTCATTTGAACTTGCCCACGACACAGTGTCGTCATTGTCCGCAGGGCTTCCGGAAATTTCCATCTGCCAGGTCTCACCGATTTTCAATGACTTGGATGCCTCGTTTGCCATCAGGAAGTCAATAGACCTTGGCAAGGCAGTCACCTTACAATCGGCTGTCTTGTCCCCCACCGTAACAGTAATCAATGACTCGCCGCTCTTTGCAACAGCGGTTACAAGACCTTTGTCATCGACTGTCGCTACCTTCTCGTCACTGCTCTTCCAGATTGCAGTATATTCGGCACCGAGCACCTCGGCAGGTGTGACTACGACCGTAAGCTGAAGAGTGTTCGTCCTCTGAATCTCGGCGACGCTCAACTGCGTGCCTTCCTCGTCACCGTTGGTTATGAGGACAGACTCCACCGGAACGGCTGACACAGTGACCTCACAGACTGCCGTCTTTCCGCCTGCCTCGGCGGAGATGTTCGCCGTACCGGGGGCAATTGCCTCGACAAGACCGGTCTGATCAACAAAAGCCACCGCCTGATTGTCGCTCGACCATGTCACGGTCCTGTCCAATGCCGTCTCAGGAAGAACATCGGCGTTCAGCTGAACCGTCGAGCCCTTTACTATCTTCACCTCATTCTTGTCGAGAATGACATCCGTCACAACACTTCCATCCGTGTCAGTGCACGCCACTGCTGATGCCACAACCGCCAGCAGTGCAATAAATTTTCCATACATAACAGTTTCCCTATAATTGTATCATAAAATCCGCTTGCAGAAAGAAATCTACATCTTCACCATCAGAAGATTCGAATAAGTCTTATAGGCAACGTCATAGCCTGAATATGAAGATCCGTCCATAAGCATGAACTTATAGCCGTTCACCTTCTTTTCAGACCCTTCGGAAGCCCGCCAGTGAACATACCCGTCATCGCAAAAGCCGAATTCAAGGCTCGATTTTCCGTCACGTACCGCCGTCCACAAATCGCTGACAAATCCGAAGACCACCGTCATGTAGCTGTACTCGCCGAGATTCTGCGTCTCGACACGGATGCAATGTTTCTCGGGAATATATGTCCCCTTAATCTCCGGAGAATATGTTGAATCATTGCTCAGCCCCTTAATTGAAACCGTGTTGCGTCCGGTCTTGACTACATCGACACGGAAAGCCTCAGACTCCGATGAGCTGCTGCCGTCGTAGGACTTGGTCGTGACCGTCGCGCTCATCAGATACATTCCGACAAAATCATCAATGGACTTGTCCTCAAATTTGTCCGCACGAGTCTGCATCTTGGCGGACGTCTCCACCGTCAGAGTGTCTCCCCAGGAGTTCTTGACCTCGACAAGTATGCTGTACTCACTGCCTTCTTCCACATCCCACACGATATGCATTCCGTCCGCGCTGTTCGCCTCCGCAATCTTGTCGGCGGGGAAGGTTCCTCCGGCCGCGCTGAAAATCAGGTCCATATCGTATTGCTTCTTATAATAGTCCAGGACTTCCTTCGGAAGCATCACGAACCTTGCGGAAGCCATATTGGAAGTCTTGAAATCCCATTTCACCGTGGTGTAAGGATCGGAAGGATGCGGTGCGAGGACGCATTCAAGGACGCTCGGCAGGAACTTGCCGTCCGGATCGTAGGTGAAGCGCACGGCTGCCGCCGCCCCGGGCTTCCCGGCCTCGTCGAACGGAACGACGACAAGCGTGTTGAGCGCACTTTCAGGCGTCCAGACCTGTTCCTTGTCCGAAAACTCGCGGACATTCTCGGCCTGTCCGAGACAGATGCTGTTTGAAATCTCCTTAATCCTGTTCTCGTCAGAGCTGATGTCGCCTTCCACTACAACAGCGCGACAAAGCTTCACATAGTCGTTGTATTCGAAGCTGAACTTTCCGGCGCCCTTGTATGTGGCGGAGACGGAAGGATCGGTGTCGTGGTCTCCGGCAAAGGTGAGCGTTTCAACCTTATCATAGCCGGCAACATAATCAGTGCCGTCATAGTAGTAAACAAGGCTCAGGCTGAATGAACGTTCCCCGTCCCATGTGCACGGGTAGTAGTCGTACATGCTTGAGTCGCCCAGATACTCGGCGACATCGGAAACATAGACATATGTTCCGAGACTTTCCTCATAATAGCCGATTGACTGCGCCGGGACCGTAACGGTCTTCTTATCCCAATCCACCTTAAACATGAAATTACAGGTCTCCGCCCAATCGACCAGACGGAAGATGTTGTCCGTCCCCTTTGCTATTTCGACAGGGATGCCGCTCTGCCATCCGCTGTAGAACAGGTTGAACTGATAGGTAGCAGTCTGCTGCACCGTCTCGCCGGACTCGGTCTTTCTCATGTAAGGCTCCCACTCCAGCTGGTATGAGGCGCTCACATCAAGAAAATCCTCGTACTGGCTTATGTAGGCAGAATCCTCTCCGAGTTCGCAGTCCCGTCCTGCGATATAGAGCGAAGTCTTCACGGTGGATCCGAGCATCACGCCGGACATATCAACCTTAACCGGGACATCAACACTGTAGTGTCCGTCCGGAATAATCACAGTGTCCTTCACTGAGAACAGTCCCGCATTCTTGCCGCTGCTCTTGAGTATGACCTTGTAGGTTCCCTTATTGCCGTTTCTTGCAAGAGTCACGGCTATGACGCCGGTCTTGGTGTCCTGCGGGAATTCCTTTGTGACGCTGCTCTGGAGAAAATGTATCTCACGGTTGTCGTCATCGTTCGGCGTCACGATGACTCCCAGCTGTTCCTGAGAACACGAACTGAAAGCGGCGGCCGCGATAACGGAAAGCAATATTGTTCTGATATTTAGTTTCATCTGTATATCCTCCTTATTTACTATAAAGGATTCTGATCTTCCTCGTTAATGTTCGGATTGTTGTTAATCTCGTCCTGAGGGATTGTCATCACCCAGTCGTATGTGTCAGGATTGTTGAGATTGACGCCGTTTCTCGACATCGTCGTAAGGCACTCGTCCGCGAAGCCGTCGGCAGACTTCCTGTCGATGCCCTGACCGAGACGCCTGATGTCAATCAGACGTCCGAACTCGCCCCATAGTTCAATCCGCTTCTGGATGAGTATGTTCTCCAGAAGAGAACCCGTCCAGGTGACGCTCGTCGCGCCGAGATAGGTCGAGGCGGTATATCTGCCCGCATCGTAGCTCGTCGAGCGCTTTGACATGACGGCATTCACATACTCCACGGCCTTGTCGGCGTCGCCGAGCCTAAGTGCGGCTTCCGCAGCGTCAAAGTACATCTCCTCGACCCTCATGTAGATGTAGTCGCCGAGCCATGAGGCCACATTCGAGAACCGGAATTTCTCCGATATGTACGGAGAATCCTCATTGTCCGGATTCCACCACCTTCTGCGGATGTCATCCGGCTCCATCTTCTTGTAGATGTTTGAGCTTATCAGCTTCGGCGCCGACTCGGCATATGCCCCGTCCGTGTTGTCCATGTGGGTGAAGAAACCGGCGTATGCACCGGACTGTTCGGTGTTCTCTATTCCGGCTCCCCACATGACATTGGACGCGGAGATGCTGTTCATTCCGCCCATGAGTTCACTTTCTCCGCCGATTTCATATTCTTCCGACTTTATCACGAGCTCGGCATTGTCAAGCGCGGTCTGCCAGTCTCCCGTCGCAAGGGCCACGCGCACTTTCAGAGCCCGCGCCACGTTCAGGCTTATGTGCGACTTGCCTCCGGCAAGGACGGATTTCTCACCTCTCCCGAGAAAGACTATAGCGGAGTCGAGGTCATCGTTAATCTGCTTGAAAACCGTACGAAGATTCTCGCGTTTCTTTCCCACAAACCCCTTGTCGGTCGGTTCCGTATAAATCGGGAGGCCCGGATCGTCCCACCTGTACTTATCCTGCATGGCGCTGTACGGCGGCCTTGCGTACCAGTTGGCAAGATTGAAATAGGACAGTCCCCTGATTGCATACGCGCTGCCGAAGACATAGCTTTTATCTACATCCGAACCCGCCATGGTATTCTTTGCGGCAAGCACATAGTTGGCGTTCGAAATCCAAGTGTAGTTCGCGTACCAGACATCGTAGGAACGAAACGAATCGGACATATAATATGCCTTGATGTTGTAGCAGTGGTCATACCAGAACCAGCCGCTGCCCGCACTCTGCATTATAAAGTCGTCCCCCATGGACTCAAGCGCGAGGTTGTATGCCGATATGCCGAAGCACTGATGGGAATTTCCTCCCGTTGACCAGCCTGCGGTCCACATGCTCCGGTAGATTCCGTCTATCGTGGATATGGCCGACGACGCATTCTTCATCAGGTCGTCGCCGGAGCCTGAATCCGTCGGAACGAAGTCCAACTGACATGATATGGCAGAAAATGCCGCTGCAAATATCATTATAAATTTCTTCTTCATCTCCATATCTCCTAAAAGTTTATGTCAAGACCGAGGGCGAAAACACGCGAGGGCGAATAGGTGTACGAAACGGTACCCGCGAAGTTGTACTGAGGGTCCATTCCGTCAAGATGACTGAAAAGCGCGATGTTGTCGGCCGTGAAGAATACCCTGAAGGACTTCATCTTCACACGTGAAGTGACCTTTGTCGGTATCGTGTATCCGAGAGTTATGTTCTTTATCGCGAAATACGATGCGTCGATAAGGGATTCGCCCACGGTCGCATGACTTCCGCCGATTTCCACCATCGGCACGTCAGTAATGTCCCCCTTCTTCTGCCAGCGCCTCAACTGATTCTTATGCCAGTTGTTTCCCGCGTAAGTGACGTTCATCGCGCCGTCGTAGAGGCTGTCGAGAATCTTGCCGCCAACGGAATATGTAGTCAGGAACGAAAAGTCAAAATTCTTGAATATGATGAAATTAGATGAGAAACTGCCTGAGAACAGAGCCTGACGGCTGCCATAATAGTACTTGCTCAGGGAAGCCAGTCCGACATTGTCAGTCACATACTCGTCGCACTTTTCGGTAGTCACATTGCCAGAAGCCGGGTCAACGGCATATCGGTAGTTCGCCCAATAGAGCTGCTTTCCGGTTGCAGGAGAAACTCCGGCAGACTTCGACATATAGAAGGTGTATATCGGCTTGCCGACCTCTATCACCATGTTTCCGTAGTTTATGACATTCTGTGAAGACGTGAGCTCCGTCACCTTGTTCCTGTTGAGAGAGACCATGGCGGTGGCGTCCCAATGGAAATTTTCCCGTTCAAATATTACCCCTCGGAAAGAAGCCTCGAAGCCTCGGTTGACCATGGAGCCGACATTGTCGTCATAGCCCGTGAACCCGGACGAAACCGCAAGCGGGTTGTTCAGAAGCATATCCCTCGTGCGGCGGCTGTAATACTCCACAGTCGCGGAAAGACGGCCTCCGAAAAGACTCGCCTCGATTCCGGTGTTCAGGTTCCCGTTCTTCTCCCACGTCACAAGCTTATTCTCAATCGAGCTTGCAATGGTGCCCGGACGGGAGCCGTTCGGCCACCCGTAGTTGAAGCGTCCCTGCCATGCGTAGTAGGAGCCGAGGTTGTCGTTGCCCTGCACGCCGTAGGAGACCTTCGCGGTCAGGTTGTTCAGCCATGACGACGTTCCCGACATAAAATCCTCGTTCGTGATTCGCCACGATGCGCCGACGGACCAGAAATTTCCCCAACGGTTGTCCTTGTAGAACCTTGAAGAGCCGTCGGTTCGCCACGATGCGTCAAAGTAGTACTTGTCGGCATAGCCGTAATTGACGCGGGCGAGAACCGACTCGATTGCGTAATCGTTGGAATAGGAGGTGTTCGTGGTTGTCGTCACGGCCGAGCCGAGTTCGTCGATGCCGGCCACGATGCCGTTCTTGGCAGCTGCGGCATAATTGTAATTGTACCTGTAATACTCGTGTCCGGCGAGAATGTCAATTGAATGATCTCCGAATTTTCTCTGCCAGGTCAGAAGCTCGTTGAGCGTGTAGCTCAGCGTCCTCGTGTTCAGCTTGCTCACTGAGCCGCCCTGATCGGCGGCGTTTCCGTGGTACTTGTCCGCAACGCCTGTCCTCCCGTAGTCCGTGAAGTCCACGCCGAGATTTACAGTAAAGTTCAGCCCGTAGAGCAGAGCATCCTTGCGGGTCGTGCCGAAACGCACGAACGACCTTGCGGACACCGAGTTACGCTTGTAGTATGCCTTATTGTTGTAAAGCTCGGCCTTGGAGTTGAAGCCCTGCGCCGTCACACGGTTGGCGTAGCCGTTGTCGTCCACCGTTCCATATTCATACTGCCTGTTGCCGTTCTCGTCAAGAACATCGTTTCCGTCCATGTCCTTGAGATAGACCGGATATACGGGAGCCATGAACTGGGCGGTGTACCACACGTTGGAAATCTCCGAACCGCTGGCATCCTGAAAGTTGGACATGGAATGGGCGAGGTTGGCGTTCATACCGATTTTCAGCCAGTCTGTCGCCTGCACGTCGCCGCTTATACGGCCCGTGAAGCGGTCGAAGTCAGTGTTCTGGAGCGTTCCGTTTTCCTTGTAGTAGCCCATGGAATAGAGGTAGCTCGTCTTCTCCGTACCGCCGCTGACCGAAAGGATGTGCTCAGTGCGGAAAGCCTTGTTGTTGCTGATTTCGTCCATCCAGTTCTCGTCCCACGCGGCCTTCGCGTCTCCCTTGACCTTTCCGGTCGTCTGGTCAATGAGCGTCTCCCAAGTGTAGTTCTTGTAAGGATTGTAATACTCCGGATTCTTCAGACCGCCTATCGCCTCGCCGAGGTGCGCCGCAGCGTATGCGCTCGCGCCCTCGAAGTCCATGCCGCCGTTCTTCGCATACTGGGCGGAGTTCCTCAGGGCCTCGTAGGTCAGTTCCACATACTCGGACATATTCACGAGGTCGTAACGCGGAAGCGCCCGCGAAGCCAGGCCGAAATTGCCCTTATAGTTAATGTTTATCCTGTCCGCGCTGCCCTTCTTCGTAGTTATGACTATGACTCCGTTTGCTCCGCGAGCGCCATAGAGCGCACCTGCGGAAGCATCCTTGAGAACAGTCATAGTCTCTATGTCACCGGGGTTGATTGAGCTTATGGCTCCGTCGTAAGGAACGCCATCGACCACATAAAGAGGAGTCGAGGAGGCGTTCACAGAGCCGACGCCACGCACCATGATAGACGCGCCCTCGCCGGGCTGTCCCCCTCCTGAAGTCACCTGCACGCCGGCGACGGTTCCCTCGAACGACTTAGTCAGGTTTCCGACAGGACGCTTGCTGAGTTCATCGCCCTTTACCACGCTCGCAGAGCCCGTGAAGGATTCCTTCTTCGCCGTACCATAAGCCACGACAATGACGTCATCAAGAACAACGGACTCGTCCTGAAGAACAAAATCGACCACAGACTTTCCATCGACGGGGCGCTCGCTCTCCGCATATCCGAGGTTGGTCGCCGTGAGTACCGCATCGACAGGAACCTGATTCAGGACATAATTCCCGTCAAAGTCGGTGACAGTACCCTGAGACGTCCCCTTCACGAACACGCCCGCACTTATTATCGGCATACCGTCCTTATCGACGACACGTCCGCTCACCGTTATCTCCTGCTGCGCGAACACCGCAACGGCCGACAGCAGGAAACACAAAACCGCAATATATAATGATTTGATTCTCATAAATTTCTCTCTTAATCTGCCAGACTTCACCGTTCATTTGTGCCGATAGGCTCATAGACGTCAATAATCGCAGGGGCGTTGAACAATATGCGTCCGGAAGGCTTTCCATACACAGATGGCGAGATTGTCGCCGACTTTGTCGCCGACACTGCCGTCGTTGCGGCGGCAGCGCTAGTGACGGTGTCACCGTTGCGCTCGGTAAATGTCGCCAGCAGGGCATATTTCGTTCTCGGCTCAAGCGGAGTCCCGTCGATTCCGAAAATCATCGACAGAGTACCGCTCATGTTCATAAGGTCAATGCTTGACTGCGGCATATCGACCCCGCTCTCACGGACAATCTGCTCCGAGCTCTTGTTCTCATCCAGCTCGCTGTACTTGCAGAAGCAGTACCTGATGCCGGACACATGGAAATTGTACGGCTCGGAGGCCGGGTCGAAGGCAATGTTGAACGTCGCCGCGAGCGAAGACTCGGTCGGATGCTGCGTGCTTCTTCCCAACGTGACGTTTGCCCATGACACATGGCTGGTCGAAGACCTCGTCGGCATCGAATTGAGGAAGAAGGCCGTTTCGTTGGCCGAATTCGTGACGACTGCACCGGCCGTATAGCTTGTCGCCGACGAGAGCCCCTGAAACGTCGCCGTGAATCCATTGTCTGAATTTATTCCGGCAAGCGACACCGCATCCTCCGTGACGGTGCCATACTCCGCGACATATTCCGCGAATAAGTCCGGAGTGGACGCGAAGTAGTTCTTGTACGACCGCGTCGATGTGAGTATGGATACTACCCTCGTCACATCCCTTCCGATCCAGAAAAGACAGAGGCAGTTCGTGGCATTGACGCTTCCCGTGCCCGTAGGCAGCATCAGCCCCTGCATGAACCAGTCCGCCCCTGAGTAGTCCGGCAACGGCGAGCTGTTCTCGGCGAGTGTCTTCGTCGTGTAGCCATAGAGAGGAGTAACCGCATTGCCGGCCTTGTCCACGCCGAAAACCCCGACGCGATAGGTCAGTTCGGAGCAGAGCTGACTACCGACATAGGATGATGTTCCGGAATACGAGTACTGCGAAACTCCCGTGGAGACATCAGTTCCCTCGTCTTTCAGGGCCTGAAGCCAAAGTTTCAGATACATATCCCTTATCTCGGTGTCTGACATTCCGGTAAGATAAGTTTCCGGCCAGCAGAAATAGAGATAACGGAAATCCGGCAGGGCATAGACATTGAAAGTCGTGTAGTCGGCTCCGGTCTCCACGTGCGAGCATACAATCTGAGGGATGTCATCCGAAGCCGGGCGGGTCACGAACTTCAGGCTTGCCTCGGCCGAGTCATTGACATATTTTTCTTCAGACAAGGCCTTTAGCCGGAACACATATTCCGTGGAAGGTTCAAACCCGCTCAATTCCACCATGCACTTTGTGGATGTCCCCGTAAAGTTACCCACCGAATACTCGTAGGAAGTCGCCCCTGAAACCGGCTCCCACCGGAATATCGTTTTGGACACATATGTAGCCACCGCCTCGGGAACCGGCGTGTCAAGAACCGTTATATCATCCGTGACGATGCGAAAATTGACAAAATTGGAGTTCCGGCGAGTGCCGTTGTTCCCGGCGTCAGCCCTCAGCGCGAAGGTATATTCCGATTTCGGAGACAAATCCGTAAACATAAGCGATGTCTTCTTTGTCGTGAGTGTGTCTCCACCGTTGAAAACATAGGTGTATGAGCCGGCGTCAGTGACGGCATCCCACGACACCTTGAAAGAGGCGCAGCCCATGTCGCTCACGACAGCGCGAGGCTCGGGCAATTTTTCCGCGTCGTCCATTTCCGCAACATTATCCTTAACACAGGAGCAGGCCAGCACGGCAACGAATGCCGCGAGGTAAATTCTTTCTGAACGAAATCTTCTCATTTGCTGACAATTATTTCGAGGTTCTTGTAAAGTGCCTTGCCGTCAGAGAGGGTGATGACCGCATCGCCCTCCGCAAGCCCGGTAATCAGGAGACTGTCCCCGGACAGTGCCACTCCGACGACATCAGGCGCGGAATTACTGTAGGAAATCACCTGAACTGCGGGGAAATATGCCTTGAGATTAACCGTGACAGTCCCCCCTACCTTGATGAATTTTGACGGGATGTCCCCCGTGTAGTCCATATACCGGAGAAGATTCCAGGTGTCGAGAATCCCGACTCCCATATTTCCGATATATGCCTCTGACAAATACTGAGTGAACGGTCTCGCGGAGCTCAGCAGCGCGGCACGAAGCACATCCGGCGTAAGTCCCTTACGCTTGTCCTTTCCGTAATAGTAAGAAACCGCGAGCGCACAGGCGCCGCTTACATGAGGGCAGGCCATCGAAGTTCCCTGCGCATATCCGTAGGCATCCGTGCCGTTCTCGCCCACAGTCGTGCTATAGACTCCGCCGTATGTCGCGTCCGAAAGGGTCGTGTCACCTCCCGGGGCGGTAATGTCAATCCAGCTTCCGTAATTCGTATAGACTGACGCGACGCCATAGTATGAGCAGGCAGCCACGCTGACCACCTTCTTGTCCGCAGCCGGATAGCTGTCGTAGTTGACGCCGTCATTGCCTGCGGCAAAGATAATCAGGCCGCCCTTCATCGGGCCCGTCTGATTGCCGTT
>ERZ808240.2064-NODE-2064-length-23144-cov-5.064360_pt1 | contig 23144 bp, 17 predicted proteins | sample MGYA00521084_ERZ808240 | MGnify/ENA primary metagenome ERZ808240 (study PRJEB31516, sample SAMN03275571) | gut metagenome | biome: mammalia-associated habitat; material: feces | host: Papio cynocephalus | place: Kenya | collected 2012-08-06 ...
GCCATGTCGGTGCCGGGCTTGATGGGCAGCCACACGTCGGCCTTGGAGGCGTCGGCGGTGAAGCGCGGGTCGACGACCACGGTTTTACAGCCGTTTTCGCGCAGTTCGGACACGCAGCGGCCGGAAGTGGAAGGCGAATGCCACGCCGGACCGGTACCCCAGATGACGTAGACTTCCGTCAGTCCGCCGTACTTGGCCGGCTTGTACAGCTCCGAGCAGCCCGAGTCGGCGATGGAAGTGTCGCCGATGCCGTTCACGAGCGGCATGGTGAAGTTACGCGGCAGGTAGCACTGCGCGCAGCCGGGCTCGAACACATTGCCGGCGCCCCAGAAGTTGCGGAAGCGCGGCGGGCTGAAGAACTGCGGGTTGCCACCGCCACCGGTGGTGCACAGAAGTCCGTGCTTGCCGGTTTTGTCGCGCATGTCGATGAGGTGCTGGGCTACGGTTTTCGCCGCCTCGTCCCAGCTGATGCGCTCCCACTGGTTGCCGGGCTTGGCACCCACGCGCTTCATGGGGTACTTGTTGCGGTTGGGGTGGTACAGTGCCTGAATGCCGGACAGGCCTTTCGGGCACATGCGACCCTTCGACATCGGGTCGATGGAATCGCCCCTCAGCTTGATGACGCGACCGTTGCTTACCGTGGCGATGACGCCGCAGTTTGCGATGCAAGCGCGGCAGGACGTGCGAACCTCATGCACGTCGTTGTCGGCCCATGCCTTGTCGCTCGGCTTCATGTTGTGGGCCGCACCCAGCCCCAGCGCGCCAACAGCGCCGGTGACCGCGGCCGTCTTCATGAACGAGCGACGTGTCATAGTCGTAGACAAAGCTTTCCTCCTCCTTTTGGTTTCCTTGTTGACCTCGTCTATTGCGATAAGGCAGCGGGCGTGAGCCTGCCACCGTATTGCCTGTTGTGTGGGGTGTTCAGCTGGGCGGTTGCCGTGAACACGGGGCTTTGGGGCGTGTTCGGGATGCCGCTTGCGTGAACACGGGGACGGAGCGGGTGTTCACGAAAACGTTTTGCGAGATGAAAGGGCAATCGTGAACATCCCCTCCGTCCCCGTGTTCACAGTTACCCTCCGGCCAAACACGCCCAAAAGCCCCATGTTCACGCAAACGACGCGCCCGGGACGGCAGCGCCCGTCTCGCGGTTGCGGGCCGCCTTACGCGTTCGCAGTTTCGCGCTTGTGCGCTTCGAGCATCTGCTTGCCTGCGTCGGTTGCAACCCAGGCGCCGCGCCAAACAAGCGCGCCGGCTTTGTCGAGCTTGTCGACATAGAAATCGGGCGAAAGCTTGTGGTGATCGGCCACGATGTCTTGCGACAGGCCGGGTGTGGTCTTGAAAAACTCCTGGATTTCGGGGAATTTGCGCGGCTGGGTACAGAAATCCAGCACGGCGAAGTAGGTGTCACGGCGGTGCGGACGCAGGGAAAGCTGCGCCTCGATGCGACGCTCGGGTGCCAGCAAGCGCACGGTTTCCGCGCCAGCGTCGGTGATTTCGATACGGTAGGTTTCCACCAGGTCGTCGGCCGCATCGGGGTCAAGGCCTGCAAGCTGCTCGGACGTGATGGGGTTGCCCTGCGCGTCAAGCGGCGTTTGCACAAGACCGCCGGCATCGATAAGCATCTGAATCATGGTAAACGGCGTCTGCATGATGTGGCTGTACACGAACTCGTCGGTAGCCGCGATGAAGTCTTCAACTTCGGTGAAATCATGCGGCTGCTGGCAGAACGCCAGGGTTTTGTACAGCGCCTCGCGCAGCGCGTTTTGCGACCCCACGCACGTGACCACCGCATTCACGCGGTCGGTGAACGTGGGCTCGTCGGGCAGCTCGTACTCAGCTGCCGGTGCACCCTGGGCGATGGCGGCCGGGTCGGCCGATGCATCAGCGGCAATGCCGGCAGCCGAGGAAACGGTGGGCTTGCGCTCGCCGAAGCTGTCGTCTTCGGGTTCACGTACATCCATAAGGTAGCCGCCTTCGGCATATTTCTCGTAACTCGAAGGAACCTCGAATTTCGGCAGCGGCTTGTTTTTGATATTCATGATTACCCCCTTGCCTTGGGCTTCGCGCCGCGTTGTGGCGATTGGCCCCATGCATCCTCGCGTACGCTTGGCAGCATTGCAGCAACGCGTTTCGCAGCGCAGCCTCTTTACTACTTCAAGCGCATTTCCTCTTTCCGCATGACGCCGCCAGCGGGCCTCTCAGCTCCCACCGCGCATGTTGCAATCGCGTTGCGCCATGTCCTCTTCGGAACGGCCTTCACGGTACGAAATTCGCAAAACCCCTGCTACGTCACTAGTTAACTAGACCTTGTTGAGGTTGACTATTAAGATAACTAGTCGAAAACTAACGTAGTCCTCAACCGTGCACCGCGCTGAAAGAAGCGCCGCGCAGGCATCCGGGGGCAAACGAGTTTGATAAGATAGAGAGTGCGCAAACCATATGAGAATCGGGGGAATATGGCACTTCAAGGGGACACGGCCGCGCCTTCTCAAAAAGGCGTTCAGCCGAAAAAAGCTGCCGCAAGCAAAAGCCTAGCCGAGCGTTTTTCAGACGCGCTTGCGTCCATCGACCGGCAAGCACCAAGCCTGACCTACCTAGGCCTGGGTTGCTGGATTGCGTGGAACACCATCGCATTTTCCGGGTCGTTCTGGCTGCACGAAACGAACAACAGCAACATCACGGAAAACCTTATGCTTGTGCATTTGCTGGCGTGCTTCATCACGCTTTCTTTGGTTGCGCTGTTCGCCAACCGCATTTCAAAATGGGTGGCGAAAAACCGCACCACACTTGCCGGAGGCATCGTGGCTGCCACAGGCACGCTTTTGCTGTGCAACGCCCGCCCTGAGGTGCTAGGCAGCGACGTGCCAGACGCTGCGCTTTCCGTTCTGTTCACTGCCGGCTGCGCGCTTGCCGGCGCGGGCACCACCATGCTGTTCGTACGCGCCGCCGCGCTGTTCGGCACGCTGGCGCCCCATCGTGCGCTGTATCGCCTGGCCGAGTGCACGCTGTTCTCCATTGCCACGTACTTCGTGCTCAGCGGCTGCCCGCAACCAGTAGCGGTGGCGGCATTCATTGCGCTGCCCATCATCGGCGCGGCGCTGTTCTGCATCCGCCAGCGCGACGTGCGTGGAGAACGCCAAGTGCTTGCCACGCCGGTGAAGCTTTCGCGCAAGTTCTGGGTGCTGCTGGTTTCCATTGGCCTGTGCTCCACGGCCCTCGAGCTCATTCGCGCATATGTGCTGATCAGCGTGCCGCCCATGTACGCCATCGGCGCGAACGTGGCCTCGCAGCTTATCGAGATTCCCCTGATGGTGGGCATCATGTTCGCTATTCTGCTTACGAAATCGCGCCGCGACGGGTTCGCCAAGCTGTACTCCGTAGCTGCGTGCGCGCTGACGGTGCTTATCGTGTGCATTGCCATGTTTTCCCTGAACACGCCGGCTGTGGCGGCAGGCGCGTGGGTGGTGTGCACGTGCTACAACATGGTGGTGTGGGCCATGCTGTACTACCTGGTGTACCAGTGGCGCGGCGGGGCGCTGCGCATCATGGCGGCCGGCAACGCGGCGCTTTCGGGCGGCACGTTCGTGGCAAGTCTTTTGGCCATGGCGTACCAGGCGTCACACATTTCCGACGGCACCATGAAGGTCATCATCGCCGTTGTGGGGGTTGCCGTGCTGGTAGACGTGCTGTTCGTGTTCTCGGAGAAGCAGATCAACGGCATCCTGTTGCCGGTTGACGAGGGCGACGACACCGCCGCCGCAACCGACGAAACCGCTGCTAGCGCGGCCAAGCAGCCAGGCAAGTGGAAGCTGGCCTGCGACGAGGTTGCACGTGCAGCCGGCCTTTCAGCACGCGAAACCGACGTGTTCCTAGACCTAGCCCGCGGCCGCACCGCCCAAGAAATCGCCGACCGCGAGGTGGTGTCCATCTACACCGTGCGAGCCCACACCCGCAGCATCTACTCCAAGCTAAACGTGCACTCCAAAAAAGAGCTAACCGCCCTCGTACAAAAACACGCCGACCAGGGGTAACGACTCATCAAAACGATTCTCACATATTGCAAGCTTGTTTTAATTACCCTACAATTACCATAGATTTTTATAAATGTAGGGTAATTCGCATTACGGTGAGAGACGGCATATGTCAATCTTAGAAGACGTTCTGGAAGAAGAGTATCGTAGGTCCGTCAAACTGTGCCATCTCATGGAATGCGAGCTGAACTCTCTTCCAAAGGGCAGCATCAGGGCCCGCAAAATCAAATCTCATGAATACTATTATCTCAATTATCGAGAAGGCGACAAAGTCTGCTCCGACTACCTTCGCGCCGATAAAGTGGAAGAAGTGCGCGAGAAGATTAACCGACGACACGAGCTTACTGCCGCGCTCAAAGAGCAAAAGCGCTCTCAGAAGCAAATCGAAAAAGCACTAGGAAGAGTGCCCAATGTTGAATAGCCAGCAGAAAGCTTTCGCCAAAGTGCTCGATCTTGTAGAGGATTCCGGGTGCATGCCCCATGTCATGCTTATTGGGTCATGGGCTGAATTCGCTTATCGCGAGGCCGGTCTCCTCAATGACTTTGCGCCCAACATCAAAACAATGGACGTGGACTTTCTTGTAAGAAATCTTCGCAAACCAACGCCTGCCGCCGGACTTGCGGCCACGGCAAAAGAGAGGGGCTTCTACGTTGAGTCCGACCGAATCGACGGCACCACCAAAATCATCGATGTAACGGGCCTCGAAGTCGAATTCTTAATCGGCAAGAAAGGTGCCGGCCTTGAATCGTCGCTCAAAACCAACCTAGGAGTAACCGCCCAAGCCTTAAGGCATCTAGACATATTATCCCAGCATCCTACCGTGGCACGATGCCTCGATCATGAGGTGGTTGTTCCCATGCCGGAGGCATACGCGCTTCACAAGATGGTCATTAACTCTCAACGTGGCGTAAAGGCGCACAAAGACGTCCAAGCCATTATCAATTTGCAGTCCTATCTTGATGCAAAGACAATCAAGGTCCTCTACGAACAGCTTACAAAGAAAGAGAAAGCCCAGGTACGCGCATTCATCGAACGCGAAAGGGTGAATTTTGATACCGTTTTGTTCTAGACACGGACGAGCGCACCTTAGCCGCTAGCCTGCAGCTACGCCGTTGCTGAAGTTGCCGATGCGCTAGCCGATGCAAGCTTGATATACTCGCCGATGCGACCGTTTTCGCCACCGTACGAGCTGTTCCAGTAGCCAAATTCAACAGCATCGCCCACTTTGATGCCTTCGAACGTAAGCTTGTCTTGATCGATGCGATTCGTGAAATCGAAGCGGTATTCTTCGCCTTGACCCAAGCGATACGAGTCTGACGTTACCCGAATGCACGCAACAAGCGAGCTCTCATCAAGTTCCGTAACAACCCCGCTACCGGACAGGATAACGTCGTCCATGCTCCCGATCATCTCGCTGCCGGAAGGCGGAACGCTCCCCTTTTCAGACTGCACGTCCTCGACGTTGAAAACCGTAAGGGCCGGCGGCGCGGAGTGGTTAATCTTCTGGATACGCGGAACCGCGAAAAAACAAGCTCCTATCAGCAAAAACACGATTGCAAGAACCACCGCAACCTCAATGACCCAGCTGAGCGCTTTATCGTCTTTGCGCATGGCGCCTCCTTTGACGGGGCTTCTTGTAATTGACAGGTTTATCCTAGCAAATTCAACGCCATCCCTATGCCTGCCACCAAAGCCTTATCGGCGAATAGCAAACCGCACATTCGCAAGCCATATGCAGCGGGACGAGTGGGACAGGGGTCGGGTACCGTCCCATTGTGGGACGGTACCCGACCCCTGTCCCACTTGAGCAAGCCCGCGGGAAAACGGAAGGCCGGCGGCGCGTATGGGACGCGCGGCCGGCCTTCTATCGCAATAGCTTATTTGTTGCTACGCCATGATCTTACGGAACAGCTCTACCACCTGGTCGTGATCGGCGTCGCGAGGGTTGCCCGGGAAGCAGGCGTCGGCCATGGCATCGGTTGCCAGCTGGTCAAGGTCGGCGGCCACCAACCCGTTGCATGTATGCGGGATCTCTACGTCGGCAGACAGCTGACGCACTGCGGCGATAGCTGCATCGGCGGCCTCTTCCGTGCTCATACCCGTGGTGTCAACGCCCATGGCGCGCGCCACGTCGGCCAATCGTTCGGCGGCAACCGGCTTGTTGAACTCCATGGCCACCGGCAGCAGCATAGCGCACGCCACGCCGTGCGGCGTGTCGTAATGCGCCGACAGCGTGTGCGCCATAGCATGGTCGATGCCCAGGCCAACGTTGGAAAATCCCATGCCAGCCACGTACTGGCCCAGCGCCATGCCCTCGCGGCCCGCGCCCGGCTTGCCCGACTTCGCCTCGGCATATGCCGCGCGCAGGTTCTTCGAAATCAGCTCGATGGCCTTCAAATGGAACATGTCGGATAGCTCCCACGCGCCACGGGTAGTGTAGCCCTCGATGGCGTGCGTGAGCGCATCCATGCCCGTTGCCGCCGTAAGGCCCGCGGGCATGCTGGCCATCATGTCGGGGTCCACCACGGCCACATCGGGGATGTCGTTCACGTCGACGCACACGAACTTGCGCACCTTTTCGGGGTCGGTGATCACGTAGTTGATGGTCACCTCGGCCGCCGTGCCCGCCGTAGTAGGAACAGCAATAGTGAACGTGGCGTGCTTCTTCGTAGGCGCCACGCCTTCAAGCGAAACCACATCGGCGAACTCGGGATTTTCCGCGATGATGCCGATGCCCTTAGCCGTGTCCATGGCCGAGCCGCCGCCCACGGCCACAATCATGTCGGCGCCCGAAGCTTTGAACGCGGCCACGCCGTCCTGCACGTTTTTAATGGTGGGGTTCGGCTTGATTTGGTCGTAGAGCTCCCACGGGATGCCGGCTTCGTCCAACTTTGCCGTCACCTTGCCGGTAACACCGAATTTCACCAGGTCAGGGTCGGAGCATACAAACGCCTTCGCGAACCCGCGGCGCGAAATCTCGCCCGGAATCTCGGCAATTGCGCCGGCACCGTGATACGAGATGTTGTTAAGCACGAAACGATTAACCGCCATAGCGGAACCCCCTTTGCGTTGGCAAGCCCGGCGCGCCCCTCGCGCCGCAGCCTGTATCGTTACAACTACCGCTAGTGTAACGCCGTCCGCGCACCACTCGCCGGAGAAATTGCACCGCTCAAGGCAACATTTGAGCAACAAGCGCCGCACGACGAACCCGAAACAGCGCGCTCCCGCCGCAACTCCTGCGCCCGGAGCACCATCTCACGCCGCCGAGAGGGGCGGCGCAACGGCACCACGCCCCAACCCAGATAGCGCACGGCCCTACCCCAACCCGAAAGAGTCGATACGTTTGGATTTTAATGCGGCTCGTCTCAGTAGCCGGCAAAAACCGCCAGCGTTTCCCCAGGTCACAAACAGGGTAACTAGAGCCCTTCCAAAAGGAAACGCATTAAAATCCAAACGTATCGACTTTTTTGCTCGCAAGGCGCAGCGCGGCCCCGCCGAAATGCGACGGGGCCGCGCGACCGGAGCGGCAGCACCACTCAAACCGGGAGGCGGCACGCCAGGCGCGCTGCCCCCGGTTGCTATTCGCTTACGGCCACAGGCTCGAGGGCCTCGGCCTCTTTGTAGCTGACCCAGCCATCAGGGATGGTGGCGTCGCTGTGGCACTTGCTGCAGTACACAGTGGATGCGCGGTGCGCCTTGTGGCACTCGTTGCAGTCGACCTCGCCGTGTTGTTGCACGTGGGGGTTGCGCTTCATGTAGCTGGTGGCCTCCACCAAATCATCGCGCGTCATGACCGACCCATCGCTGTTCACGTGGCAGCCCGAATTCAAGCAGAACGCCTCGCTGGCGATGCCGCGCGCGGCCGTCAGGTCCGACAGCGTCTTCTCCTCAGGCACAAAGCGCTCGTCAGTGGTTTGCACCACGCTGTAGCTGCCGGTCAGCCAGCCGATGCCCTCGGTGACCTGCTCGGACAGCTGCGGCACATGGCAGCCCACGCACGTGATGCCCTCTTGCGCATGCACCGGCGCCAGCATGCCCGACGCATCGGCCACGGTGTTGCCCCACTTGTCGGTGGCCTCCTCGCCCGGCGTGGACTCGTACGTGGCCAGGTAGCCGTCCATGGGCGTATGGCAGATGGCGTTGCAGAAGCTGGGCTGGTCGTGCCACACCATGAAGCCCGCTCCGGCCGCCACCAACACCACGGCCACCACGCCGATGATCACCGGCGCTTTGCGGCGCCCACGTTTGGGCGCAGGGGTCGCGCCAGTCGCGGCGCCATTAGCAGTCGCTGCGGCCCGTTCATCTGCGGAAACACCTTCCGCAACCTTGTTCTTCTCCGTCATGGCAACCTCCTACTTGCCCGCGGCGGCGTTCTCGCCGGCAATCTTGCCGAACACCATGCACATGCCAGCGGACAGGCCTTTGAGCGAGATGGGGTACTGCACGTTGAAGCGCCCGCCCTGCGGCGCGCCGGCCGCGTACAAGCCGGGGATCACCTCGCGCTCGGTGCTGTACACGTGGCAATCGCTGTCCGACTCAAGGCCGCCTAAGTTGGCAAGCGTAAGCGCCACGCCGCACTCCGCCGCGTAGAACGGCCCGTTTTCCAGCGCAAACAGGCGCTGGCTAGACTTGCCGAAATCCTCGTCGGAGCCGGCCTTTGCCAGCTGGTTATAGCGCTCGATAGACGCCTTGGCCGTCTCAACGTCCATGCCGTCGATCTTGGCCAGCAGCTCGTCGATAGTGTCGGCCTTCACGCAGCGGCCCTCGGCCACGGCGGCCTCGATGTCGGCGGGGCAGCGCACGTTGATTTTCAGGCCCGACGGCGTCCAATCCGGCAGCGCCTCGTCCTTGTAGATGCACGCGATGCCATGGGCAGCCGGGAAGTATTTCAGCTGCTCAGGCCAGGAGCTGTCGAAGAACTGGTACGCTTTGCGCTGCGGCTGCAGCTCCACCTGGTTCTCCAGCTGCTGGCCGGGCACATCCTCGTTCATGAAGCGCTTGCCGTGCAGGTTCAGCCATAGAAAGCCATTATTACCGATGACGCCGCGGCCATCCGACCCGGCGCCACCGCCCATGTGGTGAATCATCGGCGCGTGCCACTGTTCAACCGCCGCACCGGCCCACACGCCCATCTTGTGGCCGTCGCCCACGTTGGTGTAGTTGCCCTGCGCGTCCAGGTCAAGCGAAAGAATCTGGTTGCCGTTCTCCACGCACGCCGGCGCGAAGTACTTCATCATGTCCTCGTTGGCCAGGTAATCGCCCGTGGTCAAGATGACGCTTTTCGCGTTGATGCGCAGGTACTTGTTCGCGCTGGTGTCCTGCGCGTAGATGCCGGTGACGCTGCCGTCGTCGGCGCAGATAGGCTTCACGCCGCGCGTGTTGTAGCGCACCTGCGCGCCGGCCTCCTCGGCGCGCGCCAGGTTGTCGGCCATGGCGGTTGCCAGGCTGGAAAAGCCCACTGACGTGGGGTAACACGGCATGTCTTCCTTCGTGTAGTCGTACGTTTCCAGCATGGGGTAGAAGTACGGGTACAGGTAGTGCGCGCGGTTGGCCTCGGGCACCTCCTCGTACGTTTCCGAAGCGATGTACATGTTCGGGCAGCCCTTCACGAACCAGTCGAACGCACGTCCCGACTCGTCGCAATAACGACTGATAATGCCGAAGTTGGAGTGGTGGCTGCCTTCCTCCATATGCATGTTCACCACCATGTGCTTGTCAAGGAAGCCGTCGCCGCGGCCCCACTTGGCCATGGTCTCGCCGCCCAGGATGGCCATGTCGCTGGCCACACTGTTGATCTGGGCCGATGCCTCAATGGCAATGACTTTCGCGCCCGCTTCGGCAGCCGCGCGGCATGCCGGAACGCCCGCGCAGCCCAGGCCCACCACCACAACGTCGGCTTCAAGCGTCTCGGCAACGTCGCTGTCAGAAATGCTCGGCGCCTCGCCCAGCCACGGCATAGTGCCCGTGCCGTCAAAGTCCATGGTCTGGCCGTTTGCCGAACCGGCTGCTCCCGCAGCCCCACCGGCAACGCCCACCACCTTCGGCGCGCAGCCCGTCAGGCCCGCGCCGGCCAGCGCGGCGCTGATGGCGGCGGCACCCGTCAGGAAGCCGCGACGGCTGATTCCCTGATTGCTCATGTTTTCCTCCCGTGTTCGCATGTCGCCGGCCCTCACGGTGCGACGCGTCCGCGCGCCCGACACCGTCCCTTGCGGGACCCCGACGTTCCAACGTGCGCCGGACCGCGTGTGCGAGTCCGGCTTCTGGGGAGAAGTATAGGAAGCCTGCCAGCGGCCGGTAATTGACCGCAAGCGGCTTTCGTCCAACCAAAACTTGACTATTTGAGTGGAAAGTAAAGTGCAAAGCGCGCAGAAACATGCTTAGGGGGTTGCTCTTGGCGGCTTTCCGAATCGAGAGAAAGCGAAAGCAAGGGATGCATGGCAAGACAGCGCCTGGCACGTTGCCCCGGTTTCGCCCTTCCGAACAGCCGCCCGACGGACATTCGCCAGGTTCAACTATTTGAAGAACCTCTCTGCGCCCACCGGGATGCACTGGCACACAAGCTCCACCAGCTTTTCATCGGAGAAATTCATGCCCTCGTCGAACCAGTGCCGCGTACAGCCCGCGCAGCCCTTCGAGAAAAAGTCCAGGTAAAAGCTCACGTCTCCCCCGTCGGCCACGCCGAAGGTGCGCACGCGGCGCCCGAACGCATCACGCAGCGCGCGGTGCATCACGCGATACAAGCCGTTCACGTCCTGCGAGGTGAACGCGTTGCGCAGGAAGGTTTTGCGCTCATGGCACAGCCGCAGAAACGCTAGGTAGCACTGGTCGAACGGCGCCAGCGTGCCCATGCTGCAGAACGGGTCGGCGAACATGTCGCGGAAACAGTACTCCATCAGGTGATACTTGTCGGCGAAATGGTGGTAGAACGTCTGCTTGCTCACGCCGGCTGCGGCGGCGATTTCCGACACGCGCACCTGGTCAAGAGGCTTGCGCTCCATCAGCTGCTCAAGGGCATCCGCCAACCGCCGCTTCGAATCCGCCATCGCAAACCCCTTTCGCCGCGCCGCAGCGCCCGCGCTCGTTCGCATGCAGCCGCGCCCCATGGCAGCGGCCAATTGCCGCACAGTGTAGCACGCCCGCGCACCGCACAGCCGAAGCGTAACAAAACGCGCGGCTCGCAGCCCGCGACCACGAGGCAGCGAACGGGACCGGGCGCCGCCGCACGCGCTTGCATATTGCCGAAAGCAAAAGCCAGCCCACCTGCTCGCTGTTCCCGTGTTACAAGTAACCACGTCTTGCAAACCTAAGTCCCAATTCGGTAATTCTTCAGGGTCGAACTCATGATTTCACCAGCCAGCAAAAATCGCGCAATCGCAGGGGGGGCAAGGTCTGCAACCTTGTTATCTACTTCTGCGTGTTTTCCTTTATGGGCCACTGGCTGGAGGCAGCGTATTGCCTGCTTATCAAGTGGGGCATGCTGCCGGGGGTACACGACCTCGCCTCGGGCATTTGGCGCGACTGGCTGTTCCCCTTTTTGCGTGTACGGCGTAGGAGCAGTGACATGCGCGGCCGTGCTGAGCCCGGCAAAACGCTGCTTCAACGGCACATCGGCACGCCCGGCGTGGCACTGGCGCTCAGTTTCACGCTAAACGGTTGCGCATGCTGCCTCATCGAACTGTGCATGGGCCTTGCGCTCAACCAGCCGCTGCCTGATGGCAGCATGCCGCTGTGGGATTATCGCAGCATGTTCTGCAACTTCATGGGGCAAATCTGCCTGCAAAACGGCATTGCGTTCGGCGTGGCGACAACGCTTATGACCTGGGTTTTACTCCCGCTCGCAGACCGTTTGCTGGCAAAGGCGGGCAACGCACCCACCACCGTCATCTGCGCATTCGCGTTTACCGCGCTTGCAGGCATGCTGGTATGAACGAGACAATGTGAGACAGTACCCGACCCCTGTCCCAGGTCAGATAACGCCGCCATAGAGAGGTTCTTCAGCCCGCTCAAGATGGAGCTCCTCCACAGCCGGGACGGAGAGGCGTGGACGCGGTGCCTTCATGGGGACGCTCGACGACTGAATCGACGGGAAAATGGGGCGGGAAACGGGAATGGGACAGAATGGGACAGTACCCGACCCCTGTCCCAGTGCCCCTGTCCCAGCGCCCACCAAAATGCGGCAACCCGCCCGACCCTCATGCGCCCTCTAGCCGGCCGGATCGCCAAACGCGTTACAATAGCGCACATGGAACCTATCGCTTACATTCGCACCGACTTGCCGCAAAAGTTCGGCATCCCTCGCAATAGCTTTTTGGCGCCGCATTTGCAAGGGCGCATTATCTTCAAGCCAGAATATGCTCTGAACAGCGCCGTTGCCGGGCTTGAGGAGTTTTCGCACCTGTGGCTGCTCTGGCAGTTCGAGAACGGCAAGCCCGGCGGAGGTGCCAACGATATAGCGAGCGCAAACACCGGCTTTGTCACTACGCCAGTAAGCGCCAATGACGGCGCATCCGAGCGCTCTTGCGCCCCCAACGCGCCCACCGCAAGCGCAGCACGCGGTACTTTGCCCCACGTCACATCGATTAACGGGCAGCACGCCAACGCCGCAACTCGCGCAGAAGCAAATCAAACGCACCCGGCACCTTCGTCCCACTCGCAGCCCCTTCACACCCGCCGCTGGTCGCCTACCGTGCGGCCGCCGCGGCTTGGCGGTGCGGCGCGCGTGGGCGTGTTCGCCACGCGCAGCCCGTTTCGCCCAAACCCCATCGGGTTGACGTGCGTAAAGCTCGACCGCGTAGAGCTTACCAGCGCCGGCCCCATCATCCACGTGCTAGGCGCCGACCTGCGCGACGGCACGCCCATCTTCGACATCAAGCCCTACATCCCGTTCGCCGACTGTCACCCCGACGCCTGCGGCGGTTGGATCGAGAACGCGCCCTGGCACGAGCTTGACGTGGACTTTCCCGCGCAGCTGCAAGCCGAAGTGCCGCCCGACAAACTGCCGGGCCTCATAGAGGTGCTGCGCCAAGACCCGCGCCGCGCCGGCAGCAAGCACGAACCCACCCGCGTCTACCACCTAGCCTACGCCAGCCAAGACATAGCCTTCATCGTAGACAACACCACCCTGCACGTAGTGTGCGTAAGCTAGGGCATGGCGCTAGGGCATGGCAGAGACCGGGCGACAGCTCGCCCGAGAGTAGCAAAAGCACGCGAATCTGTGTCAGCGATGCCCGTAACCGCAACGTTAAGTCGCTCCAACAACCCGCCGTCCACCGAAGCAAGCGCCGCAGCGCCGAATCAAGACGCTAAACGCACCGCCAGCGCATCACCTTATCCAAAAACGCGATACGTTTGGATTTTAATCGGAGCCACGCAAGTACGGCACCAAAGTACATTTACGTTACCCCAGGTCACAGCTTTGTGCGAAAATGCACTACTCCGCAGGAAGCCATTAAAATCCAAACGTATCGCGTTTTCCATCTCGGCACTTGCAACGCCGCCCGCCCCCGTCGCACCGCCAGCAAAACAGCAGAGGCAATCGCGCTTGCATGTTGCGCAACAAACCCTGTCTCGCTGCCACTATAATTATGCAAAAGTGCCTTTCGCATAATGAAGGTAGGTTGTTATGAACTTCGATTTTGTCAGAAACATTCCTGGATTTTCGCAGCTTTATGAAGCTTGCGACGCGGCCGAACAACTTGCGCTCCCCCTACCGACGCAAAGTTGTGCCTCCGCTCGCTCTGCGTTGGAGTTCGTCGTCACGCTTATCTACCGCTCCGTCGCCAACTACGACGATGGAGGCAAAACCCTTTTCGAGAAGATGAACGACTGGAGCTTCGTCAATTACATCAACGACGAAACAATCATCAGCGCCATGCACACCGTGCGAAAAAACGGCAACTCCGGCGCACATGGACAACGCCTCAGCCCGCAAATTGCCTGCAGCACACTTGAGCAGCTGCACTACATCGTGGGCGAAGTGCTCATCAATCTGAAGCTCATCGACGACTACCCAGCTTTTGTGTCGCCCCTAGAGAAAGCACGCGTGCAGCAGCAGGCACCACGCGAAGTCGCACCCGCGCAGCCCGCGCCCGCGCCCCAAACGCAAGCGCCAACCGCCGCCAAACCGCCAACCCCAGCGGCGCCATCACCTGCTCCCGCGCCCGCGCCAACACCGCACACCCCCGAGCAACCCCAGCAATCCTGCGCCCCCTCGGACGACGTGGTGGCGCGTTTTGCCGAAACGCTGCGCCAAGCACACTTCTCCACCAAACGCCACGGCAACGAAAAGGAAAACACGAAGCTCTACGTACAAGCATCGTTGTGCGAGGCTGGCTGGGCCATTGCCATGCGCGAAGGCCAGTCTTATCCCGAAACCGCCGCCATCAACATGACGCTGGAAGACGGCTCCACCATCGACTACATCTTATACGGCAAGGACAACCGCCCCCTTGCTGTTATCGACTACACCCATGCCCTTGCCAGCCCCATTGCAGGCAGAAACCATGCGCTCAACGCTGCAAAACTCCTGCAAAAGAAGCACGGCTACCGCCCCGTGGCCTACTACGCCAGCGGCTATCACATCTTCTGCATCGACGCGCTCGGCTTTCCGCCGCGCCGCGTGTTCGGCTTCCATTCCGTCGACGAACTGGAGCTGCTCAAGCAACGCGCCTCCTCACGCAAGGACATTTCAAACCCCGCCATTGAAGACGGCATCACGAACCGCGACTACCAAAAAGACGCCATCCGCAGCATCTGCGACGTCTTCCAAAACCAAAACCGTCGGCGCGGCATCGTGGTCATGGCAACAGGCACGGGCAAAACGCGTGTGTCAATTTCCCTGGTCAAAGTGCTTATGGATGCCGGTTGGATCAAAAACGTGCTGTTCCTTGCCGACCGCACCAGCTTGGTGCGCCAAGCGCACAAGAACTTCAACAACCTATTGTCTAGCGCGACCACGTCCATGTTCACCGGCACCAGCAACAACCGCGACAAAGACGCGCGCATCATCTTCGCCACCTACCAAACCATGATCGGGCTCGTTGACGGCGATACACGCGAATTCGGCATCGGCCGCTTCGACCTGATCATCGTGGACGAGGCACACCGTTCCATCTTCGGCAAGTACCCGCTTCTGTTCAACTACTTCGACTCGCTCATGGTGGGCCTGACCGCCACGCCGCGCTGCGACGACTCGAAAAGCACCTACGAGGTCTTCCAAACCGTAAACGGCGAGCCCGACTACACCTACGAACTCGAGCAAGCCATCGACGACGGCTACCTTGTGGGCTTCCACGTGCTCGACAAAACAACCGAGGGCTTGCGCAGGGGCATCTCATACGACAGCCTTACCGACGAGCAGAAGGAGCAAGTCGAAAAAGAATACGCAACCGCCGACGTGCCAAACGACCAAAGCAGCGGCACGGAATCAATGGACCACGCGGTGATCAAGCCCGATTCGAAGAACATCAACCGCGGCACCATCCGCACCATGCTTGACGACCTCATGCAAAACGGCTTGAAAGTGGATGCGGATGACAAGATCGGCAAAACCATCATCTTCGCAAAGAACCATGTTGAAGCCGAAATCATCGTCGAGGAGTTCCACAAACAGTATGCACATCTGGGAAACGAATTCTGTAAGCTCATCGACAGCCAGGTCGACGACGCGCTAGCAATCATCGACAGCTTCGGCGAACGCGACAAGCTGCCCCAGGTTGCCGTAAGCGTGGACATGCTGGATACCGGCATTGACATCCCCGATGCGGTGAACCTGGTGTTTTTCAAGAAGGTCAACTCGAAAATCAAGTTCCTGCAGATGGTAGGCCGCGGTACGCGCCTGTCGCCCGACCTGTTCGGCCCCGGGCAAGACAAGAAGGGCTTCCTGGCGCTCGATTGGTACGACAACTTCAGGTACTTCAACGCCACCAGCACCTGGTCAACTTCAAAAGGCAGCGGAAAAGCCACAAAGACCAGCTTCGGCCTGGGCGTGCGCATCAACCAGAAGAAGCTCGAGATTCTCGCGCAACTGCAGGACAAATCAGGCAAAACCGATTTTGAAAAGCAGTACGAAAAAGAACTGCACGATTTCTTCACCAGCGCCATCGCCAACCTAAACAACGACGCAGTAGCCGTAAACCGCAACATCGCGTTCGTCAACAAGTACCGCCAAGAGGGCAGGCTGGACAGCCTCACGGCGTCCGCCATCGAAGAGCTGAACGACAAAGTTGTCCCGCTCATCCCCACAGACCCCAGCAAACCGAAGGTCAAAAGCTTCGACACGCTTGTGCTAACCGTCGAGTCGGAATACCTTATGCGCGTAAAAGAAGGTAAGGACCCTACCGCCATCAGAAACGGTTTCGCGTCCGTGAAAACCCTGTTCACCGAACGCATGGAGCAGCTGCAAAAGCTCAAGACCATCCCCGATGTGCTCAAGCACGAAAAGCTCATCGCCGCCATGATGGACGGCGCCTACATCCTTGACAATTTCTCGCTCGAGCGAGCCGAGCATGTACGCAAAGAGCTGCGCGATCTCATGAAGTACATCCCCGACGAGCGGAAGTTCTACATCGTCGATCTACCCGATCAGCTCATCGACGCAGGCGAGCAAACAGGGATGCAGCGCAGCAAGTCGTACGTCGAAAAAGCCAACGAGTACCTACAGGACGAAAGCAACGTGGTACTGGCCAAGCTGCGCTCGCTAGAGCCCTTGACCGCGGATGAAAAAGACCAGCTCAAGCAAGCGTTCACCACAACGCTAGGCACCAATGCCGATTTCGCCACGTGGTCAGGCTTTGCATGGGGCGAACACATCGAAGCACTTGCGTTCCTACGCAAGCAGGTTGGCATCGCCGACGAATCGGTGGAACAAAAACTTGGACATATCCTAAACGACCCCGAGTTGAACGATCAGCAAAAAGCGTACATGCAACAAATGGTTGCCTACGCCCAAACCAACGGCGACATTGTGGCAAAAACGCTTCGCAACGAAAGCCCCTTTAAGGATGCGGGCAGCATTGGAGAGCTGTTTGGGGCAGAAAAAGCCCCCAATGCTAAAACGATAATAGAAACGCTGCACAAACCCATAAGCGAGTAGAAGCATGACCGCAAATATCAAAGAAATCTTGGCTACGCAAGAGGCCGAGCTGCTTGACATCGACCTGGACTGCCTGGAAGAGCAGCTGGAAACCGGCGACTACGACTATCAGTACGCCAAAAGCTGCAAGGCTACCATAGCCGCCATACGCCACAAACGCCAGCAAGCGGTAACGCAGCAGCAAGGCAAACAGAGCCCCGAAAAGAAGCCCGAACTACCCCAGGTTCCGCTTGAGGACCTCGCGCCGCACGCTGCCCCGTCGCAGCAGCGCAACGACCCCATGCTCAGCCAAGACCAACGCATCATGAACGCTATTGAGAACACGCGCCTGGGCAACGGTTCGCAAAAAGCGTTCGAGCGGCTAGTGCGCAGCACACCCGAACTGGACGAGCAATTCGCAAAAGCCCACATCAACGAACTGTCCAAAAGCGAGCTGAAAACGCTGCTAGAGCACATACCCTTCAGCGAAGGGTTCTTGGAGCAGTTCCTCCCCGCGCTCGACCGCAGCGCCATAGCGCGTTGCCAAACGTTCAGCGAGGAGTTCTTCATCAAGCACTTCTCCGACCTCAGCACCTCAACCGTGCTCAAACAAGGCAAAAACAGTTGGCGCAAAAAGGAAAACCGCTCAAACAAGCTGAACGCGTTCCTGCGCCTTAAAGGAGTCCGATATTGATTTCCGTGAACAACGCCGCGCGCCTGATCAAGCGCGCGATTCTGGCGAACATTGCAACCGAGAAGGAAAACGTTGCCATCACCCCGCTGATTTCCGGTAAGCACGGCATCGGCAAATCCGCCATCGTAAAATCCGTGGCGCAAGACCTTGGCGGGGTATGCATCACCATAGAAGGCGGCACGCTCAAAGAAGGCGAGATCACCGGCCTTCCCTACCAATACGAAAACGAACAGGGCGAGGCACAGTTCAAGTTCCTGCCTTATTATGCGGTCGAGCGCATCCAAGCGCAGGAAAAGCTGCTGTTCGAACAAGCGGGCAAAACCGTTGCCGAAAACGACGCGCTCATCGGCAACGAAAACCGCTACGCGCAAAACAACCTTGCGCCGCAGCAAAAAATCGACCTGCTGCTTTCGGGCAGCGTGAAGCCTGTCATCGTTTTTGTGGACGAAATCAACCGCACGGAAAACACCGTGTACAAAGAGCTCATGAACATCCTGCTCACCAAAACGGTGAACGGATACCGATTCCCCTGGTGGGTATTCTTCGTGGGCGCCATGAACCCCAGCACGCAAAACAGCGTGTACGCCACCAACGAAATGGACCCCGCCCAACTCGACCGCTTCCTCAAGTTGAAAGTGACCAGCAACGCAAGCGAATGGATCCGCTACGGTAAAAAGGCGGGCATCTCTCCCACAATCCTGCAGTTCATCAAGGAAAACCCGAAATGCTTGTCGGAATCGGGCGCCGCGCTTGACGACGAGGAAAGACCCACGCCCTCGCCCCGCGGTTGGGACATGGTGGACACCATCTTGTCCAGCGAGCCCATGCTGCGCCCGTTTTTCACCGACAAGGAAAACAGCGAGCGCACCGTAGCCAAGGACATGAAGGAACTGGTGGCGGCCAAGCTGGGCGGCACCGTTGCAACCATGTACTTCGCCAGCCTTGTTGAAAACGTCAATGCGCTTACCGCTGAAGAGGTGTTCTCCGATAATGAGAAGCTCTCCAAGGTGGCACCCGCAATCAAGAAGATGCCCGTTGCAAAACGCGTCCAAACGTGCGACGCCGTGCTGGAATACCTAAAGGAGAACCTGGATTTCCTCACGCTAGACGCAAAAGGCTTCGAAAAAGCGAAGAGCCAGCTCAGCGCTCTTATCGGCGCGCTTGACGCTTCCACCAAGTTGCTGTTCGCGCAGAAAATAGCAGCGGAGAAAACGGCCGAAGGCGACGATCTCATCGAGCTTTTGTTCGACGTGTTCGAACAAGACCTGCTCGAAACGCTCGACCTGTCCGATGCAACGCGCAAGGCCATCCAAGGCAGCAAATGACAGGAGACCAAAACAATATCGCCGCGCTGCTGCAAGGAATGAAAGCAAGCGTGGGCGAATTCGAGCAAACCAAAGACCCGGCCATCCTGCGGCGAATCGAAGCGGACTTCCAACGGTTCGCTCAGCTGGCCACGCTGTTCCTCATCGCGGAGCGCGACACCTACTACGGCTACTTTCTTATGGCCATGACGTTCAGAACGAACTTCGCCGTAAGCACCATCGCGGGCATCCGCCTAGGCGAATACCCGCCCGTGTTCGAAACGAACCCGCTTATCCTGCTGAAATACTCGCTGAAGGAAATCCTGTACATCTTCTGCCACGAAATCGACCACGTGGTGTTCAACCACCCCGCAGAAATGGTGAAGTCGAACCCGGAGGGCAACTCCGAGCTATACGAGCTGTTCAACTACGCCGCCGACGCATCGGTGAACGACATGCTGAACGACGAGATAAAGCGCGGCAAAAAGTTCATGCAAGCACCGAAGGGCATCGTAACATCAGCGGTTATCAAGGCGAAATTCCATTTGCGTTACGTTCAGCCCCTAGAAAACTACCAATACTACTTCAACCTCATCAAAGACCGCGCAAGCATGTTGGGCAAGCCGCAGCGCAACGGCATAGCCCCAGTTCCAGGCAACAAGGCGAGCAAAGCCGACGGTACAGACGGTGCCGCAGACGAAAGTGCAAGCAGCTCAGTCACCAGCAACCCCGCAGGCAACGCCGTCACCGCAGCAGACGCCGCAGGCGACATCGCCGACCACGCATGGACGGCTGTCGCAGAAGACAACGAACCCGCAAGCGAATCGGCCGAAGCGATGGCCGAAGCCGTAAAAGAGCTGCTCAACGAGGCAAACGAGATGATGGGCTCCGAAGGGCGCGGCCTTATGCCAGCCCGCTTCACCTCCGCAGTGGAGCGCGCAAACAAGCCGCCCGCGCTCAATTGGAAGGCCATCCTGAAGAAATACGTGGGCACCATAGCCGCTAACAAAACGAAAACGCGCATGCGCCTGAACCGAAGGCAGCCGCAGCGCTTCGACCTGTCTGGCGCGCGCGAAAGCAAAACGCTGAAAATCGTGGTGGCCATCGACACATCTGGGTCGGTGAGCGATAGCCAAATCAGGCAGATATTCAACGAAGTTTTCGCTATCATCGCGCGGCGCGCATTCGAGATGACCGTCATCGAATGCGATGCGGAAATCCAGCGCGTCTACCGGCTAAAATCACCCAAAGACCTGCCCAATCGCGTGCAAGGCCGCGGCGGAACCAGCTTTACGCCCGTCATCGAATACATCAACGAACACCGCTACTTCCGCGACGCGCTCTTGATCTACTTCACCGACGGCTACGGCGAGCCAAGCATTCCCCGTCCGCGTACGTACCGCAACCTGTGGGTGGTGCTTGGCCGCGCAAGCGACCTTTCGGTCGAAAACCCCTACGGCCTTGTGCTGCCACTTGAGGAACAGGAGTAGCCCATGGATCCTCGCGAATACATCGAAGAGCAAATCCGCAAAGCGTACGGAAACGCCGCGCAACACGCAACCGCACCGTCATCCCGGCCTGCCGCCGCGCAACACGCCGACGTGAAACCCGCAGCCCAACCCGCCCAACCGCTTACCGAAGGGGCACGCTGCAGCATCACCATCGATCGCTACGAGCGCAGCCGCAGCGCCCGCCGAGCATGCCTGCAAGCAAACGGAACCACCTGCGCCATCTGCGGCTTCGACTTCGCCGAAGCCTACGGGCCGGAATTCGCGGGCATCATCCAAGTGCACCACATCGTCCCGCTGAGCGAGATCAACCGCGAATACCAAGTTGACCCCGTGCACGATCTTATCCCCGTGTGCCCCAATTGCCACGTAGCCTTGCACTCAAAGCCCGGCGGCACCTACACCCCTGATGAGCTGAAAGCGCTCATGAGCCGCAACAACAACGCCGACAATTAGCGAACGCCTCGCTAATGTTGCCCAACAAAACCAGCGGGCAATACCCGATAATAGACACAGCAAACCCAACCCCGTAAGGAGCGGAACATGATCACCGGCGAACTGAAGAACAAAGTTGACGGCATTTGGGACATCTTCTGGTCAAGCGGCCTTTCCAACCCGCTGTCCGTCATCGAGCAGCTTACCTACCTCATGTTCATCAAAATCCTGGACGACAACGAAACCCGCCGCGAAGCCGATGCCGCGCTGTTCGACGAAGAGCTGGACAACCCCGTGTTCGACGCCGACCACCAGAATTGCCGCTGGCACGTGTTCCGCAACTACGAGCCTGAGGCCATGTTCAGCAACATGGTGCAAAATGTGTTCCCGTTCATTAAGAACGATCTTGCCACCAGCAATGACGCGGCATTCGCCAAATACATGGACGGCGCCACGTTTTTGATCGGCGAAGCACGCACGCTCACCCGAATCGTTGCCAAGCTAGACGAAATCGACCTTGCCAACAAAGACATCATGGGCGATGTGTACGAGTACATGCTGTCCAAGCTGGCAACATCCAAGCAAAACGGCCAATTCCGCACGCCGCGTCACATCATCAACATGATGACCGAACTGATGGGACCCACGCCCGATGACACCATCTGCGACCCCGCTATGGGCAGCGCAGGCTTCATCTGCGCCGCCGTGCAGTACGTGAAGGAGCATTACGCAAGCCAGCTGTTGGACGCCGAAGTAAGCAAGCGCTTCCAAAGCAGCATGTTCACCGGTCACGACACCGATCCCACCATGATGCGCATCGGTGCCATGAACCTGATGCTGCACGGCGTGAGCAACCCGAACATCACGCGCGTTGACTCGCTTTCCGAAGATAATGAGGTGCGCGACGCCTATACGCTTATCATGGCGAACCCGCCGTTTAAGGGTAGTTTGGACAAGGAAACCATCGCGAAAGACCTGCGCGGTATCGCATCCACCACGAAAACCGAGCTGCTGTTCTTGGCGCTGTTCCTGCGCAGCCTGAAGCTTGGCGGACGCTGCGCCTCCATCGTGCCCGACGGCGTGCTGTTCGGATCGCAAAAGGCGCACAAAGCCATCCGCAAGGAAATCATCGAGAACAACCGCTTGCAGGCTGTTATCTCCATGCCCTCCGGCGTGTTCAAACCGTACGCAGGCGTGTCCACCGCTATTTTGATTTTCACGCGCACCGACAACGGCGGCACCGACAACGTATGGTTCTACGACATGGAGGCCGACGGTTTCAGCCTTGACGACAAGCGCGACCCCGTGAAGGAAAACGACATCCCCGACATCATCGAGCGCTTCCACAACCTAGATAAGGAAGCAGGCCGCGCGCGCACCGAAAAAAGCTTCATGGTGCCCGTCCAAGAAATCATCGACAACGACTACGACCTGTCCATCAACAAGTACAAAGAAATCGTCTACGAAAAAATCGAGTACCCGCCCACCAGCGAGATTTTGGCAGAGTTGAAGCAGTTGAATGAAGAGATTGCCCAGGGATTGAAAGAGCTGGAGGGGATGCTGTAATGGATAAATCTAGACTTGGCGATTATGTCACAGCCGTATCATGCAAGAATCGTGATGGCGCATGTGACGCTGTATACAGCGTCACTAATTCACTAGGCTTCACGCCCTCAAACAATTACTTTTCAAAAGAAGTCTTCAGCAAAGACCTGAGCACATACAAGATTGTTGAAAAGGGAATGATTGCGTACAATCCTTCGCGCATCAACGTTGGATCCGTCGCCATTCAAAACAAATGCGATCGAGCTGTCGTTAGCCCGCTGTATGTAGTTTTTTCCGTTGATGAAACCCATCTTCTTCCCGAATACGTCACCTTCTTTCTTCAAAGCGAACCAGGCTTAAAGCAAATTGCCTTTCACTCAGTTGGAACCGTGCGCAATAATTTTACCTACGACTCACTGAAGAAAATGAAGCTGGAGATCCCCTCCATAGAAGAACAGATCAAAAGGACAGCTTTGATCAATGCAATCAATTTGCAGATCGAAAGAACAAAACAAAAAGACAGCGCGTTCGATTCCCTCATCAAATCCCGGTTT
>ERZ808240.2065-NODE-2065-length-23142-cov-6.872786_pt1 | contig 23142 bp, 23 predicted proteins | sample MGYA00521084_ERZ808240 | MGnify/ENA primary metagenome ERZ808240 (study PRJEB31516, sample SAMN03275571) | gut metagenome | biome: mammalia-associated habitat; material: feces | host: Papio cynocephalus | place: Kenya | collected 2012-08-06 ...
AAACCTACATTTTCAACCGCTAAAAACCTACATTTTAAGATTGACATTTACACTTCCCGTATCCGACATATCCATAGAGAGGAAGAAGCTTGACCAGGAGATATCGGCATCCGCCGAGATTTCCTGAAGAAGATAGATATCCACCAATGAGGGTATGTCGATGTATCTGCTGATCAGTTCTTCGGAATCTTTTATGGATGAATCCTGGAGTTCCTTATGATCTGCTTTGAATTCCCGATAGTTATGATGGATGATGGCCTCGTAGGACAGCGTGTAGAGTTTCTCCATGTAGTTTTTCAGAAATGCAGTCTGTTTTATGGAATTGATAGTGCTCTTGATGGTGAATCCCAGCTGGGTGGGAGTGACTTTCTTCCCATCCCTTGTCAGATAGGAAGCTTGGTTTTCATAGGTGATATAGAAGGTAGGATCTTCTTTTTCCTCCGTATAGTATCCGTCATATTCGAAGAAATAACCGATATCCGTACCATCGTATCCTTTTTCCCTGTCATCGACATCGTCGATAGCGATTCTTCCTTTTCCTACCTGCTGCTGTTCGACCAGAAGATACATTCCCCAATCTTTTCCGTTTATCCTCACATGGACCGGCTGGTAATCGGAACAGTAGTAGGAATCGTTTGTCAGAAGGCAGTTTCCAAGATAAAGGCTAAGGACATTCCTTAGCATGCTTCCGTCTTTGTAGTCGGCAAGCAGTACCCAGCTTTTTGCCTTGAGATCGTCGTTCAGTCCGAGCATCTTCTGTTTCTTGTCGAATTTGATTCTCAATGGCTTTTTCTCATAGTTTGCGGTATAGTTCCCTCTGACTTTCACTCCGCCATCGACTTTTGTGAGTCTGTATTCTTCTTCGCAATCCGAGATGCTGATTTTGCATTTGGTATAATCCGGTTTGTTTTCCCGGTTCGGCGAGGTGACAAAAGAGAAATCCTCGGGACTGCTGGATTCGATGTCGATCCGGGGAAGCCGGTTCAAAAGGCGGTAGGAATAATTCTTCTTTTCTTCCTGTCGAGTACTGCTTTGTCCTGTACTTCCTGAATCAGGAGAGGAAACAGGACCTTTATCCGAGGAAGGATTCGATTTCCATGGCTCAGAAGAGGGCGAATGTGATGTTTCTTCCTTTTCGGATTGGATCAGGCTGATTTTGTGTGACTGGCTGTTTTCTCCCTTTGATTCCTTCTTTCTTGTGCAGGAGGAAAGAAGAAGAACAACGAAGAATACAAGAGCGATTGTTTTTTTCATGGTACACCTTCCTTTTTTCTTTATTGTTGCACCATGTGATAGCTGTACCGGTTCTTTTTTCGTAACCCTTCTTTTTTCTTTCGGAAGATAAAAAAAAGACTGCACTACGGATTTCTCCATGAATGCAGTCTCTTTTCTCGTTTGTTGGAATTTACTTAGCTTCGGAAGCAGCGGCAGCCTTCTTGGCAGCAGCCTTCTTGGCTTTTTCCTTGGCGATCTTCTTGCGTCTTTTTTCTAAACGTTCATCCCATTCGGCATGAGAAGGTCTCGGATCAATCTTTGCAATAGCCATAATATTCACCTCACAATCTAAACTAGCAATACAATTATAATGAAAATATGCCTAAAATCAAGTTTTTATTGTTGACTGAGGGATAGAAAGTACTTACTTATCCTCTTTTTGTCCAGGTTTCTGTCTTCTTTTTTCGAATCAAGCGAGGAACTCTGTTTGGATGTTTTCGCTCTTATAGGATTCGGAAAGCTGGATTTCTTCGTCTTTGAACCCGTGGAAGACGATTTTCTTTATGCCGTCATCCGATTGACGGTTCATAAAGGCATCTTCTGCGATGGTCAGTTTGTTTTTCGGGGATATGGCATCGGATTTATAGATATGGACTTCCTGAAGTCCATATGTCTCCTGGAAGGATCCTGTGCCGATTTTGGTGACGTTTTTCAGATGGATGATTCGAGGGAGTCTTGCATTATAGAAGCATTTTGGACCGAGTTTTCGGATGTTTTCGAAAGGCAAAACCCCACGAAGATAGAAGTTTCCCTTGAAATAGTAGGTAGGAACGTCAAATATTCCCTTTATATCCCTCAGATAGTACTCCAAAGCGAAGCAGCGTCGGAAGGATATGAACTGGTTTCCTAGATACTCGACGCCCTCGCTTGTCAGGGAGCTGTATCCTTTTTCGAATCGTACCAGTTTCAAAAACAGGTCTTTGTTGTCATATTTGGGGAGGAATGTGATTCCGTTTGGGATATATAGGGAGTTGACACGCAGGTTGTAGACACGTATGCCGTTATAATCGTATGTTCCGTTTTTGCAGGTGGGAAGGACAAAGGCGGAGATTCCACGGTATTTCTTGATATCGATGTCGATAGGGTCTTCTTCTCCCATAAGACTCGTAAAACTGAGATAGGAGAATGGTGTATCCAATTCCAATGGGAATCTTGCCTTATCGATATGTTGTATGCCGCTTAGGGCATTGGAATAGGGTATTTCGGATTTGTGTCCTTCCACTTGGATTTGCTTATATTGATATTTGACTTCCGTCTTATAGGACAAGTCGTCCTCATATCCGAAATCAAGAATATCGAGGCCAAGTCCTTCAAAAGCAAAATCACCGATATAATGTGGTTTCTGTTCAAAGGCAATTTTTGTAAGTCTTGGATTCTTGTCATATTGGAAAGCGTAAGAATCAATACGGATATCTTCGATTCCTTCGATGGATTTTGGGATATAGAGATCGGTAATGTTTTTATTGTATTCGTTCACCCCTTCGATGAGAATGTAGTTTTCTTGTGTTTGGGAGTCCAAAAGCTTTACATAATCCAAGACACGATAGGAGTTGGAGATAGTATTCTTATCGGTGAGTAGACTTTGATGGAAGCAGGAATCATTGAGAAGGGGTATGCTGTAATTGATGGTATCCTTCAACTGGATGATTTCCGAGTGAGTCAGCTGGAAGGATTTCTCATCTTCGTCTTTGGCGACGGAGTTATTGTAGATTTGGATTTTTTTCTCCAGGTTTTCATCCATCGTATTGAACGGAAGGCTCAAGGGAGCAGAATCGTAATCGAAATAGTTTTCGAATTTGAAGGGATTTACGTAATAGGTCTTGGAGAGGTTTTTCTTTACCTGCTCGATTTTGATATATTTGTTGTACCATTCTTTTTTGATGGGAAGGTAGTTTTCTTCCATGAGGTATGATTCGCCAGCGATGATGTATTCTTGGTTGATTTCGAATCCGACAAAGGCGCGTTGATAGTTATCAATCTGGACTTCGATTTCTTCGTTATCCTCATGATTCGATAAACTACCGGATGTGCTTGTTGAAACATTAGGATGAAATCCGAAATTGCTTTCTTTTGAATTGTTTGAAATGCTTTCTTTTTTTGATGTTAGATATAATCCTACTGGTATGCATATGGATAGAACCATAGCCGCAGATACGATTGATAGGATTGCCGGTATCCATCCGTGTTTTTCTTTCTTTTCAGGCTCCGTTTTTTCGTCAGTAGCTTCCTTTTTTGTCTCAGTAAAAGGTTCGTCGGGAGAAAGTATCAGTTTTTCACAGAGTCTTAAATACTGAAAGACACTAAGTACGACTTCACCGGAAATCAGTTTTCTCAGAGTCGGTCTTGATACGGACAAGGTGTTTTCCAATTCCGCTTTTTCCATATTCATTTTTTCGACAAGCGGTTTGAGGTATCGAAGCAGCTTGTGATTGTCATAGGTATAGGGGGTTTCATTATCCACTACTTCTCCGGCCATGAATTTTCCAAAATCGATTTTCAGTGCATTGGTAAAGGCACAGACGGAGTCAAGCTTCGGATCGATTTTCCCCACTTCCCAGAGAGAGATCGTCTGAGAGGAATAATTCAAAAGATTCGCGACATCTTTTTGGGTCATTTTCTTTAACTCTCGAGCTTTCTTGAATAACGCTGACCTGTCTGATTGGACCATCCTTTCACCTCTTTCCGGGTATTAACCCTTTTCTAAAATGAAGTTAGTTTTTCTAATATAATTCAATTCCGCCGAGAATTCAATGTTAAATTTTCCATCTGGTGATTTTTCTCTAAATTATTACATTTTTATACAATATCTTTTGAAAATTAGTTTCATTTTCTTCCTAATTCATAAAAAAGCCGGGTAGTGATCTACCCAGCCATTCGCTCGATTTGTTTTGAGGACTACATGTCGAACATCAAGTCACATATTTGTTGAAGCGTTTCTTTGTTTCCGGTCTCATTATAGGAATCAAGAAGTGTTTTTATTTTCGTCTTCACTTCCGAACCATCCTCCATAGAGTCATAATACAGCTTAATGAAATTCACTCCATCTGCCGGTTTTTCCAGGATGCAAGCTGACATTATCTCTTTCAAAACATCTTGACTCTGCATGATTTTCTCCAGTTCTTCCATGGTTTTACAGGCATCGATTCTGGCAAGGAATTCTTTATAGGCCTGGGTATCCGTGAAATCATAATCCGTCCCCTTCATCCCAGTTTCAAGATATCCTTTCAGTTTGGCTTTTTGTTGTTCCAATGCAGCCGTTTCATCGTAAACGGAGTTTTCAAGAAGGTATTCATAAGCGCTCTGGTAAGATACTAGGTAGGCTTCTACCGTTGTTCCTTCCTGATAAGTGGATGCTTCCTGGTACAATGTCGAATAGGTTGTATCTTCCTGGGAAAGGAAATAGTAGTTTTCTTCAAGAGACGATTTTTCATTATCCAGAAGCTGTCTGAATCGTTCCACCGTTTCGGCATTCAAGGTTGCCATGCCTTCCGTAAGTTCTCCGATAAGTCTGAGTTCCTCAATGTCCTCATCCAGCGGAGATAGATTGAAGCGTTTGACATAGGAAGGCAGATAGGCTTTGATCTGATTGTATTGTTCCACGGACATTTGATAGATGTAATCGATCAGGTTGTTAGGGTTGAATCGTTCTTTTTGGATTTCGTTTTCGACCATGATTGAGACGATATCGAAACAGGATTCCAGATAGGAATAGAGACTGACTTTTTCTTCTGCATTTCCGATCTGATTGATTTTATTCAGGAATTCGACAGTGACCGTGAATGTATTTCTCGTATAGCGGATCAATTCGCTGAAAATTTGCATTTGATAGTCTTTATTCAAGTCTTCTGCCTTATAGTACCCAATGAACTTATCCATGGTTCTATATTCATTCTCTACGATATCCAGCGATTCCACAGACAAGGATATATCGATCTGATGATAGAGTTTTTCCATCAGGGGCTGGTATTTTGCTGCTTCTTTTTGTTTATTCGATAATATCTCGAATTGATTCTGGAGCTGTTTCTTCTTCATCCTCTTGTAATTGGAGAGGCTGATTTCCGATATGTGGGTTGGAATGTATTCCATAGCCTGGGTGAATTTTTCAAGGAGATTCTGATAGGTCTGTTCCGTTTCGGATTCGAAGAACTGGGTTATGGCTGTCCATGTGTCGCTTTCCTGGATCCCTTTCTTGTAATTGTTCGCCAGGCAATTCTCGATTTGTTCTAAAGAATACGACAGATTCTTGATTTCATATGGCATCACATTGTCTTGGATACCGTAGCCTCTTCTTACAATATCGGAAAACATCGTGAATCCGCTTTTCAATGTACTGCTCATCGAATAATACTGCTGGTCCCAAGAGTCGACGGCATTCATGATTCTTGTAAGATAGGTATCCGCCGTTTTGAAGCTCTCAGAATCACCGCTATCGTTTTTGAGATTTTCCCTGATATCACTAAACTCAGCTTTCAGTTTTGTTTTCCAGACTTTCTCTTCTCTAAATGAATCATAGAGCCAGTTGCGAAACTCGTCTTCAATCCGATTCATTTCATTATCGCTTGTGGCATTCTCGATTCTGCGAATAAACGACATGGCCTTTGACCATTGTTCTTCCGTCATGATCTTATAGTTGGCCGTATAGTCAGAAAGCATCGAATACATATTCTGCTTGCGTGATTGGATTTGGTTTTCCAATGTAGGATTGGAATAGAGAGCAATCAGGTTCATATCCCGATAGACCGGTGTGTATTTGGTGAATTTGGTATCATTTATTCCCAGTCCGGTATAGAATCCTAAAAACTCCATTCCGATCTTCGTCGGTTCAGGCAGTTCTTCCACAAATCCGCCATAGGGTACTTGGAACGTGGTTTCTCCTTCCGTGGTTCCTCCGTTCAAATCCAAAGCGATGGTATAGACATGCTCGTCTTTCTGAGCTATCTGATATACTTTTTCCCAACCGGATTCCTTCAAAAGATAAACTGTTCCGGACTCCGTATCAAAATAGAAATCACCGACAACAGCGCCAATATCAGTGGATGGAGCACCTGTTCCAGTCAACCATTTCGTGCCGTCTTTACCATCTTCTCCTTTTTCTCCGGTATCGCCTTTTTCGCCGGTATCACCTTTATCACCCTTATCTCCTTTGTCTCCAGTATCGCCTTTTTCGCCGGTATCACCTTTGTCGCCCTTATCTCCTTTGTCTCCGGTATCTCCTTTTTCGCCTTGAGCTTTCAAATCCGTTTTAACTCCATTGATAACCCAATAACCATCTTCTGAAATGGATACAGTGGAATCTTTGCCATCCTTTCCGTTCGTGACTTGGAAAGTGGAAGTAGTACCATCGGAATAAGTAATTGTATAGGTGTCCACATTACCATCAGTCGAAGTTTTTTCTATTTTAGAAACAGATACGCCTGTGTCACCTTTGTCTCCTTTGTCGCCCTTATCTCCGGGATCACCTTTCAATCCGGGATCACCTTTGTCTCCAGTGTCGCCCTTGTCACCTTTTTCGCCGGTGTCGCCCTTCAATCCAGGATCTCCTTTGTCGCCTTGAGCTTTGATATCGGTTTTAACACCATTTATGACCCAATAGCCATCATCGGAAATTGATACGGTGGCATCTTTTCCGTCTTTTCCATTTACGACTTGATAGGTTGTTGTACTTCCATCGGAGAAGGTAATGGTATAGGTATCCGTTCCGTTTTCGGAAGAGGTCTTTTCGATTTTAGTAATTGAGGTTCCGGTGTCGCCTTTGTCGCCCTTTTCTCCAGGATCACCTTTGTCGCCTTTTTCACCTGTATCGCCCTTTTCGCCCTTTTCTCCAGGATCACCTTTGTCTCCTTTGTCTCCCTTTGCGCCGGTGTCCCCCTTTAATCCGGTATCGCCTTTATCGCCTTTTTCACCTTTATCGCCTTTTTCGCCGGGTTCACCTTTGTCACCGGTATCTCCTTTCAATCCGGTATCTCCTTTGTCGCCTTTTTCACCTTTATCGCCTTTTTCACCTTTATCGCCTTTCAGGGATTGGATCCATTCGTCATAGGTCCCTTCATATCCGTTCTGGACAGCAAGGTTATAGATGGATTGGAGGCTATCTGTCTTGTTTCCGCAGCTGGTAAGAGAGCAGGATAAAGTCATCATCATCGCCAAAGCCGTCAATGTCAGATGTGCTTTTTTCATAATTCTTTTGTCCTTTCAAAGCTACTTCAAGCTTAAAGAAAGGAGAAGGAAAAAGCAATCAAGCGGAATTCCAGATATGGAAAATTAAGTGAAATGGAGCAAAAATAGGTTTATTTTACTGGGAATTCGTTTAGCAACTTTCATCCATGATATATAAGTCGGAAAGCAGGAATATTCTTTTTTTGTTTTCTATTTTTTCTATACATAAAATGCCTTGTCTTTTGACAAGGCATGAGTTTAGCAGGGAAAAAAGTTATTTTTAGGACTGAAAGAGGTCGTTGGCGTTGAACCGGGAGTGGGGTGTAGGGACTTCCAGCTTCTCTTTTTTTCCGTTGTATTCGAAGACTTCGTTTTCGCTGGTGAAGTATAGAAGGAGGGATTCCATGGAGACTTTGGCCGAAATGAATCCGGTCTTTCCGGAGAACTCGTCGTGGCATTTGACTTTTGTCAGATTGCCGTCTTTGTCGAAATAGATACTGACGTGGGAGGAGAAAAACTTAGGCGGTTCGAAAAGGGATCCTGTATTCATCATCTGTGAGGCATAGTAATCAAGGGCGTAACGGACATCGAGTTCGAAATCAAGAAGGTACCCGTTTTCGTCTTCCGTGAGTTTTGCCTGCTTGATGGTATCTTCCCGGATATCATAGATGAGGCTTCCGAAGATGATCCGGCTGGTCTGGTTCTGATTGGATTCGGGATAGAGATAGGCGTCATGGATTCGGTTTTCCTTGGAAGTGAAGCGGTTTATGACTTTGTATTCCCGCTTCGGAAGTTTTCCGTATTTCATGATGAAGGTGTCATAGTCCATCTTCTCTTCGACGGCATCGTCCATCAGCTTGCCCCCGTTTGCGCTGTAGACGCTGAGTGTTCCGTCTTTGTGGTCGTAGATTCTCTGTTTGGTCGTGATGAACGGGGACATTGACCAGGACTGCGAATAATTGGTATCAGGCGTATAGAAATCATAGGACTGGATGTCCTGATGGACCTGGAATCCGATGACATTCATGGTGGCAACCTGTTTTCCGAACTTGAAAGCATACTTCGATTTGGCAAACCGGTCCAAAACATAATTCAGGACTTCGATCGGTCTTGTCTTGTAGTCTTTGACCAGGCTTTGTTCCATAAAGCTTTGTTTGATTGTCATTCTGACCTCGTTTTTCAAGAAAAAGCCATCCATCGGGATGGCTCTTGTTTATTTCTGTTCCGGCTTGGTTTCTTCTCCGGCCATGAGAATTCTCATTCTCTCTTCCTTACGCTTCAATGCGGCTTCTTCGTGTGTCTTCTTGGAGGAATAGGCATAGATGGCAATAAGGAAAAGAATCATAGCGGCAACCATGACGATGGCTCCGAAGATTCTAAAATCCCAGACGGTTCCATCCGGTCTTCCGAAGGCTTTGGCAAAGCCTTTCTGGGCCTGATAGAGGGGGTTATCCGTGATTCTTCCGACATTGTAGGCTATGGTTCCGAGAACCGAGAAAACGAATCCGGTGATCCAGATCAATCCGAAGACAATATAAAGAACCAATTCGCTTGTATAGATTTTCTTCTTCATTATTTCGTCTCTCCTTCTTCCGGCTTGGCTTCTTCAGTCTTCTCTTCTTCGGCCTTGGCCTGGGCGTTTTCAGACATCTGGTTGCTCATTCTGGCAAAGAGGACATTGAGTTTTCCCTGGGTGGCAGCAAGGATCTTGTCGAAGTAGGAAGTGAAGACTCTGAAATAGGCTTCGATATCCGTTGTGCTCTTCTTTCCGGTGAAAAGATCGCAGTCGGAATAGACCTGATCTCTCAGGAAACGGAAGTCGGCATCGTTCTCGCCATAGGAGTTGAGGACGGTGATCATATCCTGGTTGAGTTCATGGAATTCGTTTTCGGCCATACGGAAGGCAGGGTCGTTTCTGACATTGAATTCCGGATCCTGGTTCGGATTGATTCCGTTATGCTGCTTGGAATAGCTTTCGGTATAGGCCTGGGCGGATTTGTTGAGTTCGATGAACTTGTTGGAAATGAGGATGCAGGAAATCTTTCCGGCAAAGCAGTGGTAGTAGCGGATATCCGTATTGACGAGTTCTTCGAATTCCTGGGAGAGTTTTCCGCTTTCCTTGAGGAATTTCATGGCAGAGTTGATGAAAGCTTCCAAGAAGGCACGGATTTTGCAGATGTTGGAGAAGAGTTCGAGAACCAAGGAGGACTCGACATGGACTTTTCCTTCGAGGTCTTCGGTGACGATTCTTCCCGGATTCCCGTAGACGTCCTCGATGAAGTAATTCATTTCCTCATAGAGTTCTTTTCCGGTGTCTCCGTTTCTTTCGCAGTTGACATAGAAGGGGCTTCCTTCGCTGGTAAGAGCCTTCAATGCTTTATATCTGTTGTCTCTTTCCTCTTTGGAGAATCCGCTTGCGTTTCTTGGGGGCAAGCAATACCAAAGTGTGGATTCGACAATTCGAGCCAATGTGACGATTGTCATTACGTTTCTTTCTTCAGCGTTCATGATTGTTACCTTCCTTATTTGTTTCTAGCACACATCTAACTTGATTATTATAAGGTTTTTGGTTGTAATAAGCAAAGCCTTTTCATTTTAATGCAGGGGATGAAAAGAATTTTTTTCTTTTCTGGTTCAAAGCCTCGTTTGTTGTCTTCTTCCGAGGTAGTAGATGAACGTCTTTTTATATTTGCTTTTTTTGCAAAACGGATTTTTTCCGTCGTTTGATTTCTTTCGGTATTTCCGTAGGAAAATGTTTGTTGGGATCCAAAGCCAGTGAAAGGGTTTTCTGAAAACAATTGAAAATTTTCATACCTTGTGGTATCGTATTCCCATTAAACATCTACCTTCGACATTTCCCACCAAGCAAAGAAAGGAGCAGACAATTATGAAAAAGTTTTTTAAGTTCATACTTTCCGCTACCAGCCTTCTTTCACTGACGGGATGTAGTCTGTCTACCGTGGAGACGAAATCGGAAGGCGAGATTCTCGCCGGATATTTCACTTCTACTTCCTATATGGATCTTGATAAGCTCGTTTCGACAGAGAACGGAAGCTATGGAATCGACTTGACTTCTTCCATCGCCGAAGGACTGAAAGTCGGTATCTCTTCGCTGATTTCCATGGATCCTTCCGACTTGCTGAATTGGACAGCATCCAACATCATCGACCTGATTTTCGGCGGTGAAGAGGATCAGAGTCAGAAAATCCTCGACTCCCTGAATCAGGTCGATTCGAAGATAGACGAGATCAACAAGAAGATGGACGAGATCTTGGTAATGCTTGACAACGTCCTTGAAAAGCAGGAGCTTTCTTCCCTCAAGGATGATATCAATACACTGAGAAACGCAAATGCCTATCTTCAGACCTATATCGACTATACGAAGAATCTGAACATCGGAAAGAGTTCCAAGACACAACTTGATGCAGCAACGACAAAGGCGGAATATACTGCCTTGAACAACCGCTTCAAGGATGCACCGACTCAAATCAACAACTATGCGCATCTTCTTTTTGATCCAGGTGCCAAATCCGGAAAAAGCATCTTCAGCAACATCACTAGGATCATTTCTTTGAACCACTTCCTCTTCGACTATCAGGAAGTCCAGATGAAATGTTTCAACGACTCCGCTTACCTTGCTCCCTATATCTATGCCTGTGCGATTGCCTATGGTCAGCTCAACTTCATCATGAAGACCAACGATCCCTCCAGCGTCGAATACATCGATGCCGCAGCCATGTTCGAAACGACAAAGAAGAACGCCGAACGTGTGAACAAGGTCGTGGAAGCAAACGACATCAAGATGAGGAAAGAGGGTTACATCTCCTTCCTTTATCCTAACAGCGACAAGTTCATTCCGTTCTATTCCAGAATCAGGAACATCAACGGAGACACCTATATCAATCACAACGTCGATACGAAGAAGCTCAAGGATAAGTCCTATTGGACCGACTGGGCTTTTGCCAAGGAGGAGATCCACGACGATGATTCCAAACCGGTGGAGCTCTATGCGGCAAAGATCGAAACGACCAATGTCATTGCAGACTGCATTTCGACATTGGTAAAGACGAAGAAGATGGATGACGTGCTCATCACGGATCTTCTCGAGGATGCGGGATTCATCATTCCGCAGTATGTCGGATACAAACCGGAGGAAGGTCTCCACTTCTTTGCGGCGGATGACTTGAAGGTCTACTCCAGCTATGAGGATACGTTCTATCAGACCGTCCAGACCATCACAGGAAACAAAACGGGAAATCTTTCCGAAGACAAGAAGGCCGTCAACTGGGGTATCGGAAACATCGACAAGAACCATATCAGCATGTATGGTTTCCAGTATCAGATTGGTGTGCTTCTGACTCCGGAAGCCGCTTATGGATATCCATCTTCCGTCACCGTCGACAGCAGCGGAAACATTCGCTGAAGCCATTCGAAAACAAAGGCTGACCGATTCCGGTCAGCCTTTTCATTTGAGCGCTTTGTCGTAGTCGATGGGATGGAGTATGTCGTTCTGATAGAGTTCCGGGTTCTTGAGATATTCTTCCAAGTCCGAGACGCGTTTTATGACATGGTTTGCCTGGGAGCTGATGAAGGAAGGGGAATGGGCCATGCAGAAGGAATGCGGGAAGTTTGCAAACATGGGAAGGTCGTTTCCGCTGTCTCCGCAGACGAAGACTTCCGAGGAATCGATTCCGTTCATCCTGCAGTAGTTGAGAAGCGTCTTTCCTTTGTTGGCTTCCGGATGGGTGATCTCGATCGCCCCGCCGCTTGTCACCGCATTCAATCGTCCGCTGTATTTGGTCTTTATCGCCAATTTGATGGTTTCGGCTAGGAAATGGCTTTTCTTTCCGAATCCGACAAACGGCATGATTTTATAGGTATCGTATTTTACGATGGCATCCAGGAACTTTTTCTCGTCTTTGATCAGATTCTCCCGGTAGAACCCGTTTGTATTGTTGATGAATCTGGCTACTTCGGTGATGAAGACATTCATCTTCTCGGTTCCGGCGATGAAGGTATAGGGTGTTTCGTTGAACAGCATCATGTTGAACAGATCGAATTCCCCGTGACAGTAGGAATAGAAATCAAGCAGAAGTTCCTTGTCCATCGGATAGGCGATCTTCATCTGGTCGTCCTCTTTGAGGAAGGCGCCGTTGCAACCAAGCAAGGACACCTTGTATCCGAGGACCTTCTCGACTCTTGGAAGGATGACGGAATTCCTTCCGCTGACCAGAACGAGTTTTCCACCTTTTCCGAGGAAGTCCTTGAGGAATTCGCGGTTGGTTCTGCACATGCCGTTGAATTTCCGTTTCGGGTAGAACAGGGTTCCGTCTAGATCGGTCGCGATGAGCTTGATCATAGTTCTGCCTCGATTCTGGAGATGATGTTGTCCCGGTTTGTGACATAGGTCGGATACTTGTCCGGATCAAGGAGGTAGAGCGAGTCCTTGAGGTTCTGGCTGACGACATAGGTCTCCTTGAAGTTCCTTACGGCTTTGGAGGCGATGATGGCAGGTTCGGTCTTGAAGAAGAGGGAGGAATCAAAATCGCCGTAGTCTCCCCGATAGTCGGTTTTGTCCGGAAGGGTGACTTCGGGATAGGTCTTTCCGTTGAGGGTATAGGTGTTTGTGATGTCGCTCATCTTGTAGGAGAAGAGGGTATCGTTCTTATCCGCCTCTGTCTTGAAGCAGAGAATCAGAGAGGCATCCTTTTCGTCGTAAATTCCGTTGAGTTTTTCAAAGAGGGCCTGGCATTCCTCTACGCTGTCTGTATTCATGAGGGCTGTGGTATACATGTCTGCCAGCCCGGTATTGTCGATAAGGACGGAGATCTGATCGAAGTACTGATGGGAATATCCGGTCTTGGAGTCGATGATGTGGCATCTGCGCTTGAAGGTATCTTCGCCGTCATAGACGTAGAAATACTGTTCGTAGTATCCGGAGGTGGAGATGTTGAATTCTCCTTTTTTCTTCAGCGCGACTTCGTAGGGGTTATAGGGGTTTATGATTCTTTCGGAAGCCTGAAGGGTTTCGTTGTAGACGGGATTGGAGTAGACGATGTTCCAGTCTTTTAAGTCCGGTCTTGTTCCGATTGCCTTGATGGAACTGGTTCCGGAGTTGACGGACATGGAGAGGCCCTGGTATTTTTCCTTCATCTTCCTGGAAATCGCTTCGGTGGCGAATCCTTTTCCGTTTCCGCCCAGGGAGATTTCCAGTCTGTCGGCCTTTTCAAGTTTATGGAAGGTGACGGTCCTGTTTGTATCGTCGAAGGAGAGCAGGTTTTCCACTTCCTCTTTGGTGTTGGGAAGGGTAGATACGATGTCTTCGATTTCCCGGCTTTCGAAATCCTGGCTGAACGTAGCCTTGTTGAGTAGGGTCATGGTGACATCCAGTGATGTCATGTTCTGCTTTAAAGTGGCCAGTTTTTCTTCGTAGACTTCGTTCAGGGTCCCCAAAAACATATTGAACTTCAGATCGCTGTTGAGAGTGAACTCGTAGCTCTGTTTCAGAACGTCATAGAGGAAGGGATCTACGGCTATGGGAGTTTCCGTCCCATAGGAATCGTTGATGACTTTCACGTTGTTGAGATAGGCTCTGTCGTCGTTTGTCTCGTCCTTGTCCTTGTAGGATCGGTAATAGTAATGTCTGTCCAGAAGGGCGTGGTAGTAAAAGAAGGTATCGGAGAACATGTCTTCCATGTCCTTGTAGTCTTCTTCATGGTAGGTATTGGCTACGGAGAGGACTTTTCCGGTGATGACTGTATTGAACGGACTCAGGAAAAGAGAGGAATCGGAAACGATCCTTGTCTTTCCGTAGGTCGTGGAGAAGTATCCGGTGGACAGGGAATAGACATCGTATTTTTCGTTGGCTGTGCTTGTGTTTCTTTTCGAACAGGACGCCAGTAGAAAAGGAAGCACCATTACCGTGATCAGTTTTCTTGTTTTCATTGCGGATTCATTATATCAAAAAGGCTTTCTTTTGTTTCCTTTTTGTTGTCTTCCTTCTGTTTCCGATCGAAAAAAGGCTGACAGTTTTTTCTGTCAGCCCGATTCAGTTTACTGTTTTTCCACCTCGATGACGCCATATCCATGGTCGTCTCTTTCATAGAGAACGTTCACAAGTCCGGTCGAGGAATCCAGATAGATGAAGAAGCGATGTCCCAAGGCATCCATTCTTGCCAGGGCTTCGTCCATATCCATCGGAGCAAGGCTCAGGGTCTTATGACGTACGATCTCGAACGCGTCTTCGTCTTCTTTGTCATCGGCAATCTGTTCCATCATCAGATTCCTGCTCAGGGAATTGTGACGGGTCGTCTTGGCTAGCTGGGTCTTCACTTTTCTCATCTGGCCTTCCAGCTTCTCGGCGATGAGGTCAAGTTCGTTGTAGAAGTCATCTCCCAAACTCTTGGCGCGGAGATCGAATCCGTTTGCAGACATGGAGACTTCGACTTCCTTCTTGTCCTTGACAATACGTACACGTACCACACAGGAGACCTCTTCTTCGGCTTTGAAGTAGCGCTCGAATCTTTGAAGTTTGTCGACGCACGCTTCCTTCATCGCATCCGTAAGGGCGACATCTTTGCACACATAATCGAATTTCATAGTCTTTTGTCCTCCTACTTATATTATAGTGATTTCCTGCTGTTTTTAAACCCTTTCACGGAAAATAATAAATTACGTAAAATAAAGACTAATTTATAAAGTAAGCGATTACATATTGTAGAAAACACTTTCTTTTTTCTTCTGGTTCCCGGTTTGTTTTTTTCAAAAGTCGGTCCACGAAAAAAGCTGTCAGTCTTCACATGTACTTTGACAGCTTCTTTATTCAGGATTCTTTTTTCCGATGCCAGAGTTTCTGGTCGATGACTTTGATTTTTCCGATGGTGGTTTCCTTGAGGATCTCGCCGCCTTCTTTGTGGTAGAACTCGATCATGTCCAGTATCTTCTTGTCGAAGACTTCGCCGGGAAGGATAAGGGGGATTCCGGGTGGATAGGCCATCACGGTTTCCGCCGAGATTTCCCCGACGCTGTCTTTGAGCGGGATGATCTTATACGGAGCATCGTAGCCTTCTCTGGGATAGCAGGCCGTCTTGGGATAGTGGAAGTCGCGGTGGGGGAACTTTCTCCGATTGTGGAGTCCGTAGTTTCTCCTGGAGTAATCCTTCAGGGAGGAAATGAGGTAGTCGATGTCCTGGTTTCGGGTTCCCGGTCCGACGAGGATCAGTATGACGTTGACTTCACCGAGTTCTGCCTGGATGTTGTACAAGGATCTCAGTTCCTTGTAGGCTTCGTATCCGTATTTTCCAAGTCCGGTCACCTCGATGACCAGTTTTGTCTTGTCGATGTCGTATTTTCCGTTTTCCTTGTCGATGTATTCTTCTCCGTAGCAGTAAAGGCCTTGGATCTGGTTGATTTCCTTCCTCGCTTTTTCTGCCATTTCGATGTCGTGGTGGATGATTTCTTTTCCGCGAAGGGCCATTTCCTTCCTGGCGGCATCCAGAGAGCAGAGGAGGATGGCGTTGGGGCTTGTGGAGGTGAGCATGTTGAGAGCCTTCTTGACGTCGAGCAGGTTGACGTTCTTTCCTTTGACAAGGAGGCAGGACGACTGGGTCAGGGAGCCGGAGTTCTTGTGGAAGGAAACGCTTGTTATGTCGGCCATGGCATCCATGGCAGAGACGGGCAGTTCGTCGCTGAAGTAGAAATTGGAGCCATGGGCTTCGTCGCAGATGACGATCATCTTTCTTCGGTGGGCTTCCCGGACGATCCTCTTCAGGTCGCTTGTCACGCCGAAGTAGGTGGGATTGATGACAAAGACGGCTTTGGCATCCTTGTTCTCGTCCATGGCCCGGATGTAGTCCTGAGTCCTCACTCCTGCCGCCACGCCAAGCCTTTCGTCGATCTGGGGAGAGACAAAGACCGGTACGGCACCGCTGAGTATGAGTCCGTTGATGACGGACTTATGGACGTTTCCGGGCAGGATGACTTTGTCTTTTTCGTTGAGGCAACCTAAAAAGGCAGCCAGTATGCCTCCTGTGGTTCCGTTGACGGAGAAGAAGCAGTGGTCGGCATGCATGGCCTGGGCCATCAGTTCCTCCGCTTCCTTGATGACGGTCTTGGGATAGGCTAGGTTATCCATCCCATAGGGTGCATTGACATCGTCGTTGGCAAATAGGGGCGAGAGCTTCCGGCTCAGATCCGTCTCGAAATGTCCTCGTTTGTGTCCAGGGACATCAAAGCAGGTCGGATCTGAATCGAGGTAGGAGACATAGGCATCAAGATAGGGTGTCCTGTTCTGGTCCAGTCTTTGCTCCTTTGTCCTTTTTTCCATTCTAGGCGTTTTCCTTCTGTCCGATATAGGATTTCAGGCCTTTGGCCAGCTGGTCCGGACAGCTTGTCTTCTTGAATCCGCAGGTGATTCCGTCCAGTCTTGAGATGACGTCTTCTGCCTTCATCCCGATGATGAGGGCGCGGATTCCCTTGAGGTTTCCGTTGCATCCTCCGACGACGGAGAAATCCTTGATGACGTTGTCGTCGTCAAGGACGAATGTCATTTTGACTGAGCATGTTCCTTTGGGGCTGTATTCGAATGTATGTTCCATGGTTAGTTTCTCCTTTGACATGAAAGAAATATATCATAGTCTTTGGGTTTTGATGCTATTTTTTTGTCTTTTTTCTAGGTTCTCCGCTTTTTTTCTTCCAGTTTGTAGATGTCAGGCAGTCTTCTTATCAGAATGGAGCACAGTAATGCCATCAAGGCACCGGTCACCAGGCTTAACGGACCTAGGACAACGACATAGTAGAAGATGTAGAAGTTTTCGAAGAAGAGGCCATAGGCTAATAGCTGTCCTAGGATGTGGAACAGGGAGGAGACGATGCTGGTTCCGTAGATGGATGTCTTGACAAGATAGTAGAGAAGAAGGGAGACAAAACTTGAGAGCATGGTCCCGGAAAGAGACATGAAGAAGGACGGGGATATGAATCCTGTCGAGATGGCTCCGACCAGAACCACTTTCATGGCATTGACGAACAGAAAACTGGGTCCTCCGTAATAATAGAGGACAAAGAGAGCGACGATGTTGCTGAGTCCCAGCTTGAATCCCGGGATGAGAGCAAACGGAATGAGGCTTTCCAGATAATGGAGGGCGACGCTCAGTCCGAGCATGAATGCCAGGGATATTAGTCTTCTTGTTTTCATTTCAGTTGTCGAAGTCCGGAAGTTCGTCATGGGTTATTCCGGAGGAGACGATGCTTGCCTGGAAGGAATTGGGCAGGCAGACAAGCGGAGTATAGGGGTTATAGATTCTTCCCATGTTCTCGCAGACGTTTCTCGGGGATTTCTGATAGGTGATTTCGATGGACTTGTCAGAGAAGAGCGTCACTTCGATCTGGGGTTCCGTGCGCCCGTTATCGGGATAGCCGCTGTCGTAGAACTCGAAATACTTTCCTTCTCCTAGATAGATGGGTCCGTCGCTTCTTCTGTAGACGAGGACTTTTTCTCCGGTTTCCGGAAAGGGGATGAGTTTTGTCTCCTTTGTCTTTTCGTCGTCTTTGTCCCAGAGATAGGTATTCTGATACTTGATCTGGCAGTAATAGGTTCCTTTGTCGTTTCCGGGACGAGAAAAAAAGCTGATCAGAACTACCGCCACGATGATAAGGACGGAGAGAAGGATCATGGCGGTATCGACAAAGGGTCTATATTCCAATCTGCTTTTCTGTTTCATGTCAGAGATAGAGTCCGATCAGGATGGATGGGACGACGCTCAGGAAAAGAGAGATGACAAAGAGGGGAATGGAGACGCTCTTCTTGCGGATGGAGGAGAACATCGGATAGAGGAAGTCGAAGAGGAACAGGGAGATGAGGATGGCAAAGTAGGAGTTGACGTTATAGGAGATGACAAAAGTCATGGCACTGGTAATCAAAGTGAGGGAATAGGTAGAGAGGCTGTTCTTTTCGATATAATCGGTATCGGATAGGATCAGTGAGGTCAGAACGAAGTCGTTGAAGAGGAGCATCTGAAGAGACTGGGTCAGACTTGTCATGGCTTTTTCCTTGTGGAAGAAGAAGCAGAGGAAGAAGGATAGATAAAGGGAGAGCAGATAGACGATAGAGACTGAGCCTTTGATGCTCTTATAGCAGGTAAGGAAGAGCATGAGTATGACAAGGACGAGGATGAATCCTCCTCCGATGGAGCCTAGATAGTCTCCGATGAAGAGCCTGAAGAGGCTGATTCCGTCTTTGTCGATAGCCTGGACGGCTTCGCTGAAGGGAAGCAATCGGACGGTATAGAGATCGGATAGCGGTGTCTTCTGGATGTTGACGAGGATGCTTTTTCCGTCGATGTGACTGGTAAGTCCTTCGGGATTGATGAAGTACATGAGTCCCATGGAGAATAGCAGTCCGTGGAAGACCGGCTTCTTGAAGAGGATACGGAAGAGGAAGAGAGCGATGGTCATGAAGAAGGAGGAGATGAAGACGCTGATGTACTTGACTCCGAGTGGCAGAAAGAGGGCAAAGACGGTTGAGGCAAACAGGGAGCTATAGAAGTAGGAGAGTTTCTTTCCTTTGGGCATGAAGAAGGCTAGCGGAAGGGAAATTAGGGCACCTAAGAGCGAATAGCCTAGGATCAGAATGGCTTTGAGGGTGGCTTCGTTGCTTCCGACGCGGAAGAAGAGAAATAATGTCGAAACGGCAAAGAGAAGCAGTGAGGTGATGAACAGCATCAGGGATTTTTTGAATGTTTTTGTTTCTTGCATATTTTTGTACCTTTATTCCTGGATATATTATAAAGTGTGGATAGAAAAAATGCACTCTCTTCCTAGAGAATGCATTTGGCTTTCATTTCTTGTAGACGAATTTGCTTCCGATCGGTGTTCCGTAATAGTTCAGTCCGTTGAGATACTTGGAAACGACTTCGTAGTTGAATCCGTATTTGAGGATATCCTGGTAGCAGGACTGGAGGATTTCATAGGCACGGTTGTGGAGTTCGAGGAAGGATTCGTTGTGTTTTGCGCCGGTTACGGGATCGAGCCAGACTTCCTTCTTTTCGTTCAGACAGTCTTCCCATTCGAGATGCTGCGGATCGGGCATGCAGATACCGGTAATCCGTTTGGGGAAAAGTTTCTTCTTCCATCCGGAATTGCGGTTCATGAATGCGATGACAGAGCTCATGTTCATCATGCTGTTGGTGTACATATGCTTGGGAAGCTTGTCATAGCCGAAGAGCTGGGAGAGTACCGGAACCATCTCTTTGTCGATGATGTAGAGGAAGTCTTTTTCTTTCGGAAGGGCATCGGCAGGGTTTTCCAGGAAGAAATTCATTTTGTATTTCTTGGCTAGGCAGACGTCGATGTTGCTTTCGAAATTGGCATGGAGATAGTGGTATTTTCCGGAGATTCTTCCGTCATCTCCGAAGCCTGAGACATAGAGAATGTAGGGATGGGTTTCCCGGTCAAGGAGATAGTGGGCAAGTTGTCCGAAGATGAAGGACTGGAAACGGGCACGGTTTCTGTCGTCCTCTAGTCCATAGGAGCGATCGATGAGAAGCTTGAAATACTTCTTGGCATCGCTTTTATGGATAGCGTTTCCGATTCTTTTGTTTGCGGTCAATAGGTGCAGACCATGGCTGGGCAGAAGACCGACATAGAACAGGGGATCGGGACCTTGTGTACCCATACTCAGGAATTCGTAATTCGAACGCAGAAAAGTGTTTGAGGAATCAATGGACTTTTCTTCCTTTAGGTAGAATCGTTTGACAAGAAGGGTATGGGAGAGGAGATTTGGCATATTGACCTCCAGATCTTCTATTGGAATTAGAAGACCAAGTCGATGATTTCTCCGACAACGCCGACGCTCTTTCCGCCGATGGCGTTGCTTTCGTCGGTATCGATATGCATGGCAAGGGCATATTTCGGAGAGACACGGACAACCGTATCACCTAAGACGGCACTTCTTCCGTTGTCGGATTTGATCTTGACGGCAACGATCTGTCCGTTCTTGACACCGAAGTTCTCGGCATCTTCCGGAGTCATATGGATGTGACGTTTGGCAATGATCATTCCCTTATCGAGATCGACCTTCTTTCCGTTGACCGGATTGACAAGGGTGCACGGAGCAGAGCCTTCGATATCACCGGATTCTCTGACCGGGACGTTGGCTTTGAGGGAACGGGCCTCGGTCATGGAGATTTCGACCTGGTTATGATCTCTGACCGGTCCAAGGATACGGAGATTCTTCAACGTGAAGTCCTTGACGATGACTTCTCCGGTCTTCTTATCCTTGATGGAAGCATGATAGACGACATCGAGTCTCTTATCGGATGCGAACTGACCCGGCTGGGAAAGTTCCTTAACGACATTGAGAACCGGATCTTCCGGGAATAAAGCTGCTAATGTTTCATTGGTGACGTGGATATGATGGGCACTGGTTTCGACAATAAATGTTTTTTCAGACATGATTTTTTTACCTCGCAAAAATAATTGTAGCACACCGAGCAAATAATGGCTTCTTTATTTGTTGTTTTTCTTGTTTTTTAGGGAAAAGCATCAAAATATGGCTACTTGCTTTCTTCTTCCTTCTTGGATTTTTCGGCTTCCTGGAGCTGTTTGATGAGATTGTCGTATTCGTCCTGCGGGTCAGGAGTGACTAATTGGACGTGGGTGATTTCCGGGATTTCGTCCATAAGCATGATTTCGATGGAATCGGATACGTCGCTTGCTGCCAGCATGCAGCCTTGGCAGGCTCCGATCATATCGACATAGCAGATGCCTGTTTCTTCATCGAAGTGGTCAAGGCGGATGTTTCCGCCTTCTCTTGCCAGAAATGGTCTTAGTTTGTCTAGTACTTCTTCGATTCGGTCGATGATTTCCTGCTTTTTATCTGAGTTTGTATCCACCATGGTGGTTTGTTTGTTGTCTTTGTTTTCTTCCATGTTTTTTACCTTCCAATAACGTAGGAATTATAGCACAAGAATATTTTTATGGGAGGTGATGTGATAACAAAAACGATGTTCTACATTGTATATCTATCTCTGAATATTCAAGAAGATCACTTATGAATATGGTAATTGCAAGAATATAGTCCTTGCCTAATTGAATACGTTATAGCTCATAAGTCAGGTAGAGGAAAAATGGTCTTCTAAGTTCTTCCATTCAAAAAATTTTTCACTTGTTTTCATTCATTAGAAAAGAAAATGTTTATCTAACCTCTATAATATCCGCGCTTTTAATTTTCAGAATTCATGATACTCATAATTCATTCCGGAGGGGTCTTCCTTTATAGTCTTACTGAATCGAGGTCACATCCTGATGAACGACCTGTAATGCGTAGTCTGCAAATAACTGCTGCATTTCAGCCATGCTCGAATTTTTCACATGAGATGAATCACGCAGAATTTCAATCTCATCCTGAGCCTGCCGCAAGGGATCTTTGGCAGCTTCTATATCAATAAGAACCAACCTACAACCGGGCTTCAATACCCGCCCATCTCCGCGAATACCTGCTGTACATCCGGGAAATGGTGGAAGGCCGGACGGGATGTCACAAGATTGAAACTGCACTCTAAGAATGGCATCCCGGCAGCATCCTCCAATACGAAGGTTATATTGTGAAGTTCTGCTTTTTCAGCTTCTACTTTTCCAACAGACAGCATAGCCGGTGTCATATCCAGACAGACCACATTTTGCGCATACGGCGCGATGGCTCGGCCGCACACGTTCCTGCGGCAACCTCCAAGACAGAATCGTTTGTCAGAGGAGTGATTACCGATACAATGTGATCAAGATAGTCCTGCCGGGTGAAATTCAATCGGCTGCTTTCAAAGCCGCCCGCCTGCTGTGTGAATGCCTGCTGAATAGCATCCCGATTGGAAGATTCGATGATTCTGATACCCCCTTTTCGCGATAGAGTTCGTCCAGCAGACGGATGCCAGTTCCTGATTCCAGCCGATGGTATTTCCGTATTATTCCCGGTACAAAGGGCAGATATCATGCACAACTGCCGCAAATCCGAGCGTCTGCTGCGTTTTCTCGTCCAGTCTTTCCTGTTCGCCGATTGTTTTGGCCATGGCCCATGCTTTGATAAAGTGGTCGATGTCGTGGAAGTTGCGCTTGTAAAAGAGAATCATCTTTTCAATTGCTTTGGAAATCATGTTTCGTTCCATCCATTACAATGCCGTTCCCTTTGTGGGCACAAAGAAATGCACCATGTCCACCTTTTCCAAGGTCAACAGCTTTACTTTCTTGTCGATGCCGCCCGCGCACCCGGTCAGGCTGCCGTTAGTGCCAACCACACGGTGACAAGGGATAATGATTGAGATTTCATTATGTCCGACCGCACCGCCCACGGCCTGTGCCGACATCCGGGGAAGGCCGTGCTTTTCCGCCAGCTGCTTTGCCAATGCACCGTAGGTCGTGGTCTGGCCGTAGGGGATTTGGAGCAGCAGCTCCCAGACCTCCTGCCGGAAGGGCGAGCCGATGGGATGGAGCGGTGGGGTGAAGTTCGGCTCCTGCCTGCTGAAATAAACATCCACCCAGCGTTTTGCTTCGCGGAGGATGAGCGTTTCCTGTGCAGTGTGTTCCGGGTCAAGCCCATCGGCAAAGTATTTTTCGCCATCAAACCACAATCCGGTCAGGCCGATCTCATCCGCCGCCAACAGAATGCCGCCCAGCGGAGAATCATAGTGCAGTGTGTACATCATGGCTTATACCTGAAAAAAT
>ERZ808240.2066-NODE-2066-length-23124-cov-6.945685_pt1 | contig 23124 bp, 19 predicted proteins | sample MGYA00521084_ERZ808240 | MGnify/ENA primary metagenome ERZ808240 (study PRJEB31516, sample SAMN03275571) | gut metagenome | biome: mammalia-associated habitat; material: feces | host: Papio cynocephalus | place: Kenya | collected 2012-08-06 ...
GTCCAGGCCCTCATCAAACTCGGCCTGGTGCCCTACGGCGACATCGTTGACGCCACGCCCGACGCGCCCACGCTGACGTTCAACACCATCGGACGCCACCAGAGCCGCCTGGTGCGCACGCGCATCGCCTCCAACCTCTCGCCCTGGCTCTCCCAGTGCAGCCTCGACGATCCCTACACCGTGGCCATCAGCCACGGCGAGGGCCGCTTCGTCGCGAACGACGAGGTGCTCCAGCAGCTGATCGCCGCCGGGCAGGTGGCCACGCAGTACGTCGGCGAGGACGGCAAGCCCAGCATGGACCTCTCCGTCAACCCCAACGGCTCCGCGCTCGCCATCGAGGGCATCACGAGCCCGGACGGCCGCGTGTTCGGCAAGATGGGCCACGCCGAGCGCCGCGGCCAGAGCCTGTACCTGAACGTCCCTGAGCACGTCGCCGGCGATAAGTTCATGCCGATCTTCGAGAGCGGCGTGGCGTACTTCGCGTAAGGGCAACCCCGCCCTTTGGCCCTTTAACGGTCAAGGCCGTCATCCCGCTGCGGATGACGGCCTTTTTTTCATCGGCGCAGCAGAGACCGTGGGGCCCTGATGCCACCGCCCGGCTTACCTCGTTAAATCCCGCTTCCTCCAAACAAAGAAAGGCCGCCGCCCACGAAGACATGCGGACGACGGCCTTTTGATGGTTTTGCGGACTCGAACAGAACCCTCTCACGGAAACGGACGGCTACTCCCCGTCGACGTCCTTGGCGACGGCCTCCTCGATAGCCTCGACACCCTCGACGGAAAGATCTTCCTTGCCCTGGCAGAATTTCTTGTCGACCCAACCGGTCAGGATGGGAGCCATGATCGCCGTGATGATGACCGCCGTGGCGATCTGCGCATACGCCGTGGGCGCCAGAGCGGCATAGCGCGGGGCGACCTCGGCCAGGGCGACCGGTGTGGTCATGGCCGTGCCGGCGATGGTGGAGCAGGCCACCGCGGCCTTGCCGTTGCCGCCGCACAGGCGCTCGAAGGTGAAGGTGATGGGGCCGACCACGAACAGCGTGATCAAGCCGAGCAGGATACCCGAGATGCCGCCGGTGATGAAGCTCGACAGGCTCATGGACGCGCCGAGTTGGAAGCCGATGACGGCGATGGCGGGATTGGTGCCGGGAACGAGCAGGTTCTTGACGAACGGGAACAGATTTCCGAGCACCATGCCGATGACCAGCGGCAAGATCGACCCGATGATGGTCCCGACGGGAATGTTGGCCAGGCCGGACACCCCAAGGATGATCATGGTGACCGCGGGGCCGGCCGTGAAGAACAGGATACCGACGGCCCCCTGCTCGGACTCGTCGCCGAACTCGCCCATGATGCCCGTGTAGAGCGCCATGTTGCAGAACGTGATGCCGCCGATGATGGAGACGGAGGAAAGGCCCAGGAAGTTGTCGTTGAAGAAATAGGCGACACCGAGACCGAGCGCGGCGGCGACCACCAACTTGGGGATAAGGACGACGATGCCGGTCTTGATGGCTCCCGGCGTCGACTTGAAGCTGATCCCCGCGCCCACGAAGAGCAGGATCGCCGCGACGATGGTGTTGGAGCCGCCGCGACAGGCCGCCGTGAAGAAGCCGCCGACCTCGAAGACCTGCGGGCAGAACGTGTTGAGGAGCAGACCCACGATCATGGGATAGATCATGATGTCGCCGGGGATGCGCGGAACCTTGAATCGCTTGCGCCCGGTAGCCGTCATCTCTGCCATGGAATCCCCAATTCCGCACCTGTGGAACAAAATGCCACGTCATGCTTTGCCGTAGTAAAGTCCGAACATGGTAACAGAAGAAAACAACCCCTCGGTCGAAAAACAAAAAAGCCGCTGCGGGGCCCGGCAAAAAGACGGTTCCCCTGCCGCATCCCCCGCGGGAGGGCTCCGACCGATGGCTAGAAAAAGCCGAGGAAAACGTATGCTGCAACGCCCGCCACGCAGCACCACAGCATGGACTTGGTCTTGAGCGCCACAAGGACCACGATGCCGGCGGCGACCCACGGGAGCAGCGCCGGCCAGACTCCTGTGGCGAACGCACCGGGCACGATCAGATCGTTCGCAACGAGCGCCGCAAATGCCGCCGGCGGAATGTAGCCCAGCGCCTCGACGACCCGTGGCGAAAGCGCGCGGCCGCGCAGGACGAGCGCCGGGGCGATACGACAGACCGCGATGACGGCGAAGCAGCCGAGCCACAGGAGCAGGAAGTCGCTAACGGACACGCCGCTCACCTCCAACCTGCCGCGCGGTGCCCGCGAGCAGTGCGGATGCGACGCCCACGACGGCGCCGACGGGCACGGCGACGTTCGAGAATCCCCAGAACTTGCAGGCAGCGACCGCGAGAACGGCCGCGATGGCGGCGACGGCGTTACCGCATGAAGCCGACTGCGAGAACAGCAGGCTGATGAACAGCGACGTGCAGACGAACCCCGCGATCGCCGTGGGGATGGAGAGCACGGCCCCCACCGCGGCACCCACGCTACAGGAGACCGCCCAGGTGAGGATGAGGACGACGTTGAGGCAAAACGCCTCCGCCGGACCCCACCCGTCGCCCTGCGTCAACTTCGCGAGGCTCATGCCGTACGCCTCCTCGGTCAGCGTGGCAGAGACGGCAATCGTCTGGCCACGTGTCGCGCCCTTGAGATGGGGCGTCAACGAAGCGGAATATAGGGCGAACCGCGACGAGATGGCGGCGACGCTCGCCACGATCGAAGGCAGCGGGACGCCGGCAAGCCACAGATTGCTCATCATGAACTGGCCGCCACCCGAAACATAGGTGGCGGAAAGCAGGAAGACCATCCAGGGCGTCATGCCCGTCTGGGCCTCAAGCACCCCGCAGGGGATGCCGACGGCGATATAGGTGAGCATAACGGGCCATGCCATCTTGATGATCCTCGCGAGCACGCTGCCTCCCAAACAAAACTGCCGACGGTTAAGTCGGATAGTTTAGACCAAACCGTCGGCAGCGAAAAGAAAGCCCTATGTCATCAGATGTCGAGCGCGGCGTGATAGCCCTCGTACACGGCGTTCGTGATCGTCGACACCCGGCCCGCGTCACCGATCGCGCGGACGAACGGGGCGTGCCCGCGCAGGGCATCGACGTCATCGGAAAGCGGCCGCTGGCCGAGTGCGCAGATGACGGTCTCGCCGGCAACCGTGACGCGCTCCCCCGCCGCGTCCTCGCACACGGCGCCCTCGGGCGTGACCTCGATGCACCGCAGCCCCGTATGCGCATGGACGTGTGCATCGACCTGCTCGAGCAAAAGCGGACGATGGCGCACGTTGGCGTCAGGCGCAAGTTCGTCGCGCATCTCGACCAGCTCGACATGGTGACCGGTCTGCCCCAGGTGAACGGCGATCTCGCATCCGGCCAGGCCGCCGCCGAGCACCACGACCGAGCCCTTCACCTCGTCGGCGCGCTTGTAGTAGTCGTTCACGACGATCACGCGATCGTCGGCAAGCCCCGGGATCGGCGGCACGAGCGGGCGGGAGCCGATAGCCACGATCAGGGCGTCCGGCGCCATGGCGTCGACGTAGCCCGGGGTGACCTCCACGCCGCAGCGGATCTCGACACCCGCCTCGCGCGCAAGCTTTTCATAGGTGCCGGCCAACTCGTACATCTCGTGCTTGAAGGGGATGGCGCGCTCCCCCTTCAAGATGCCGCCGAGCTCTTCCGAGCGCTCGCACAGCACCACCTCGTGCCCGCGTCGCACCGCGGTGTAGGCGGCGTAGAGGCCACCGGGGCCGCCACCCGCCACGAGCACACGGCGGCGATGGGCGGCCGGCGCGACCTCATGCCCCTCCAGCTCGCGCCCGATCAGCGGATTGACGGTGCAGCGGCGCGTGGAAGTCGCAGCGCGCTCGGCCATGCAGGTGAAGCAGCGCAGGCAGTGGACGATCTTGTCGTCCTGCCCGCTCATGACCTTGCGCGGCAGCTCGGGATCGGCCAGGAGCGCGCGAGCCATGTAGACGACGTCGGCCTGCCCGCTCGCGATGATGCGCTCCATCTGCGCCGGGTCGTTAAGGCCGCCGATCGTGGCGACCGGCACGCTCACGTGGCGCTTGATCTCGGCGGCCAGGTACACGTTGCAGCCGTGCTCCTTGAACATGCTGGGGTGCGTGTTGCCGAAGCCGCGCTGGTAGGTGCCTGCAGACACATGCAGCAGGTCGATCTTGTCCTCGAGCGTCCGGGCGATGCGGACGCCCTCGTCCAGGTCGTAACCGCCCTCGAACAGCTCCGATCCGCTCATGCGGAACTCGATGGGAAAGCGGGGTCCGACGGCGGCGCGCACGGCGTCGAGCGCGTCGGAGGCGAAACGGCAGCGGTTCTCGAGCGACCCGCCGTATTCGTCGTCACGATGGTTGAAATACGGGGATAGGAACTGGTTGATCAGCCAGCCGTGGCCGCCATGGATCATGATCATGCGGAAGCCGGCACGCTTCGCGAGGCCTGCGACATGCCCATACGCCCCCACGATCTCATGGATCTGCTCGACCGAGAGGGCGCGGACGGGAACGCCGTCGGGCCGGACGGTATCGCTCGGACCCCACTGGTGCATCTCGTGCTGGCGCGACGTATCGGTCATGTAGGTGCCCGCGTACATACCGCTGTGCGAGAGCTCCAGGCTGGCAACGGAGCCATGGCGGTTGATGGCGTCGGCGGTGTAGGTCGCCGCCGCGAGCGAGTTCAAGATTGACTCGTCCAGATGGTAGGCATGGCTGCCGTCCGTCTGGGGGTGGACCATGCACTCCGACACCGTGACGGCGGCCGCGCCGCCCCAGGCGCGCAGCTCGTAGAAAGCCGTGGACTTGGAACCGATGCAGCCGTCGTTCGTGATATCGGTCCCGCCCATGGGCGCCGAGAACATACGGTTCGAGAACGTCTGCCCCGCGATGGTGATGGGGGAACACAGATGGGGATACTTGGTCGCAAACGGTGCCATATCCATAACAGTCCTTTCGACAATAGCTTGTTGCAAGCATATTGCCAGGTCATTGCTATGTCAATGTAGACATGTTTTCTTCGTCATATATCAGCGTCACAATAGATGCGTCAGTATTCGCACGGACATGCGGGAGCACCATGGGAACCCTCAGATACGCCGTGCTCGGCCTGCTGAACCGCAACAGCATGACGGGGTACGAGCTCACACGCGAATTCAACTCGGCGCTCGCGGAATTCTGGAGCGCACGGCACAGCCAGATCTACCCCGAGCTCAAGGCGCTGGCCGCCGAACGGCTCGTCACGTTCGAAGTCGAATCGGACGGCAGCGCCATGGAGCGCAAGCGCTATACCATCACAGCGGCGGGGCGACGAGCCTTCCTGGCGTGGGAGCGCACGCCCCTGCCTCCCAAACCGACCCCGAAAGACGAGTTCAAGCTGCAGCTCTTCTTTTCCGATAGTCTGAAACCGCACGAGCGTACCGCCCTAATGGAGGGACATCTCGACCAGCATCGCGACCGTTTGGAGCACCTCGAGCGCAACCGCGCGAACCTTATGGGGAACGAGGGGACAGAGACCCTCTCCGACCGGCGCTTCAGCGACTACCTTGTGCTTTTGGGTGCCATCGAGCGCGAGCAGGCGACCTGCCGATGGCTCGAGAGCTGTCTCACCCTTTGCAGGAATCGAGATGATCGACGATGAAGATCGACCGCGCCCGTGCGCAGGGCGAATTCAAGCGCTATACAGACGCTTACGACGCCGCCAATCCGCGCATCGCATTGAAGATCGACCACACCTACCGCGTGGCCGAGGCGTGCGAGCGCATAGCGAGGGGCGAGAGCTGGAGTGACGACGATATCGACCTGGCATGGCTTTGCGGTCTGCTGCACGATATCGGACGCTTTGAGCAGCTGCGCCGTTGGGACACCTTCAAGGACGCCGACTCCGCGAGCCACGCCGCCCTGGGTGTGGAGGTCCTCTTTGGAAAGCATCCCGCCGACGCACCCGCGGTGACGGGGATCAGGCGCTTTGTCGACGAAGGCGAAGACGGGCTCATCCGCTCGTCGATCGCCTACCACAGCGACTTCCGGCTGCCGGAAAGGCTCGATGGGCGCACACAGCGCTTCTGTGAGATCGTGCGCGACGGGGACAAGATCGACATCATGCGCAACATCGCCGACAGCCCGGTGGAAACGATCCTCAAGATGGATGAGACGGCGTTTTTGAACAGCCGCATCTCCCCCGATACGCAGTGGGCCTTTGCCGAGCACCGCTGCGTCAACCGGAGCGAGCGCCATGAGCCGGCCGATTTCCTCGTCGGACTCGTTTGCTTCATGTACGAGCTCGTGTTTCCCTCGAGCCGAGCGCTCGCGCGCGAGCAGGGCGATATCTACCGGCTGCTCGACGCCCCGTTCGGGATAACCCGGCCCTTCGCGGACGCGGAGACGCAGGCGACTTGGCTGCACATGAAGACGGAACTGGTCGCCTGGCTCGACCGAGCGTGATGCCGGGCGCGCTAGCCCTCCAGCTGCTCCACCAGCGCACTCACGACCTCGATGGCATCACCGACCACGGCGTACCGCGCCGCACCGAAGATGGGGGCTTGGGCGTCCTCGTTGATCGCGACCACGCACTGCGCCCCGCCGATACCGGCAAGGTGTTGGATCGCGCCGGACACCCCGACGCTCACGAGCAGCTTGGGCGCCACCGAGACGCCGGTCTGCCCTACCTGATGCGCGTAGTCGAGCCATCCGGCCTCGACGACGGGGCGCGTGCAGCCCAGCTCGGCACCGATAGCGTGCGCGAAGCGACGCATGAGCGGCAGAGCCTTCTTGGATCCGATGCCGCGCCCCACCACGACCAGGCGCTCCGCACCGGCGATCGAAGGAGTGTCATCCGGGCAAGCCCGCTCGACCAGATGGACGTGCGAGACGGCATCGGGTGCGAGCCGCAGCGGAACGATGGACCCGCTGCGGCGGTAGTCGAGCGTCGGTGCTTGGAAGACCCCGGGACGGACCGTGGCCATCTGGGGACGGTGCGCGGGACAGACGATGGTTGCCATGAGGTTGCCGCCGAAGGCGGGACGGGTCTGTTGGAGAAGACCGGTCCTGGCGTCCATCTCCAGAACCGTACAGTCAGCCGTGAGCCCCGTCTGCAAGCGGACGGCAACGCCCGGAGCCAGCTCGCGTCCGAACGCCGTCGCGCCGTATAGGATCGCCTCGGGCCGGCGGGCGCGCGCCGTATCGACGACGAGCCGCGCATAGACCTCGGCATCGTTGCGCCGCAATCGCTCGTCCCGACACACCAGCACCTCGTCGGCGCCGGCATAGATAAGCCGCTGACGAGATGCCAGCGATGCCCCGGGAGCCTCTCCGACCAGCGCCACCACACGGCATCCTCGCGCATCGGCCAGCGCCCGCGCGCGGCCCATGAGCTCGAATGCAACGGGCTCGACGGCGTTATCCTCGTCGGTCTGGACGAACACCATGATGTCGCGGTACGCGGCGAGATCATCGGCCATCGCGGCATCGCGCTCGATCGACAGCGCGCCGACCGGGCAGGCATCGACGCAGCCGCCGCACAGCACGCACGAATCCGTGACCCGGGCACAGCGATGCGGCCTCTCCCCCTCGACGACGATACCGCCCGAGGCGCAGGCCCTGGCGCAACGGCCGCAGCCGACACAGCGCTCGGCATCGACGATCAACCCACTCATCTACGCCACCTCCTTGAACAGCGCGACGAGTTTTCGCGCCTGTTCGCCGGCATCTCCGGTCACCGCGATGCTGTCCCGCTCGCGCTGCGGCACGAACGAGCGGACGACCTGGGTCGGAGACCCGGAGAGCCCGCAGCGGGCGACGTCTGCCGCCGCGTCGGCCGCCGAGAGCACCGTGACCTCGGCTTGCTCCGCCGCGCGTATGCCGGCGATGCTCGGCATGCGGAGCTGGGCGATGTCCTTCGACACCGTGATGACGGCGGGCAGCTCGATGCGCACGGTCTCCGCCCCGGCGTCGGCGCCGTGGACCACCGTGAGGGAGGACCCGTCGAAAGAGACGATCCGCGTCACGTCGCTCACGCACGGGATGCCGAACGTGCCCGCAAGCTCGGGACCGATCTGCGCCGTATCGCCGTCGACCGCCATCTTGCCGCAGATGATCAGGTCGGGCAGCGCACCGTGGATACGGATGCCGCAGCTCAGCGCATAGGTCGTCGCCAAGGTGTCGGCCCCCGCGAACGCCCGGTCTGTGAGCAGCGTCGCGCGGTCGGCACCGCGGGCGATGGCGTCGCGCAGCAGCGACTCCGTCGCCGGGATGCCCATGGAGAGCACGCCCACTGTGCAGGCACCCGTAACCGCCGATTCCTTGAGTTGGAGGGCGACCTCGAGCGCCGAGGCGTCGAACGGGTTGACGACCGCCTCGCCTCCGTCGCGGACGATGGTGTTGGTCACCGGGTCCATTTTGACCTCGGTCGTCGAAGGCACCGCCTTCATGCACACGACGATGTCCATATCACGCACCTGCCTTTGCAGCTGTTGCGGCCACCCGCTCCAGGACATCCTCCGAGAAAAGATTGCCCCGTCCCAGCTGGGCCTTCGGATCGAGCTGAAGTTTGAGCGCCGCCATCTGCTCGATATGCCGCCGCCCGTACATCGTGGTCAAGAAGTCGCGCTTGAGCTTGCCCACGCCGTGCTCGGCGGAAACCGCCCCGCCCATCGACGTGACCTCATGCGCCCAGGCGGCGAAGAGCTCACCGCCGCGCCGGTATTCCCCGGCGTCGCGCGGAAGGATGTTGACATGGAGGTGGTTGTTGCCGATATGCCCCCACGAAGCCGACTGGAGCCCGGCGTCGGCAAGCGTGCGGCGGTAGAGCGCCACCACGTCGAACAGGCGGTCATCGGGAACGGACATGTCCGACCCCAGCTTGGTGATGGCGGGGTCGGTGCGGCGGCGCTCATCGATCAGCATGTTGACGCTCTCGGGCACCGCATGGCGGAAGAACTGCTGGCGCTCCCGGTCGACGTCGGTGCGGGCGACCCATGTCTCGGCCTCGCCGCCGACGACCTCGCCGAGCACGTCCCCGATCGCATAGAGCTCGCCTTGCGCCTGGGCCTCGTCATCGCAGTCGAGCTCGATGTACACGCAGCTCCGGGCGTCGTCGGACGGCTCGGGAAGCGACGCGAACGCGGCGGCCTGCGCACGCTGGCGCCTCAGGATGTCGAGCGCCGCGCCGTCGAAGTACTCCAGCGCCGCCGCATGCGCCAGCCGGCCACGCACCCTGGCGGTGAACTCGAGTGCCTGGGCCTCCTGGGGCAGGAAGCAGCTCACGCCCCACACGACGGCGGGCGCGGGGGTCAGCGCGATCGTCAGCTCCGTGATGACGCCGAGGGTCCCGCACGCCCCGATGAACAGGTCGATGGCATCCATGTCGTCGGCAACGTAATAGCCCGACGCGTTCTTTGTCCGGGGCATTTCGTAGTCAGGGAGCCTCAGCGACAGTAGGCGTCCTCCTTCGCATGGCACGCACAGGTCGCGGCCGCTCGCATGGATCTGCCCGCGCTCGAGCGCCACGACCTCCCCGTCTGCCAGGACCACACGGATACCCTTGATGTGCGGACGCATGGGGCCGTACGCATAGCTGCGCGCCCCGGAGGCGTTGCACGCCGCCATGCCGCCCAAGCAAGCCGATGCCTCTGTCGGGTCGGTCGGGAAAAACTGCTCGGGAGCATCGCGGAACGCCCGGAACGCCTCCTTCGAGGCGGCGTCCCAGCTCGCGGTCGCGAAATTCCTGGCATGGATCTGCTTGCGAAGCTCGAGAAGCACCACGCCCGGTTGCACGCGCAGGTAGAACCTGCCGTCACCGTCGCGCTCCATGCCCAGCACGTGGTTCATGCGCGAGGTGTTCAGGACGTGCCCTCCATGGGGAACGGCCCCGGCGGCGAGGCCGGTCCGTGCCGCCTGGACGGTGACCGGCGTCCCTGTGGCGTACAGCCCCCTGAGCACGGAGCGGACATCGTCCTCGGTTGCGGGAAACGAGATGCTCTCCGCTTCACCCGTGCAGCGAGATTCGTCGCGAAGATACTCGCCAAATTCGGATGAGAACGGCTTGATGATCGACATTTCGCACGTCCTTCTTTAGTTAGCTACAGCGTTAGCTGCTAATAGTACCGTGAACCTTTGTTACTCGAAGCTTTGAAACCGATCCGAAACAAACAGGCCGCGGCACGCCCGCCACGATCACCTCATCTTTGTCGTTTTTCTCCACATTCGGTGCTTCCGGTGCCTCCTAGCAAATCGGCAGGCGGCAATACCGCCCGGCGAACGGCGTCCACCAGGCGGTTGTGTGCAAGCTGTGACGGGAACTAAACGGACGCGAAATATTTTCTCCTCTTTTTTCCGACCCCTCTGCCTGCGGTTGTTGGACCGCTGTAAGAACCGACAGGACATTCGCCGGGAAGCGGCGGATACGGTTCGGCCATACGGAAAGGGCCGGCAAAGCGCCGACGACTCGAGAGGAACGGTCATGGCCTTCACCATTGAATCGATACGCAGCAAGAAGGCAGCCGGGACCGCGTGCGACGCCGAGGAACCGCAGGGGAACAAGAAGAGATCGCCATATCTTCTCCCCTGTCTCATCGGCCTTTTCTGTCTTCTCCTCGTCGGTGGCGTCTTCATCTGGAACCGTGTGCTCCTCTCGGCCTCGGACAGCGGCGCCACCGTCGCAAGCTATCACGGGAAGACGAAGGAAGAGCTCCAAGCCGAGCTCGACCGGGAAGCTTCCAAGAACTCGATGGTCATCTCGATCGCCCCCGTGGCAACCATCCAAGAGGATGGGAGACTTCGGGTCAACCTCTACAACGACGAGCTCAACAAGCTCCCGCAACGGTTCGCGGTCATCCAGGACGGCCGCACGCTCTTCCGCTCCGGCGTCATCAAACCTGGAGAGGGCGTCGAGTTCTGCCAGGCCGACGGTATAGGCGAGGGAGACGCCGAGGTCGAGATCCAGGCCCTCGACAAAGACGCCCTGACGAACAAGGGCAACCCCACAAGGGTGAAGGTCCGCGTCGAGCGCGCATGACGGACCGTAGCCGCAACGGTCATGCGACCGGGAACACCCGGCCGAGCCGATAAGAGAAAGGATCATCATGAAGATGGACCGATTGGGACGGGGCCTGCGCACCTATGCGGTCGCGACGGGTCTGATCGCCTCGATGGGGGCGGCGCTGCTGGCTCCCGGAACCGCCTTTGCCGAGGTCACCAACAAGGAATATAACGGGACCGAGGGCACCACCGACGTCACCGCCAGGTTCGATCGGAGCTCGAACGTCCTGTTCAGCGTGCCCACGACCATCCCCTTCATCGTGTCGGCGGACGGCTCGCTCATGGGTCCCTCGGCCGAGGAGGCGACCATCAAGAACCTCTCGGCCTTCCCCATCCACGTCACGAACGTCAAGGTCAAAAGCCAAGGGGCCTGGACGATCGTCGAGGACGCGATGGATTCCGAGCACGATGCGAAATGGGCCCTGATCGATTTCCAGATCGGCCCGAATGCGTCGATGAAAAGCGCCTACGAGGCGTCCCAGGGCGATGGCATCGACGTCTGCAACGACATCAACTACGTCATGGCACCCAAGGGCGATAGCTCCAGTGCGCTGAAGCTCAAGACGTCCGGCCACGCCCGGAAGATATCACCGGGCACCGTGAGCGGCGTCGCGCGCATCACCTGGACCGTTGAGGCCGGTTCACAGCATGCGAGGGCGTAGTGCCTTCATCCTGACGCTGATGCTCGTGCTCGCCTGCCCCGCCGCCCAAGCTGAAGCCGTACCGGACGCCGGCGCGGCCGGCGGCGAAACCGAGGTGACCGTCCGCATGCTCGACTCGGAGCGGGCGGTCACCCCCGGCGGTCTACCGACCACGGGCGAGCGGGACCTCTCACTTCCCGAAGGCATCCTCGTCGCCGGCGGATGTGCCGCCGTCCTCGTGGGCGTCACATGGCGCAGGCGACGCCGAGACGATTGAAGCCGCCGCATCGCCTTTGCTACCATGCAGTCGGTTTGTCGTTTTTTCGCCGGTGAAGACGAAGTGCAGCAAGGGAGCGGAAGCGTGGTCGGGCTGGGAACGGTTATCAATGTTGGCTTGCTTCTGGCGGGCGGCATCGTGGGCCTTATCGGAGGCCGCTTCATCACGCCGCGCATCCAGGACGCCCTCATGAAGGCCTCGGGGCTCTGCGTGCTGTTCGTAGGCCTCGCCGGCGCATTGGAAAAGATGCTCGTGATCGATCACGGCTCGCTCTCGAGCACCGGCACGACCATGATCATCGTCTCGTTTGCCGTGGGCTCGGTGATCGGCGAGCTCTTCGACCTGGACGCCCGCATGGAGCAGCTGGGGGAATGGCTTCGCGCCAAGACGGGTAACGGCGACGACAGTGCATTCGTCAACGCATTCGTCTCGACCACGCTCACGGTCTGCATCGGCGCCATGGCGATCGTCGGCTCCATCCAAGACGGCATTCTGGGCGACTGGTCCACGCTGGCCTTGAAAGGAGCCCTCGACTGCGTGATCGTCTGCGCCATGACCGCATCACTTGGCAAGGGGGCGATCTTCTCGGCCCTGCCGGTCGCGGTGTTCCAAGGCACGATCACCGCGCTCGCCCGGCTCATCCAGCCTTTGATGACCGCGCCCGCACTCGCCAACCTCTCGCTCGTCGGCTCCATGCTCATCTTCTGCGTGGGCGTCAACCTCATTTGGGAAAAGACCTTCAAACCCGCCAACATGCTGCCCGCCGTCGTGATCGCCGTCATCTTCGCCCTGGTGTAACCGAACACCTGTTTGCGTCTATGCTATGATGGAATATCATGCGAAACCGCAACGGGCAAGGAGGCGTCATGGCGGGCACGAACGTGCAGGAACTCATCGACCGCATCATGGCCGACGAGCGCTTCCGCAGCTCATCGCATTTTTCCAACACGGTCTATAACGACGAGCCCATCCTCACGACCGGCCGCCGGATGGCGAACTACCTCCCCGACGAGTACCGCGCCATGCGCTCCATATCGCGCTGGCAAGAGGGCCCGACGGGCAAGCCGGGACGCTGGCTCACGGAAGCCGAGCTCTTCTACCGCCAGGGCATGCTCATGGCCGATTACGAGGATGACTGCCCCTATCACGGCACATTCAAATCGTATTACCCCACGTACAACGCCATGAGCGACCGCCAGCTGCGCGGCTATTTCACCTGGCGCGCCCGCGTGCGCGCGGGTGACATCGAGGAGACCTCGACCGCGTTCGCCCTCGTCTATCTATACGAGCTGATCTGCGGGATCGGCGTCGATGACCCCCGGGCGGGGTTCGACGCGATCCGCACGTTCTGGCAGGCGTATCGGGTGTTCGACGCGAGCATCGACCGGTTCGCCCGCGTATGGTTGCAGGACTATGCCGTCTACCACGACCTGCCACGTGAGCTTCTTCGGGACGAGAAGACCGTTCGCCTCGACAGCGCCCTGGCCGCGCTGCGCGGCGCCGTCGCACGGGCGCAACGGACATGGGGGGCTCCTGGAAAGCGCAAGGGGAAGAGCGCCGTGCCGGCACTCCCCCTCCCCGCGCAGGACGCTATCGAAGAACCGCTCTTCGAGGCAATCGACGAGCTCTCGACCTACCGTATCGCGAATTCCGCGCTCGCCGAGGACCACCTCGCCGACCTGAGGCACGTATCGTGCGCCGTGTTCGTGCGCATGGCGGAATACTATGACCGGCATCGCAAGAACGGCATGCTCGAGAGCTTCTTCGGCGAGGCGACATCCATGTCCTACACGATGTTCGCGTCCGCCGTCTTCTTCGACCCCCGCCGGCACCCCGATGCAGAGTATTGCCTGGACGATATCCACGTCTACCGCTGCGTGAACGGGTTTTGGACCTGCGACCGCGTGCACGGCAACCGCTCCCGCAACTCCAAGCTCGGCGCCATCATGCAGGCCGTCGACGACCGGCTCGGCCTCGCCTTCGGCCGCGAGCCCAGCCCCGACCATGCAGCGCCCCCCAAATACCTTGCGCGCATCATCGACCGCGAGATCGAGGAATGGCTCGCCTGGAACGAGTCGCACCAGCCGCGCGTGATCGACATCGACCTCACCGCGCTCGGCAAGATCCGCCATGCGGCCGCCGAGACCTGCGAGTCGCTGCTGGTAGACGAGGAACGCGAGGACGCACCAGAGCCCATGGAACCGCCTCTTCCGCATATGGCCGCACCCGAGACCGACGCCGCCTCGGAACCGGAACGCGAGCGCCCGGCCGAATCCGTCGCGGAGCGCAGCAGCGGACCGGGACTGCGTTCCGACGGACCGGAACCTGCGAGTGCCCCAACCGCCCCCGACGATATCCCCGCGCCCGCGGACCGGCCCCTGGACGACCGGCAGGCGGCGTTCCTGCAGGCGCTGCTGGACGGCGACCGGGCAGCCGCCGCGACGGCATGCGCCGGAACAAGCGAAGACATACTTGCCGACGAGGTCAACGAGGCGCTCTTCGACCTCGTCGGTGACACCGTGATCGAATTCGGGCCAGACGGCCCGCATATCATCGAAGACTACAGGGACGACGTGAGAGGAGTCCTCGGCCATGATCGATAGGAACGCAACGCCCGGCAGTGCACCGCGCGTACCGAAGCGCGTGGCGGCCGTCATCATCAACTCGCTGAAAGGCGGCGTCGTGCCGCGCATCGGCCTGCCGTATATCACCGTCGGGCGCGAGACTGAGATCCGCGCCCTGCTCACCGACCTCGACCTCATCGCGAACGGCGGCGCGAGCTTCCGCTTCCTGGTCGGGCGCTACGGAGCCGGCAAGAGCTTCCTGCTGCAGACGATCCGCACGCACGCCATGGGCGAAGGCTTCGTCGTCGCCGATGCGGACCTCTCCCCCGAGCGCCGCCTCCAGGGCGGGCAGGGGCAAGGCCTCGCTACCTACCGGGAGCTCATAAGGAACATCTCGACCAAGACGCGCCCCGAGGGCGGTGCACTCAACCTGATCCTCGACCGCTGGGTCGCCAGCACTGAAGGGGCCGACGACGAAACGATGCACCGTCAGCTCGACCCGCTCGAGGAGATGGTCCACGGCTTCGAGTTCGTCCGCATCCTCAGACGGTACCGCGCCGCCAAATCGGAGAACGACGACGAGACGATCAGCCATGTGACCAAATGGTTGCGCGGTGAATACCGCACCAAAACCGAGGCGAAGCAGGAGCTGGACACCTCGACTATCATCGGCGATGACGACTGGTACGACTACATCAAGCTCTTCGCGCGCTTTTTGGTGAGCGCCGGTTACAAGGGCATGCTCGTACTCATCGACGAACTGGTCAACCTGTACAAGATTCCCAACGCCATCACGCGCCAGTACAACTACGAGAAGATCCTGACCATGTACAACGACACGCTCCAAGGCAAGGCGCATCACCTTGGGATCATCATGGGCGGCACCCCGACCTCCATCGAGGAACGCCGCCGCGGGGTCTTCTCGTACGAAGCGCTCCGTTCGCGCCTCACGCAGGGTCGGTTCGCCCGCGACGACCTCAAGGACATGCTCGCACCCATCATCCGCTTGCAGCCGCTCACCTACGAGGAACTGCTCGTGCTGATCGAGAAGCTCATGCAGATCCATGCCGGCTACTTCGGGTGGACGCCCACGCTCACCGAAGACGACCTGGTCGAGTTTCTCAAGATCGAGTTCGGCCGCGTCGGGGCCGACACGCATCTGACGCCGCGCGAGGTCATCCGCGACTTCATCGAACTGCTCGACATCTTGTGCCAGAACCCGTCGGCGAGCATCGCCGAGCTGCTGGGAAGCGAGCAGCTCGCTCCGGCGGCGGGCACCACGGGAAGCGGAGACGGAAACGATGACGGCACCGGCGATCGAAACTTCGCCGAGTTCACCATCTAGCGCACACCTTGAAAGCAGGCGGGGCGCGGCACCCGACCGGCACCGCGCCCCGCCTGACGCCTATCGGACCCGAGACCCGTCTACTCCATATGCATGGCTTCGGCCGTCTCGGCCACCTCGTCGTGCTCACCTGCGACCTTGCCGTCGGCATCGCGCTCCAAGCGCGGGATCCATGCGCGGTATTCGTTGTCCACGGCGTTGGCGTGCGGTGACTTCTTGGAATACATCTTCACCGCGGCAGCCGTCTTGTTGATGGCCTGGAGCGTGCCGGCACCGGCGACGCACCCGCCCGGGCACGCCATGCCCTCCAGCAGGTAACCGTCGTATTTTCCCTTGACGGCCATCTTCATCATCTTACGGCACTCGTCGAGGCCCTCGGCGTTCGCCACGTTGATCTGGGCATCGGGATGCTCACGATGGATCGCGTTGACCACGGCGTTCGCCACGCCGCCCGACACCGCGAAACCGCGCCCGTCGGCGCTGGCGATGCCGAAGTCGCTCGCGCCCTCGCCGGCGAGCTTCGTGTAGTCGATGTCTTTGGCCTCCATCATGCCCGCCATCTCCTCGAACGTGAGCACGAAGTCGACCTCGCTCTTGATGGACTGGCGCATGGCCTCGAGCTTCTTGGCTGCGCAGGGCCCCACGAAGACGATCTTGGCGTCGGGATGCAGCTGGCGGATCAGGCGCGCGGTCAAGGTCATGGGCGTGAGCGCCATGGAGATGCAATCGGCATGCTCGGGGAACTCCTTCTTGGCCATGACCGACCAGGCCGGACAGCACGAGGTACCCATGAACGGAATCTTGTCCGGCACCTCCTCCAAAAAGTCGCCGGCCTCCTGGACAGCGCACAGGTCGGCACCGAGGGCAACCTCCTCCATGCCCGAGAAGCCGAGCTCCTCGAACGCCTGGCGCAGTTTGTTGACGTTGCCCTTGCCGCCGAACTGGCCCACGAACGCAGGCGCGACCTCGGCGATCACCTCGTCGCCGGCCTTGATGGCCTGGATGACCTGGAAGATCTGGCTTTTGTCCGCGATGGCACCGAACGGGCAGTTCACCAGGCACTGCCCGCACGAGACGCACTTGTCGTAGTCGATCTCGGCACGACCCTGCTCGTCGGAGCCGATGGCGTGCATGCCGCACGCCTCGGCGCACGGGCGCACATGATGGTGGACCGCATGATAGGGGCACACCTGGGCGCAGCGACCGCACCCGATGCACTTGCTATGGTCGATGAACGCCTTCTTGTCCTTGAACGTGATGGCACCCTTGGGGCAGATCTCGCGGCACGGGTGCGCCAGACAGCCCTGGCAGGCGTTTCCCACGCGGTAGACGTTGTCCTCGCATGCGTTGCAGGCGAACTTGATGATGTTGATCAGCGGCGGCTCGTAATACGTCTCGGGCTTCGCGGCCTCGGCCACACCCTCGGAAAGCTGCGAGGGATGGTCGACGTCCTGCAGCGGCAGGCCCATGGCCAGGCGGATGCGCTCGCCGGCGATGGCGCGCTCCAGGAAGACGCTCTCGCGGTAGGTCGCAACCGAGCCTGGGATGATCTTATACGGAAGCTCATCCACCCAGCTGTAGTCGCCGTCGTCGTCGGCATAGGCGAGCCGCGCGACTTCCTCGAAGACCGTGCGGCGGATTTTGGCGAGGTTGGTGTAGACCCCGCGCATGGTGTTGCTGCTCATCGATTAACCCCTCGATACCGTGTACTTCCCCTTAATTGTAGGCGCTCGTGCTCGCATATCGCCCGACATATCGGTATACTAGAACACATGTTCTAGTATACCGATCGTGGACAGGAGGACCGTGAACGCTTTCGATCGCTACGCTCCGTTCATCCAAGACTTCATCTACGCGCATGACTGGGAGAGCCTGCGTTCCATCCAAGTTGCCGCGGCAGACGCCATCTTCAACACCGACGACAACGTCCTGCTCACGGCATCGACCGCCTCAGGCAAGACCGAGGCGGCGTTCTTCCCCATCCTGACGCTGTTCGACGAGAATCCGCCCGCAAGCATCGGGGCCATCTACATCGGCCCCCTGAAAGCCCTCATCAACGACCAGTTCGTCCGCCTGAACGACCTGTGCGCCGAGGCCGATATCCCCATCTGGCATTGGCACGGCGACGTCGCGCAGTCGCATAAGGCGAAGCTGCTCAAGAAGCCCTCGGGCATCCTTCAGATCACGCCCGAGTCGCTCGAGGCGCTGTTGCTCCACAAGCACATGGCGATCCCGCGCCTCTTCTGCGACCTGCGCTTCGTGGTCATCGACGAGGTGCACTCCCTGTTGCGCGGCGACCGCGGTGGGCAGACGCTCTGCCTGATCGAGCGGCTCTCGCGCATGGCGGGCGTCAACCCGCGGCGCATCGGCCTGTCGGCCACCATCGGCGACCCGGAGCGCACCGGCGCCTTCCTCTCGCAGGGCACGGGGCGCGGCTGCGTCATACCCCGCTTCACGGAGCCCCGCCACGTCTGGCGCATCTCCATGGAGCACTTCTACAATTCGGGCCAGCAAGCCACACAGCGTAGCGTGGAGGCAAGCGGGGCCGTGGAAGCCGAGGTCGTGGCGACCGAGCGCCTGGACGGGGCCACGATAGCGAAGCTCCCGCCCGCCACCGGAACCGACGCGACGGGTCGCGGCGGGGGCACGCGCGCGTCATCCGCTCCCGAAGGCGAGGTGCGCATCCCGCCTGTCGACGAGCGCGCCCTGCTCGCGCCCACCGACATCGCGCCCGAAAACGCCGATCCCGGCGTGGGCTACATATTCGAGCACACGCGCGGCCGCAAGTGCCTCGTGTTCGTCAACTCGAGGGAAGAGGCCGAGGCGGTCTGCTCGACGCTGCGCATGTACTGCGAATGCCGCCACGAGCCCGACCGCTTCCTGATCCACCACGGCAACCTCTCGGCATCGTTCAGGCAGACGGCGGAAGAGCTCATGCGCGACGAGGAGCAGGCTCAGACGACCGTCACCACCGCCACGTTGGAGCTGGGCATCGACATCGGCCGGCTCGAGCGCGCGTTCCAGATCGACGCGCCCTTCACCGTGAGCTCGTTCCTGCAGCGCATGGGGCGCACGGGACGCCGCGGGACGCCGCCCGAGATGTGGTTCGTCATGCGCGAGGAGGAGCCGGAGCCCCGCACCATGATGCCGGAGACCATTCCCTGGAAGCTTCTGCAGGGCATAGCGCTCGTCCAGCTCTACCGCGAGGAGAAGTGGGTCGAGCCGCCCGACCTCGATCGCCTGCCCTACAGCCTGCTCTACCACCAGACCATGACCGTCCTCGCGAGCTGCGGTGAGCTCACGCCCGCCGAGCTCGCCCAGCGCGTGCTCACGCTGGGCTATTTCCATCGCATCTCGGCAGACGACTACCGCACGCTGCTGCGACACCTTATCGAGATCGACCACATCGAGACCACCGAGGGCGGCGGGCTCATCGTGGGGCTCGAGGGCGAGCGGCTCGTCAACTCGTACAAGTTCTACGCGGTTTTCCAAGAAAACGAGGAGTTCACCGTGCGCAGCGAATCAGCCGAGCTGGGAACGATCGTCAACCCGCCCCCGCCGGGAGAGCGCATCGCGATCGCCGGCTGCTGCTGGATCGTGGAGGAGGTCGACTGGAAACGTCACTCGGTCTTCGTCACGCAGGTCAAGGGGCGCGTCCCTGCCTACTTCGGCGAATGCCCGGGAGACATCGACACGCACGTGCTGGAGCGCATGAGACGGGCGCTTCGGGAGCATCAGGTCTATCCGTACCTCATGACGAACGCGCGGGCGCGCCTCACGCAGGCGCGCCACACCGCCGAGATCTCGGGCGCCGCAACGAAACCGCTAGTGAACCTCGGCGGCGAGACATGGGTGCTGTTCCCCTGGCTGGGCAGCTACGCCTTCTTGGCGCTCGAGCGCCTGCTCAAGATCAAATGCGCGGGGGAACTGGGGCTCAAAGGGCTGGATTCGTCGCGTCCCTACTTCATGCAGTTCACCATGAAGGCGGACGAGGAGACGTTCTTCGAGGTCGTGGCAGCCGAGGCCGAGACCGACTTCGACCCTATCGAACTCGTGTATCCCGGCGAGGTGCCCTACTTCGACCGATACGACGAGTTCGTGCCCGAGGAGCTCGTGCGCAAAGGGTTCGCCGAGGGCGTGCTCGACATCGAGGGCATGAGGAGCCGCGTGCTCGGTTGGCAAGACGACCGCGCCCAGGGACGCTTTTAGCGACGAAGGGTGGCACGGCGCTCGGCGGCCGGAGGTTCTCACCCTCGACGAGCCCAGGCGGACGCTGCGGCTACAGCGACGGTTCGGGGTCGTGCAGCACCTCGCCCAAAAACTCCTCGTCAAACGGGACGGCATCCGTGAAGCCGTAGTCGCCGTCAGACGCCAGCAGCAGGTAGTTCCCCTCGCCGCCGAACTCCTCGTCGGTGCACGGCACGACCCAGGCATGTCCGAACACCGCAAGCGCCGTCGCCGTGCAGTCGCGCAGCAGCGAGACATCCGCTCCGCCGTCGCCCGACACGATATTCGCCGCATACACGCCGCCGAGGTTCAGGCTCCTCTTGACCAGCTGCAGGGCCTCGACCGTCGCAAGCTCGCGCACGGGTTCCGCACCGCCGAAGCAGTCGCTCAGAACCGCGTCATAGCGGCGGTGCCCCACGCTCGTCACGCCCAGATACGAACGTGCCTCCGCCGTGATGACCTTCAGGCGATCCCCTGCCGTCTGCTCGAGCTCGTGCAGATAGAACCAGCGGCGCGCGAGGCGCGTGACCTCGGCATCGTACTCGATAACGTCCATCCGAAGATCGGGATGGGCCGTCAAGGCGAACTTGGGATAGGAGTACCCTCCACCGCCCAGCATGAGAACGCGGTCGATGCCGTGGTGATACCCGTCCCGCATGGCGCCCTCGGATTCGAAGATGTCATCGAACGCCCGATAGTAGGCGAATACCGGCTCAGCCCACCGGTCTCCCGTGTACGTTGCGCTCTGGTAGACACCACCCTGCACAAGCACCCGGACCTCGGCACCCGAAGCGTCGCGGACCGTCTTGACGCGCGCGACACCCGAGCGCGTGCGCGCCACCTGCACGACGATGCCGTGGACGGCGACGGCTGCAGCGCCCAGGGCGGCGGCACCGAGTGCCACGCCGGCGGCGACACCGGCACGGGAGATGTTCAACTTGCTCATCGCAACTCCTTTTGCAGATACAGGCCATGGTCATGGAAGCCCAGGTGACGGTAATATTCCCGCGTGCCAACGGCGCTGATCACGTTGATGCGCCCATATCCCGCATCGCTCGCGATCGCGCACGCGCGCCCCACGAGCGCACGCCCCAACCCGTGGTGCTGGGCCGCATGGCCCGCGTCGCCCACGCGCGCGGCCATGCCGTACACGTGTACCTCGCGGATCATGGCCTCGTCAGAGGCGATGGGCAACTCCCCCGCATGCTCATCGACATAGCGCCTGTCTGGGAGCGAAAGGCGCAGGAAGCCGGCGATCTTGCCTTCGGGGGTCACCCATTGCAGGAACCGCTCGCTCGTCACCGGCGTCTCGTATGCCACCTCGTCAAGCGAGAGCTCGCCCAGATCGGCACCGGCGGTGCTGATCTCGCGGAACCTGATCTCCTTCACGGCGGCGCCCTCGCCGAGCCTGGCCAGGCGCAGCTCGACGAGCTGGCGCAGGTTGGGCTTCTTGTTCCCCACCATGATGTCGTCGGAGCTGAAGTCGCGGATCATGCGGCTGATGCGGCAGAAGGCCGGCGTGGCGAGGATGTCGTCCGCAAGCACGTCGAGCAGCTCCGCCTCCGTGTAGGGGCGCCACTCGCCGCGCTCGTAGCGGTCGACCAGGCGCGAGCCCTCGATCAGGGCGCACGGGTAGAGCTTCACCTCGTCGGGCCGGAACGGCGCCTCGGTCACGAACCGCCTGTAGTCGCGCTTGTCCTCCGTCGGCGTCGCGCCGAGCAGGTTGAGCATGAAGTGGGCATGGATCTTGAAGCCGAACAGACGCGCGAGCGAGAAAGCCCGTTCGATCTGGTCGACCGCGATGCGCCGGTCGTTCCGCTCGAGCAGTTGGGAGTCCAGGCTCTGCACACCCATCTGGATCTTCGTACAGCCCAGGCGGCGGATCGTCGTGAGCGATTCGGGGGTGACCGCATCAGGGCGCGTCTCGATAACCAGGCCCACCACTCGGTGCCGCGCGGTCTCGTTGATGTGTTGTTGGCGCTCGAGCTCATCGAAATCAGCCGACTGCCACGCAGCGGCGCGGCCCCATGCGGAGCCCGGACCGTACAGACGACGCACCGCGCGGTTATAACCGCCCGGCACGCCGTCGGCTGCGGCCTGTTCGGAAGCCACGAACGCCGCGAGCTCCGAATCGCTGCCCCCGATGCCCGCCTCGCGGTATCGCTTGCGCCGCTCGACGACACCCTGGGGCAAGTCGTCCGCCGCAGTCCGTGCGAGCAGCTCGCCGGCCTCTTCACGCGTGATGCCGGGGCGGGCGAGCATGGGGTTGGCGGCGGTACCGGCAACGGCGTCATCGTTGAGCGCGCGGAACAGCTCGCTCACGAACCATGTCTGGTAGCGCTCGGGGTAATCGCTCCAGGTACCCCCGAGAACGATCAGCTCGATCTTGTCCGTCGCGTGCCCCATCTGGGTCAGAGCCGTCAGGCGGGCGCTCACCTGCAGATACGGGTCGAAGCAGTTCTGCTCGGCGCGGGCGCACGCGGGCTCGGCATGCAGGTAGCTCTTGGGCATGCGCAGGTCGTTGGGGCAAAAGACGCAATCGCCCGAGCACGGCCACGGCTTGGTGATGACGGTGATGGTCGCGACCCCCGATGCCGTGCGGCGCGGCTTCATGCGAAGCGCCTGCAGCAGACGGCGCTCGAGTTCGGGCGTCACGTCCCAAGCCGCCCAGCGCTGCGGTTCCTCGCGCTTGACACGCTGATAGAACGGCAGGAGCCGGCGCTTGGCCAGGTCGCGTTTATCGGCTCCCTCGCGGCGCGCCTCGGCATGTATCAATTTGACGAGCGCCTTGTCGTCCACGGTCTCACCGCGACGCAGGGCCTCGAGTAGTTCCAAGATAATCTGTTCCATACCGACATTGTAAAGGCTCACCAGAGCAAAAACGGGACAACGGAGCCCGACCCCGTTGTCCCGCACATCGCTCCGTCGTGTTAATGGGCCCCGAGCGTCATATCGCCCGAATCGATTTCGATACGGTACGCGGCGGACTTATCGCCGTTGTCGAAGGT
>ERZ808240.2067-NODE-2067-length-23123-cov-3.433631_pt1 | contig 23123 bp, 22 predicted proteins | sample MGYA00521084_ERZ808240 | MGnify/ENA primary metagenome ERZ808240 (study PRJEB31516, sample SAMN03275571) | gut metagenome | biome: mammalia-associated habitat; material: feces | host: Papio cynocephalus | place: Kenya | collected 2012-08-06 ...
AGATGGAATTAAAAGTTGACAATGCGGTTAGTCTATGCTAACTTTGGATTGACAGAAAAGAGTGGGGTTATCATTCGAACAAGATACTGGAGGAAGAGCAATGAAAAAGTTATTTTTTGAAACCGAAAAAGATGGTTTTTATGGAACTTATTATGAAAATCCCAAAGGTTCAAACTGTGCGGTTATTGGATTGTTTGGAGATGACCCCAATGATTATATGGCAAAGTGCGGGGCAAAATGGCTGCATAAAAATGGCACCAATGTTCTTTGTATGTCGCCGGGAAAGAAAAATTACAGCCATGTAAATTTCCCGCTCGAACGTATTGAGACGGCAATTCAATGGCTGAAAAATAATGGAAATCAAAAAATCGGAATTATGGGAATGAGTACAGCGGGTATGGATGCCCTTGTTGCAGCTTCTTTCTTTTCGGATATTACGCTGACATTTGCGCTTACTCCTAGTGATTTTGTATGGCAGGGATTTGAGCAGGGAGAAAAAGATGGATGCAAGGAATGGCCGATTCCGGGAGCGTCCACTCTTTCATGGAAGGGAGAGCCTCTTGCCTATATGCCGTTTATATATGAGCATCCGGTATATTGGCAGAAGATTGAGGAAGAAACAAAAGGTTCCGGTGATATTGAACGCAGCACCTGCCTGTTTATTGATTCTGAAAATGCAAGAGAACATACCGAAGAGGAAATGATTCCGGTTGAGAATATAATGGGCAGACTGTTTCTTGTAGGAGCTGAGGATGATTCCTTTTGGGAAACAGGAAAATACATCCGCCGTATGGATGAACGGTTAAAAGAGCGTTCGCATACCTGTGAGTATGTGCCACTCGTGTATGAACACGGAACTCACTTTGTACTGCCGGAATCTTTGCTGCGCAAGGCTTTGCCGGTGGGACTTAAATTTGTGTTGCGATTTATTTTTAAAGCGGCAAAAGAATATCCAAATGAGTGTGAAAAAACGCGAAAAGATATTGACAGAAGACTTTCGGCTGCATTAAAAGAGTGGCGGGAAGAGTAGATTATGAAACTTTTGCAGGAGATATTTGTAGTTAGTTGACCTAATTAAAGAAAAAGTAGAAAAAAGTCAAATGGAAGCCGGATTTTGGTTGACCGTTGTTGTAATTTTAATAAAACAGGTCAACACAGCGTTTCCATTTCTTTTTTTATCATACGACGGTGTAGCCAAATTACATAATACATAAAAAAAGACGCCCGAAGTCTGGGAAAACTTCGGGCAAACACTAAAGGGATATATGATTAAATTAAACCAGCAAGCTTTGATAATTCGCGGATTGATTCTTTGGAAACTAATTTTCCCTTGTATTCAATCAAATCCTCTTCAGAACCAGTAAAAATATCCTGTTTCTGTCTTTCACATTTTCTTAAAATAATTTTGTCATCTTCAGTATATATTTCCAATAATTCGCGGTCTTTAAATCCTAAAGACTTACGAAGTTCTTTTGGCAGAGTAATACGTCCGACTGCATCTAATTGTCTTGCAATACCTGTTTCAATCATAGGTTTACTCCTTTGAAAAACTTTTTTTAACGTATTCAACTATAGTACGTTTTTGACATTTTGTCAAGGAATTCGACGATTAAAAGAGTATAAAAAAACAATGAAAAAGAATAGACCTTTTTTATGACACACGGATGCATATAATAATAAGAAAAGGATGCTTTATTTTTTGTGTTAAAAGTGATAAAATGAAGATGATTAATCCGTGAAAGGAGTGTATTTCATGAAAAAAAGTAAAAGGGGATTATGGATTCTTGGTTTTTTGTGCGTGATGGTATCAGGAATTGTACTGTCGAACAGCAAAAGCCAGGCAAAAACAGTCATCTATCCGACTGTTGCAAGTGGGGAACAAGTTAAGGAAAGTAATAATTGTGTGATTGACTATTCCAACACGGCAGACGGTTATGTGATGGTGAAATTTAAGAAAGCACTGGGGCCTACGCTGAAATGCGTTGTTACGACCGGGGGACAGGCGCTGAATGATGGTTACAAATATACACTTTCCGTGGATAAATATCAGGTCATTCCATTGACGGAAGGAAATACTGCTTATACGATTTATCTGCTTTATGAAGTGGGTGGCCGCTATGCGATGGAGATGACGTTGAAAGTAAATGTCAAAATGACTGACCAGTTTGGACCGTATCTGCGTCCGAATCAGTTTGTGAATTACACGAAAAGCACGAAAGTTGTGAAGAAAGCAGCCTCGATTACAAAAAATTGTAAAAACGATTTGGCAAAGGTGAAAAAGGTATACAACTATGTCATTAAAAATTATAAATATGACAAAAAACTTGCCAAGACAGTAAAGCCGGGCTATGTGCCAAATCTGAATAAGATTTATAAGAAGAAAAAAGGAATTTGTTTTGATTATGCGGCTGTTATGACGGCGATGCTGCGGAGTCAGGGCGTTCCGACAAAACTTGTTGTCGGCTATACCGGAAATGCCTATCATGCATGGATTAACGTGTATTCCAAGAAAAAAGGACGCATTTCCAAAATGATTTATTTTAACGGTAAGAAATGGAAACTGATGGACCCGACATTTGCTTCGACCAGTAAATCGAGTAAGTCCATTATGAAATACATAGGAAATGGTAGAAATTACAAAGAAAAATTGAGTTACTAATCAGGGGAGTGTGTCATGAGTAAGCAAACAGTAAGTAATGAGTATGTTTCTGCTTTTTGTCTGGAAATGTCGCTTTTACTGCATGCCGGCATTGGAATCGAAGATGGATTGTATCTTTTGATTGAGGACGAAAAGGACAAAAAAAGCAAAAAAATGCTGGAGCAGTTAGCAGGTTTGGTGACGGATGGCAAACCGTTTTCCGAAGCAGTTCGGGAGGTCGGTACGTTTCCGAAGTACGTCGGCGATATGATTGAAACCGGTGAGGAGACAGGGCGGTTAGAGCAGTCCTTTCAGGCACTGGCAGATTATTACGACAGGCAGCAGCAGTTGATGTCGCAGATTCGCAGCGCACTGTTGTATCCGTTTATATTGATGATTTTGATGTTAGTAATTTTGGTTGTGCTGCTTGTCAAGGTGCTGCCGATTTTCAATCAGGTCTATGAGCAGCTTGGCGGTACGATGGGCGGCACGGCGAAACTTTTACTGCGGTTTGGCGACTGGCTCGGAAGTATCATGCCGGTGTTGTGCGGTATCATTTTTGTCGTTGTTTTGGTGGCGGCAGTGATTGCCTGCAGCAAGAGGGCAAGAGGCTTTTTCGTGAAGCTGTATAAAAAAGTTTTCGGCGGACACGGAATTGTGCGCCGGATGGGTGAAGCAAGATTTGCATCAGCGATGGCGATGGGAATGATGAGCGGATTAAATACCGAAGATGCATTCCGTACAGCGATGCTTTTTCAGGATGTAAATCAAAAGACGAAGAAACGTTATGAAAAATGCCTTGAGATGTTGGAAGTGGGCGAGCCGATGGCAAAGTCCTTCCGTGAAAATGAAGTTTTGGAAGCGTCGTTTTGCCGGATTTTAGATTTGGGTGCAAAAAGTGGTACATCCGATACGGCGATGGCAGAAATTTCGCGGCGCATGGACGACAGAGTACAGTTGGAAATCGCACGAAAAGTTGGAAAGATTGAGCCTACGATTGTCATTATTACCTCCATTCTTGTAGGAATTGTTTTGATAACCGTGATGTTACCGTTGATTCATATCATGTCTTCGATTGGATAGGATGGATGAAAATGAAGAAGCAGAGAAGTTTTTTAATTATAAAAATTGTATTGCTGATAGCGGTGATTGGCGGACTGCTTTATGCGATGAACGCAGGGGCGGCAAAGCTGAATCAGGGGCAGGAGGCAGAGAGCATGAAACAGCTTGAAAACTCCATTCGCAAGGCAACAATGACCTGCTATGCGACAGAAGGCGTATATCCGCCAACCCTTGAGTATTTAAAGAAAAATTACGGAATCCAGATTGATGAAAGCCGTTTTACCGTCTTTTATGAAGTGTTTGCCAAAAATTTGATGCCGGAAATCACAGTAATGGAAAATCAGGAGCGGGTCGATTAGCAATGAAGAGAAGCAGCCAGAGACATAGTATTGAAAATGTATTTGTTCTTGTATTGTTTGCTATCTTTGCCATGACAATTGTGGCGGTTTTAGCACTGGGAGCAAATCAATATAAAAGTTTGGTCGAGCGTGATAATAATGCGTACAATAAAAGAATTATCACGTCTTATGTGTCTGCCCAGATTCGTGGTTATGACAGGGCGGATGCCGTGAAAGTAGGTGGATTTTCCCTGACAGATGCAGAAGATGGGGTAAATACGCTGCACCTTTTGGAAACAATCGATGGCATCCGGTATGATTTGAAAATATATTATTATCAGGGTAAGGTGTATGAGTTGTTTGCCGCTGAGGAATCCGAGATGAAACCGGAGGATGGTGTGGCGATTATGGATGCGAAAGATTTGCATTTTGAGAAAAAAGGAAGTCTCATACGGATTACATCAAAAGATAGCGAAGGCCGAGAGAATGAGACAACCGTTTCTCTGCGAAGTGAAGGAAGAGGGGTGGCATTGTGAATTATGAAAGAAGCAAAGCTCCGTTAGCGCTGATGGAGCAGATTATTATGATTTTAGTATTTGCGCTGGCGGCAGCCGTGTGTTTACAGGCGTTTGTCTATGCTAATGGACTGTCCACACGTGGCGAAAAGGAAAACATTGCGGCGGAACACGCACAGGAAGTAATTGAGATGTGTAAAACGTGCGCCGGTGACTGGCAGAAAGTGGTATGGGAAATGCCGGGACGGATTGAGGGAGACACCTTGGAAATTCCTTTTGAGCAGGACAATATGACGGTTCAAATAACAAAGACGGATGCAAATGAATATTTGACAAATGCAAAAGTTACCGTTTTTGATGAAGATAAGGAAGAGATTTATCATGTTGCGGCGGCTTGGCAGAGAGGGGGCACATCATGAAAAAACGAAAGCTCTCATTCACAAGCGTTGGCGGCAGTTCGATTCTGACGATTTTTGCGGTGTTATGTTTTTTGGTTTTTGCTCTTTTGTCGCTGTCAACGGCAAAAGCAAACTATAACCTGTCGGAAAAATCCGTAAAAGCGGTGAGTAATTACTATGCGGCAGATACGAAAGCGGAAGAGATATATTCACAGATTCGGGCAGGTAATATGCCGGATGGTGTGAAACAGAAAGGAAATACTTATGCTTACGCTTGTGCGATTGATGATAAGCAGAAACTGCTTGTTGAAATCAAAAAACAAAAAGAAAAATTTCATGTAGTAAAGTGGGAGAAGCAGTATACCGGTGAATGGAAACCGGATGATACCATCGATGTTTGGGATGGAATGGAACAAATGCTTCCGGACTAAAGAAAGAGAGAAAAGATATGGAACGTTTAGTGGAAATATTAAGAAAAGCAGTCTCTGACGGGGCATCGGATATTTTTATTGTTGCCGGTGGTGCATTGAGTTATAAGGTGGATGGCGAGATTCGCCCAATGGAAGCCTCAGCGGAGCGCCTGATGCCGGATGATACAAAGGCGCTTTTAGATGAAATTTATGAGTGTGCCCGCCGGGAAAAAACGCATTTTTTAGAAGAAGGGGACGACGATTTTTCCTTTGCGATTGAAGATTTGGCGAGATTTCGTGTGAATTCATACTTTCAGCGTGGCTCGCAGGCGGCTGTTATTCGTGTTGTTTCGTTCCGGATTCCGGATTACAAGGAATTGGGAATTCCGGAAGAGGTAATTGCCCTGTCCAAATTACAGCACGGCATGATTATCATTTCAGGAACGGCTGGAAGCGGAAAATCGACAACGCAGGCGTGTATTATTGATGCGATTAACAAAGAGCGTGAAGCGCATATTATTACGCTGGAAGATCCGATTGAGTATTTGCACCGCAACCAGAAATCATTAATCAGCCAGCGCGAAATTGCGATTGATACCGAGAATTATCTGACCGGACTTCGTGCGTGTCTGCGACAGGCACCGGATGTCATTCTGTTAGGGGAAATGCGTGATGCGGAAACGATTCGTACGGCGATGACCGCAGCAGAAACCGGACATCTTGTTATTGCAACACTGCACACCAAGGGGGCGGTAAATACGATTGATCGAATTGTAGATTCCTTCCCGGCAGATCAGCAGGATCAGATTAAAATCCAGTTGTCTCTTGTGTTAGACTGCATCGTTTCCCAGCAGTTACTGCAGAGAGAAGGCGGCGGCATGATTCCAGCGGTGGAAATTATGAAAATTGTGCCGGCGATTCAGAACATGATTCGAGACAGTAAAAACTATCAGATTGATAATGTCATTCAGACGTCCGGAGAACTGGGGATGGTTTCGATGGATCAGTACATTTTGAAACTGTACCGGAAAGGCGAAATCAGCGAAGAAACCGCACTTTTATCCGCCATTAATCCGGAGCAGTTAAAGAGAAATTAAGCCGGTAATTATTTTATAATATTTGGAAGGATGAAGCGCACGACAAAGATTTCGTCCTTTGGCTCAAAGGAAATAACACCCTTTGCCTTGTCTACGATGAGGCGGGCAGACTGGGTACCGATACCCATACCGGAATGTTTTGTTGAGAAGAACCGATTCGCTTTTTGAATGGGTTCTTTTTTGCAGCTATTTTCAATCATTGCAACAATATTATTTTTCTGTGGCTGAATCTGGATGCGGATATACGCATTTTCCGGTGTCTGGCTTGCGGCCTCCCATGCATTTTCCAAGAGATTACCAAACAAAATCGAAAAGTCCGTGTCGGGAATCGACAGTGTTTCCGGAAGGTTTGCCAGACATTCAAAGGCTATGCCATTGTTTTTGCAGAGTGTCTGATAGTATTGTAAAATCGCATCCGCGAGCATGTTACGGCATAATACGATACGTCCTTTCTGTTCTCTCTGTTCAGCGTATTGAGCCAAATATTCCAGTGCTTTTTCGCGCTCATTATTTTGCAGATAGGTCGTGACAGTCTGCATGTGGTGGCGGTGGTCGTGGCGCAGGCGAATCGATTCGTCAATACGCTCCGTAAGTTCCTGATAGTGTGCTTTCTGAATTTCAATTTGTTTTGCCAGATAGTGAGTTTCTTCCTCTAGCAAAAGTTTTGCACGGTAGGTTTTCGATAAATCCTGCCACAATTCGTAGCCAATGGAAACGACCAGCAAAAAGGTGCCGATTTCCTGAAACCAGCCGCCGTAAATCGGTTCGTAGCCCGGATACATACGGTCAGCAGTTAAAGAGGCGGCAAACAAAACGGTACCAATTAAGAGAATTGGTGACGTATGCAATTCTTTCTGATATGAATAGTATGCCTGAAATAAAAGAAAAAGGGCGCAGCCCGCTTTGTATAAAAACAAAACTTCTGAATAGATTTTGGCAAAGTGTGTGCTGCCGTGTAAAAACAGAGTGAATATAAGCGACAAAACAACACAGCTGCCAAAGATAAGCGTTTCACGCCGAATTAATTTCTTAGGAAGATTTAAAATGGTTCCCTGCAACAAAACCATGCATGGATACATGGCGGTCAGACACGCAATTTCCAGTGGATACCATGGGAAAACGGAAAAACTGCCATAGGAAAACAGAACCGGATACAGGGAAATGACAAAAAATAAACCGCATAAGATGGTAAAAATCAATGCATTTTTATGTTTTAACCGACAGAAAAAGAACAACGAACAAGCGGCAAACAGAAAAATGGCTGCAAGTGTAATGCCGGAAATGAAAAGTCTTGTGGAAAGATAGTTTTGGATGGCAGTAACCGTTCCAAAGGCCGGCGGATAGGTAATGCCACTGTAAATATGTGAGTAATTGGTGGCAATAATCGTGATGTGAACGGTTCCGGAGGCGGTAAAAGAAATTTCTTTATTGCCAATTAAATCTTTATAATGTGCCGGATCAGGGTTTCCCTGCGAGCAGACTTTTTCGTCATTTAGGTAGAGTGTGTATGCGGAAAAAATTTCCGGCAGATACAAAGAATATGTTCGTGCCGTGTCCGGGAGTGACAATGTTAAGCGGTAGGTGGCAGTGCCATTCGATGCCTCGGAAGTGTTGCCAAGACTGAAATTGCCAAATGAACCAAGGGTTAAAAAAGTGCCTCCCGTTACTTTTTTTTCATTAAAATCGGAAGGCGTATATTGTTTGCCCGGGAAAAAGTTCCACTGATGAGCAAGAAAAATTACGGAATCCCCGGATAAGTCGGCATCGGAACAAAACATGACACCGCCCATCGGGTAAACCGGATTATTTTCATATTTGTTGTTGTAATAAAATAGAAAGTGTGCAAGCAACAGAAAGGAGGCAAAAGGAAGAAACAAAGCGAGAAATAGTTTGATAAAGCGAGGTTTCATCTTAATGTTTCCTTTCTTTTTTGTGGTAGACAAAGCAACCGGTCGAAACCAGCACCAGTACAATCGCACCTAAAATTACAAGACGCGGCACGCGGTTTCTCTTGACCGGGAGATTTTGTTTGGCTGAGCCGGGTGGCTTGTAAATGCCGGTTTTGTCAATGGTGCGCATTTTGCTTTCTTGCTTCCAGGTAAGCCGGCTGTTTGGGATGTTTGTCAGCACTTTACCTGCGGCGCGGACTGCGAGGGTTACCTCCTTGCCGGAACCGGGAACAATACTTACCATCAGCACTTCATCGTCTTTGAGATTCAGTGACAGAAGATATTCTGTCGGAATTTCAAGCGTAATATTATCATAAGTAAATGGAATATAGTTTGGGTTTGATTCCGCAATCAGACGAAGTCGTTTCCCGGATAAAGAAATACGGTTTGAGCCAACCTGCTCTACTGTCTTTTTCTCACTTGCGTGGGAAGTGGTGGCACTGTCTGCTGTGTCTTTTTTTGTCGATGCAGTTGTATTAGTGCTCGAACCGGATTTTTCTGTACTGCTTGTAATACCGGTAATCATTCCCTCTGATTTTTGGGCAGAAGAAGACTTCTTCTGCTTTTTCGTGTGTGTTGTTTCTTTTTTTTGATTGGAAGAAACAACCGTCTTCTTAGAAGGAGCAGACGTCGCCGGAATTATAATTGCTGCCGTGGCAGTCGGTTTTGGTGCAGATGTATGGTTTGTAGTCTGCCCGCTGTCTGATGTCGATACCGGTGAAGAAATTTCAAACGGGGCTTCGGAAGAAAAATCGCCGCCGTCACGGTCGCCCTCAATTGGTTTCGAGCGAACGAGTTCGCCTTTCTGTTCCAGACAAAGAATATTGGAGGTTAGATTTTCATTGGTTAATTTTATATATAAATAGCCATCTTCCTCAAAAAAAGCAGATGATAACGTGACACCATCCGGTGTTGCGCTAAAATTTTCCGAAGATGTAATTGTTGTCCATTCTGTCTTGTTAAGTTGAGATTGAGTAAGAGGAGTTTCGGATTTTACATAAGCACCCTCTATTGTGGAAAAATCCTTAAAAAGATGTACAAAACTCAGCGTTGTGTGGTGGAACGATGTAAAGGTTGAAAAAATTTCAAACTTCTCCGGGTCAGAGATACAGACCGGGATAGTATAAGTTTCCGAATAGTTCTCTGACAGTTGGAACATTTCTTTGTCGTATTGTAAAGTCAAGGTCATTTCATAGATTCCTTCTTTTTGCACATCCACCGAGCGGGTGTCATAGGACGGTGTCAGTTCCGTGCTTTCATTTTCGTCATCACAGGTGGCGTAGAGGGGATAATCACTGTAAGCCTGAATGATCTCCTCAAAAGAATCGGAGCCAACCGGACACATGAGCGGAGCAGATACGAGATCCAAGTCGTAAATTTCTGTGATGGTCAATTTATCCTGTGTGGAAGCCCACGCAAAAGAGACATTCCCAAAAAGTGAACTGAGAATGCCAAGGATAAGAAAATAAACAACAGTTTTCAATCTGCGCATAAAAAATATCCTTTCCCGCTACTGATTCAACGAAAAATCCAAAAAAGTCTTTTTTGCCTGCGATAGATTTCGCCGGCTAATCGGTACTTCCTCTCCATTATTGAGGACAAAGTGATCCTTTTCTAATTCGCTCACGTGCTGTAAATTCACAATAACCCCTTTGGAACAAAGGAAAAACCGGGAATCACTAAGTAGTGGAGCGACTGTTTTTTGAAAATTAATGGCGGAAGACTGCTTTAGCACCTTTTTTTCTAAATGAACTTCTGTCTGGCGCATCACCGACGATAAATAGTACAAATCCGAATAAGGAACGTATAGCGGTGTCCGCTCTACCATAAGTGGGAGCTTCCTTGCTTCCCCACGAAATTTACGTAAAAAAGGATTTAATGTAGCTTCCAGCTTGTCATAAGTAAGTGGCTTAAGCAAATAACGAAAAGCCCCTACTTCATATCCTTCAAGTGCATATTCGCGGCTGGACGTCAAAAAAATGATTGTGCAGTCGCAACCCGCTTCTAATAATTTATGTGCCGCGTCCATACCGGTAATCTCATCCATGAAAATATCGAGAAAGACAAGGTCAAAGGAATGGTGGGAAAGCCCTGCCAAAAAAAGTTCACCCGACTGAAACGGGTAAATCGTAATACTGATTCCGCTTGTATCGAAATAACGTATTAACAGTTCCTGCAGTAATTGGCGGTCGCTTTCTGAGTCATCTACAATTGCGATATTCATTGCTGCCTCCTATCATTTTGCGACATTTACCTATATAAAATTTTAACAAATTCATAAGGAGGGGTCAAGCAATTTTTCACCCTTTCCCCACAATTCTGCAAGGTTTGTTGCAGGATTTAGAAAGAGCCGATACAATGAAAAAATAGGCAGAAAGGAGATTTTATGATGGAGATGAAAAAATATCGAAAATGGACGGCGCTTGTGCTGGTTTTTTGTATGTTATTTTCAATGACCGGCTGCGCGGACGAGGAGAAAGAAGCAAAGCAGAGTTTCAGTAAGGATGACACATGGGTGGTTTACTGGTATTTGTGCGGCAGCGATTTGGAGAGCAATGCCGGCGCAGCAACAACTGATTTAAATGAAATGATGCAGGTTAAGCTTCCGGAAAACGTAAAAGTGGTAATTCAAACGGGTGGTGCTTCAAAGTGGCAGAATGACCAGGTAAAAGCTGACCGGATTCAGCGTTATGAGTACAGTGGAGATACACTTACTTTAAAAGATGAAGTCGAGCAGGCAAGCATGGGTGACCCGGAGACATTAAAGGGATTTCTCAATTATGCAGAGAAAAATTATCCGGCAGACCATAAGATGTTGTTGTTCTGGAATCATGGTGGTGGAAGTGTAAGTGGTGTTTCTTTTGATGAAAATTATGAAATGGATTCGTTAGTGTTAGACGAACTTTCTACTGTTATGAAAGATGTCTACGGTGACAAAAAGCCGTTTGAGGTTGTTGGTTTTGATACCTGCCTGATGGCAACGGTAGATACAGCGAATGTATTCCAAAATTATGCATCCTACATGGTAGCGTCTGAGGAGACAGAGCCGGGAAATGGATGGCTGTACAGCGGATGGTTAGGAAAACTTGCAAAAAATCCGGCTATGAACGGCGCCGAACTTGGTAAAGAAATCTGCGACAGCTTTAAACAGGGCTGTAAAGAAGTGGGCACGGATGCAGAAATTACACTTTCCGTAACAGACTTGTCGAAAACACCGGCGATTATTGAGGCCCTGCAGAATATGGGTAAGGTCGTTTTGAAAAAGGCAGAAAAAGATTCTTCTGTATGTGCGGAATTTGCCAGAAGTGCCACGAAAGCAGAAAATTACGGTGGTAACAATGATAAAGAAGGTTACACAAACATGGTTGACTTAGGGCATTTGGCACAGAATGCAGAAGGGTTGATTGGTGAGAGCAAATCACAGATTGAAAAAGCACTTTCCGATGCCATTGTTTATAAAATAAACGGAGACTACCGTCGTCATGCAAGCGGACTTTCGGTTTATTATTCCTATGACGGTGACCAGGAATCGGCAGCCCGTTACCAGCAGATTGCGGCAGAGAATATTTATTCTTCCTTTGTGAATTATTCCATCGGTGCCAATGTGTCGGATGAGGCATTGAGCGAAAGTGGTGTCGGCGAAGTACAGGAGGTAAGCGGATTTGATGGTGACATGGAGATGTCCATTAATGAAAATGATTACATCCAGTTGAACATTGACCCGGCAAAATTAGACAGTATTCAGAGCATTGCTTTTAATTTTGCTTATATCAGTGATGACGGAAAAGCAATTGTCTTTTTAGGAAAAGATAACGACTTAGAGTGCGACTGGGAAAAAGGTGTATTCCAGGATAACTTCCGTGGTGTTTGGGGTTCTATTAACGATAGAGAATGTTACATGGAGTTAGTTTATGAGGGCGATGACTATAATTTGTATACGGTTCCGATTAAGTTAAATGGAGAAGACAGTTATTTGAGTGTTGCCTATGATTATGAGGCAAAAGACTTCTATATTCTCGGTGCAACTTCCGGTGTGGATGAATCCGGACAGGCGGGAAAAGATATGCGTCCGCTGAAAAAAGGCGACAAGGTATCGATTATCTACTACACACAGAGTTTAGAAGGCGATGATGAAATTCAGGAACTGCCGGATGAGGAATTTAAATGGAAAGAAAGTTATCAGTTTAAGGAAAAAGATTTGCCGGATGGAAAATATGCCTTTACTTATGAAGTAACGGATATCACCGGTAAGAGCACGATGTCAGATGTTGCCTTCCTGAATTTGAAAAATGGCGAGATTAAGCCGGAGTTATAATAAGAATTTATTAAAATGCAGAGACTTTACCGTTTCTGCATTTTTTTTGCCGTTTTGACAGAAAGCGTAGGATTTATCAGCAAAGTATGATATTTTGGGAGCACGGAATCTTTTGAGGAGGGATTTTATGAGAATTTATTTATGTGATGAATCCGCAAAAGAGCGGTCAGCGATAAAAAAGTGCGTAGATAAATATCTGCGTGGCAATTATCAAGTAAGCATAAAAGAATTCAGCTCGGTCGAAAATATGTTATCCGAACTTCCGGCAAACAAACCGAGTCTTATGATTGTAAACCTTCCGGAGCAAAAGATAAAAGACCCTGTGATTGTACAAAAACTTCAGGGGAGAAAGAGTAATCAGAAGATGATTATGACAGCAGCATCTGAATGCTATGCAATGGATGCCTTTTCCGTATATGCCGATGGCTTTTTGACAAAGCCGTTTGCGCAGCAGCAGGTCGATTGTGCGTTGAACCGTTTTCGAAATATGTTTTATCAAATGAAAAAAAGCATATCATTTATGGTAGACCGCACAATGAAAAAATTTTGCTTAGACGAAATCATTTACATGGAAACATGTGGACATGCGACGATGATACATACGCTGCATGGGGATTTTCGGACAAATTGTTCGCTCACCAGGGCAAAAGAAAAAATGCCGGATGACGATGAGTTTGTTACCTGCGGGAAAAGTTATTACATCAATGCGGGCTATATTAAAGATGTTACCAAAACAGAAATTATTTTACGGGGAGGTGAACAAATCTTTATTCCGATACGATTACAAAAGGAATTATGCTTGTTATGGCAAATGAAAGTAAATAACAATATTTTATAAAAAAATTAAAATTTGGAGGATTTAAAAAATGAAAAAGATTGTATCAGCAGTATTAGTATTTGTAATGATGTTAAGTTTGGCAGGTTGCGGTATCTCCTATGATGATATCAAAGGTGATTGGACAGCAAAGACAATCAATGGTATGACAATTGATGAATATGCAGCATCACTTGGTGTTGATCCTAGTCAGGCTACTGTAAATGTAAATATCACAGAAGATGATAAAATGACAATGGTAACTGCAAACGGCGAGACAAAATTTGATTATGAGAGACGTTCCGATGGAATTGAAGTTAAAATGGAAGGTAAAGACGAAGTTTATATGTCTATGGCATATGACAAAGACAAAAAGACGTTCACATACAAATTAGATTTGGGAAATGGACAGACAATGGAAGTTGTTTTGGAAAAGGGCAAAGCTGATATTACACCACTTCAGCAGGATACACAGACACAGACTGACGGAGCTGTTGAAGAAGGAGCTACTGAAGCTGTACAGTAAGGATTATGATGAAAAAATGGGACAAATGGATAACGTTAGCGCCAATTGTATTGGTGCTTGCGTTTCTGCCCCTTGTTGTAGGCAGGATAAACAGTAAAACATACACAGAGAATGAGCCATGGCTTCCCGCAAATGCGGTAGAGTCAGATTTCTTTTTGTATGGTAAATTGTTTGTCCTGTTTTTTTGCTGCCTTTTTATGATTTTGCTTTTGGTTCGTATGCGCTTTTGGCGGCAGATTTATGAGATGCCAAAATACTTTCTTTTGCCTATATTATATGGTGGTTTTGCAATTGCATCTTCTCTGCATGCGGATCATCCTTTTCTGAGTGTGCGGGGGATGACCGGCAATATGCAGGGGATTTTCGTAATACTTTCATATCTGATTGTGTTTTTTTACAGTTTTTTTTGGATGAAAAAAACAGGGAACATTTCCGCATTGATAAAAATACTTGGCGTCTCAATTGGAATCCTTGGCGTGATTGGTATTTCGCAGTTCTTTGGATTTGATTTGTTGTCAATGGGCTTTGTGAAAGAGTTTTTAGGCGGGAGAAAGGCGAGAGTTTCGTATTTTATATATTTAACTTTGTACCATTGGAACTATGTGGGGAGTTATGTAGCACTTCTTCTGCCGGTGACGGTGGCAATGATTGTTTATTTCCACGAGGCGGGCAAAAAGCGGGAGAGGGCTTTTTGGTTCGTGCTTTTTTATCTGCTGATTTTCTGCCTTTTTGGTTCACAGTCGCGGACCGGCACGCTTGCGGTACTGGTTTCGTTTTGCATTGGCGGCATAAAATATCGGCATAAAGTCAGTCAGTACAAAAGGACAATTCTCTGTGTCTTTGTTTCTGTGGTTGCAATTTTATTTTTCTGTAACTGGTACATCACAGGGGATATTTTTGGAAAATGGCAGCAGGTTCGGTTTTCTACCAAAGGAAGCAAAAAGTTATCTTATATCGAAACAAAGGACGATTGCGTGAAAATCCGCTATAAAAAGAAAAATTATTCTTTTATCATAGAGGGAAGTGGTGAAAATATCACCCTTAAAAAGACACCGGACAGAAAGTGGAAGGCATTTTCATTTGAAAAGAAAACTTTTGTGGACGGCGAAAAGACAGTTTATGGCTATGAAATGAAGTACAAAAAGAGTATCTGGCGGTTTACCAATCAGCGTGGTGATGGAAAGTATTATTATCTCAATGCAAATGGAAAATGGGATTTGTGTATTCGCGCCGAAACGGCACTGCCATCGTGGATGAACGAGGTAGCATCGCTTCGTGGTTTTGTGTGGTCAAGAACAATACCGCTGTTAAAAGATTATGTACTGCTTGGAGCGGGGCCCGACCAGTTTGGCTTTGTGTTCCCGCATAATGATTATGTTGCCAGATATCAGTATGATTTGTTGACAACTTATTATAAGAAGCCACATAATTATTATCTTCAGATGGGAATTGAAACGGGGTGCCTTTCACTTGTTCTGATGCTTGCATTTTTTGCCATTTACTTAAAGCGTGGTTTTGCGGCAGCGAAGGGAAAGTGCCATACGCAAAAAGAGTATTTTATACGGGCGGTTTTGATTTCTGTTCTGGGATATCTCTTTACCGGGATGTTTAATGATTCTATGGTGGTAACAGCGCCTGTGTTCTGGTGCCTGTTAGGACTGGGAGCGGGTGGAGTTGATGATGTTAGGAAAAGGTAGCAGCCCTATTTTTTGTGTATAGCCGTCACATTTTGTGTGTAGGCCTTGTCGCAGGTGCGAAGTCCGTCAATATGTTCAAATAAATCAGGTTTGATTGGTGCACCGAGTGGATCCAGAATAAAATCTATTGTATAATAGGCCTGTTCTTCTGCTAATTTTCCCAAGCGAACGGCTAATTTTCGTTTTTTCTTTAATTCATTCAAAAAATCGCTCATCCATGTATAAAGTTCTGTTTTGGAAAAGTCTACCTGTTTTTGCAGAAAAGGGTGATAAATTCGTTTCGAAGTTGGAGGACAATCATAATAGAATATTCTATACAAGTCATTATTTTCACCATGTGAATTTAAATGTCTTTTGCAGTAATTTACAAGTTCAGTTGCCCGGTCTTTTGCGGATATGTCACCGAATACTTTTTGGGCACGTCTTGTATAGAATCCTCCATCTACTAAAATAGCTGTTTTCATATATTTCTCCTTATAATAGTAAATGAAAAGCTCTAGGGGTCGGCCTATCTCCTATTATGAGAGGCGTACAACCTAGAGCGTTATTAACATGTAACCTTTGTTACACTTTCATACTATATGCAAATGAGGCAATTGTCAATCTTTTTTTGACAATATTTTGAGAAAATATTATTTACCCTCTCAATGCCTCATCAATTGCTTTAGCGGCAGCTTTTCCTGCGCCCATGGCAAGGATTACGGTTGCGGCACCTGTTACGGCGTCACCACCGGCGTATACATTATCGCGGGTTGTTAAACCGGATTCATCCTTTGTGATTAAGCATCCGCGGTTATTTGCTTCCAGACCAGGAGTTGCGAATCAATGGGTTTGGACTTGTACCGATGGACATGATTACACTGTCAACATCAAGAACAAATTCGCTGTCTGGTTTTTCAACCGGGCGGCGGCGTCCGCTTTCATCCGGCTCGCCAAGTTCCATCTCAACACATTTCATACCGCATACCATACCCTCGTCATTGCCAAGGATTTCAACCGGGTTATTTAATGTCTTAAAGATGATTCCCTCTTCCTCTGCATGCTCAACTTCTTCTTTACGGGCAGGAAGCTCTTCCATGCCACGGCGGTATACAATGTAAACTTCTTCTGCACCAAGACGTTTTGCGCTGCGGGCTGCATCCATAGCTACGTTACCGCCACCGACAACAGCAACTTTCTTTGCGTGCTGGATTGGTGTTTTGCTTCCATCGCGGTAAGCTTTCATTAAGTTAATACGTGTCAGGAATTCGTTTGCGGAATAAACTCCTTTCAGACTTTCACCGGGGATATTCATGAAACGAGGAAGTCCTGCACCGGAACCAACGAAGATTGCCTCGTTACCCATTTCAAAAATTTCATCGATGGTTAATACTTTACCAATTACCATATTGGTTTCTACATCAACACCGATTGCTTTTAAGTTATCAATTTCTTTCTGAACAATTGCTTTTGGAAGACGGAATTCCGGAATACCATAAACCAAAACGCCGCCGGCAAGGTGAAGTGCTTCAAAAATTGTTACTTTGTATCCTAATTTAGCCAAATCACCGGCAACGGTAAGACCACTTGGGCCGGCACCGATAACAGCAACTTTGTGGCCGTTTGGCTCCGGTTTAACCGGTGCGTCTGTGCAGTGCTCTCTGTGGTAGTCAGCAACGAAACGCTCCAATCGTCCGATACCAACCGGCTCGCCTTTGATGCCGCGGACACATTTGCCTTCGCACTGATTTTCCTGTGGGCACACACGGCCGCAGACAGCAGGAAGGGAAGTGGATTCCGAAAGAATCGCAAAAGCACCTTCAATATCTTCATTTGCTACGCGCTCAATAAATGCCGGAATGTTAATCTGGACCGGGCAGGCGCTGACGCAAGGTTTGTTTTTACAGTTTAAGCAGCGACGAGCTTCGTTTACTGCCATATCATAGGTGTAGCCAAGAGCTACTTCGTCAAAGTTTTTATTACGGACATCCGGGTCTTGTACCGGCATTGGGCATTTATTCATATCCATATTTCTCTCTGCCATGATTAATTTTCCCCTTTCTTGAGTAGATTGCAATATTCATCGCGGGCGTGTGTCTCAAATTCCTTGTACATCGTTCCACGGTGCATTGCTTCATCGAAATCAACGAGGTGTCCATCGAAATCCGGACCGTCTACGCAGGCAAATTTGGTTTCGCCGCCAACTGTCAGACGACAACCGCCGCACATACCCGTTCCGTCAATCATAATCGGGTTCATGCTGACAACGGTTTTGATGTCATATTTTTTCGTTGTCAGGCATACAAATTTCATCATAATCAATGGTCCGATGGCAATGACTTCATCGTATTCATTTCCATCCTGAATTAATTTTTCCAATGCGTCTGTTACCAGACCTTTTTCGCCATAGCTTCCGTCATCGGTCATCATGACGAGTTTGTCACTGGCTGCTTTGAATTCGTCTTCAAGAATTACTAAGTCCTGATTACGGAATCCAACGATGGCGTGAACTTCAGCACCCATCTGATGCAGTTTCTTTGTAATTGGGTAAGCAATGGCACAGCCAACACCACCGCCGACAACTGCTACTTTTTTCAATCCTTCTGTGTGGGTTGGAACACCAAGCGGTCCTACGAAGTCATGAATGTAATCCCCTTCATTTAAGGTATCTAATTCCATTGTACCGGCACCAACAATCTGATAAATAATGGTAACGGTTCCAGCCTCACGGTCAAAATCCGCGATTGTCAAAGGGATTCTCTCGCTATCTTCTTTTGCGCGGAAGATAATAAACTGTCCCGGCTCTGCTTTCTTTGCAATCAAAGGAGCCTCTACTGTGATTTTGCTGACAGTAGGATTCAGGGACTTTTTTTCAACAATTTTGAACATAAACAAAATCCTCCATTCATCTGTGTACATAAGTCAACACAATTCTATCATATTATAGAGTTAAATTCAAACGGATTCTTCTGGAAGTGTAAAAAATATATTAAATATCGCGATTTTGCGTTGTTTTTCTTGACAATAGAGGAAGCGTGATGTATTGTTTACAATATGATGTGGTTTTGAAAACTACATAGAACATAAAAACAATTTGCAGGATATGATATAGGAGGAACGCAAATGGCACTTTCAAAAGGCGATATTGCAGCACCATTTATTCAGGTTAAGGAAGATGAAAACGGTGTTTTGCAGGACATTAAATTTGTAAATGATGATAACTTTAACTTTGCTTATGATGTAGTAGATAAGATGGCAAAGAAGGATCCGGACAAAGTAGCGATGCTTCATATTTCAAAGGATGGAAAGGAACGCTCCTTTACCTTTTATGATATGGCACGTTATTCTTCTAAGGTAGCAAACTATCTTCAGTTTTTAGGAATTAAAAAAGGCGACCGCGTAATGCTCGTGTTAAAACGCCATTACCAGTTCTGGTTTGCGATTTTGGCACTGCACAAGATTGGTGCGGTAGCGATTCCGGCAACGAATCTTTTGCTGAAATCCGATTTTGAATACCGTTTTAAAGCCGGTAATGTAGATGCAATTCTTTGTACGGCAGACGGCCCGGTTTCCCGTGAGGTTGATAAAGCGTGCCGCAGTTACAAAAATCTGAAAGTAAAAATCATGGTTGGTGCCAGCCGCAAAGGATGGCGCAGTTTTAATAAGGAAGTAAAATATTTTTCAAGTCATTTCCGCAGACCACGTGGTGAGAATGCAATCCATGGAGATGACCCATCGATTATGTTCTTTACTTCCGGTACGACTTCGTATCCGAAAATTACAACCCATAACTTTAAGTATCCTTTGGGACACTATGTGACAGCGAAATACTGGCATCAGGTTGACCCGGATGGCATCCATTTTGCCATTTCCGATACCGGCTGGGGAAAAGCTCTCTGGGGTAAAATTTATGGTCAGTGGCTGTGCGAGGCATGTATTTTTACCTATGATTTTGATAATTTTGATGCAAAAGAAATTCTTCATATGATTGAGAAATACAAAATTACAACATTCTGTGCACCGCCAACGGTTTACCGTGTAATGGTTCATTTGAAATTAGACCAGTATGATTTGTCTTCTTTGCAGAATGTAACAACAGCAGGCGAGGCATTGAATCCTGAAATCTTTGAGAAGTTTAAGGCAAAAACCGGACTTACTTTGATGGAGGGATTTGGACAGACCGAGACAACATTGACGATTGGTAACCTCGTTGGTACAACACCAAAACCGGGCTCCATGGGTGTGCCGACACCACAGTATGATGTACAGGTTATGCTGCCGGATGGAACGCTTGCCGGTCCGGAAGAAGAGGGCGAAATTGTTATATGCACAGAAGATGGTGCGCCAAATGGTTTGTTTATGGAATATTATGGCGACGAAGAAAAAACACAGAGTGCATGGCATGATGGTTATTATCACACAGGTGATACCGCTTACTTTGATGAGGACGGTTATCTGTGGTATGTCGGCCGTACCGATGATGTAATTAAATCCAGCGGCTACCGTATCGGACCATTTGAAATTGAGAATGAAATTATGAAACTTCCATATGTTTTGGAGTGTGCCGTTACTTCCGTGCCGGATCCAATCCGCGGTCAGGCAATCAAGGCAAGTATCGTTCTTGCCAACGGTGAAGAAGGAACGGATAAACTGCGAAATGAGATTATGAAATCCTTGAAAAAGAATATTGCGTCATATAAATGGCCAAAAATACTTGACTTTACGAAAGAATTGCCTAAAACTATAAGTGGTAAGATTCGTAGAAAAGAAATCAAGGAGAATGACTGGAATGAAAATGAAGACAACGAATAGTCGGCTTGTCATCACCGGAATGGGTGCTGTGACGCCGATTGGAATTGGCGTAGAGAATTATTGGAAAAATCTTGTGGCTGGAAAATGCGGTGTGGAAGCGATTACCCGCTTTGACACCGAAGAGCTGCCGGTAAAAATTGCAGCTGAGGTCAAAGGTTTTAATGCGGAAGACTTTATGCCAAAGAAACTGACACGTGAAATGGACGTGTTTATGCAGTATGGTTACGCAGCAGCAATGGAAGCAATCGCGGATGCCGGAGAGAAAATTACTGTACCGGAGCGCATGGGTATCGTCGTTGGTACGGCACTTGGCGGTATTTCACCGATTGCAGAAGTGCAGGATGGATTAAGCAAGGGAGAGCATAAAAAAGTCAGTCCGCGCTTTGTCCCGAAAATTATCGGCAACGAGGCAGCAGCCCAGGTGGCAATTGCAAAAGGCTATCGTGGTCCAAGTCTGACGGTGAGCACAGCATGTTCTTCCGGCGGAGACGCAATCAGTACCGCCTGCATGTTAATCATGTCCGGACAGGCAGATGCCGTTCTTGCGATGGGAACGGAATCCGCATTATCCCCATTGTTTATTCGGGGACTTGCTTCAGCACATGCTTTGTCCACCAATAATGAAAATCCGCAGCAGGCGAGCCGCCCGTTTGATAAAGACCGTGATGGTTTTGTCATTGGCGAAGGTGGTGGCGCACTGATTATTGAAACGGAAGAGAATGCCAAAAAACGCGGTGCTAAAATTTATGCGGAACTCGCAGGATTTTCCAACTGCACTGACGGCTACCATGTAACAAGTCCGCATCCGGAAGGAATTGGTGCGGTATTCTGCATGGAAAAAGCAATCGAGCATGCGGGTATTACAAAAGAATCCGTAGATTATATTAATACACATGGAACTTCTACTGGTATGGGTGATCCGATTGAAACGAACGCGATTGCAGAACTTTTTTCAGAACATGCCGGCGAAATGGCAGTGACTTCCACAAAAGGTGCAACCGGACATATGATGGGTGCCGGCGGTATTACCGAGGCGATTACATGTATTCAGTGTATCCGTACCGGTGTCGTTCCACCAACATTAAATCTGGATGAATTGGATGAAAAATGCGCATCCTTGAATTATGTTCCACATAAGGCAATTGAAAAAGAGGTTCGTGTGGCAATGAGTAATTCGTTTGGATTTGGCGGGCAGAATTCAAGTGTGATTTTTTGCCGCTACAAGTGATAAACAATTATGATGTAATAGTTAATAAAAAAGAGACGGTTAATTTCCCATTCGGAATCGCTTCCACTGAGAGAACACACGCAGCGGTGCGCGAGGGCAGACTACGCCCTCTGCGCACCGGCGGTGTTCAACATTCCTCATGGTGAAATTAACCGTCTCTTTTTTTCTCATTACATCATAATTAGTTTTGGCAAAAGAGGACTTCTTTATGCGGGCAAGTTGCTAAAAAACAACGCTTAGCACGATTTTTTGAAAAAAGAGTTGCAGTAACAGAAGTTAAAAGAAGAAAGAATCACAAATCAGGGAGAAACATTATTCGCATTTGCGAATTCTCTGTTTCGAGTCGATTTGTGATTCTTTCTTCTTTTGAGTTGTACCTGCAAATTTGCATATTTTTCAAAAAATCGGAAATCCTATAAGAAAGTCACAAGTGGATGACTTTGGAAAGGATGATTTTATTTGGGCAAGAAGAAATTTTTCGCAGCGGCATTTGTGGCATTCGTTCTGTGGGCTATTGTGATTTTGCAGACTGTATTAACCAGATGGTATGTTTCACAGACTGCGTTTGAACAGGCATTTGCAAAAAGTGACATTATGAAAGCATCAACTCAGGAAGCGGCTGCTGATACAAGAAATATAAATAGTAACAACCAAGTGATGGAAGGTGTGGTAAATGGCAGGCTGAATGCATCGGAGCAGCACACAATGGCAGACAAGCTTTTTCGTCAATTTGGCGGTGGAGAAGTAATGAACAGCAATTCCGATAGCAGTTCGGATTACTATGTCGCATACGGCTATACAAGCGGATTTGAAAGTTCCAAAAAGGTAAATGGCAGACGCATAAATATGATGGCTGCATTTTCCTATGATGAAAAAAAGGATGTTACAAAAGTTGTGTTTGGAACACCACTCATTAACAGCGATTTTTGATTTTGTGGGAATGTTTATCTTCCTGTCGCATACAATAAAAGAAAAAGGCGTGTGCGTATGCTCAATAAACTTTGGGGATTTATGATTCTCATTGGGATTTTGTTTGCGGCGGCAACCGGCAAAATCGGAGAAATCGGAACAGCAGCACTGGATTCGTCAAAAGAAGCAGTGACTTTATGTATTACGATGCTTGGCATCATGTCCATGTGGACAGGACTTATGAATATTGCAAAAAAGGCAGGAATTATCGATGCGCTTACAAAAGCACTTCGACCGGTTCTTGCTTTTTTATTTCCGGGCGTGCCAAAAGAGCATAAGGCAAATGAATATATGGCCGCCAACATGATTAGTAATGTGCTTGGACTTGGATGGGCGGCTACGCCGGTTGGTTTAAAGGCAATGGAAGAATTGAAAA
>ERZ808240.2068-NODE-2068-length-23116-cov-6.199341_pt1 | contig 23116 bp, 17 predicted proteins | sample MGYA00521084_ERZ808240 | MGnify/ENA primary metagenome ERZ808240 (study PRJEB31516, sample SAMN03275571) | gut metagenome | biome: mammalia-associated habitat; material: feces | host: Papio cynocephalus | place: Kenya | collected 2012-08-06 ...
GGGCAAGTCCTTCCGCAACGAGATCACCCCGGGCAACTTCATCTTCCGCACCCGCGAATTCGAGCAGATGGAGATGGAGTTCTTCGTCAAGCCCGGTGACGACGAGCAGTGGCATCAGTATTGGATCGACGCCCGCACCCAGTGGTACATCGATCTCGGCGTCAAGCCGGAGAACCTGCGGCATTACGAGCATCCCAAGGAGAAGCTGTCGCACTACTCCAAGCGCACGGTCGACATCGAGTACAAATTCGGCTTCCAGGGATCCGATTGGGGCGAGCTTGAGGGTATCGCGAACCGCACCGATTACGATCTGACCGCCCATTCCAAGCATTCCGGCGAAGACCTGAGCTACTTCAACCAGGCCACCGGAGAGAAGTACATTCCGTATGTGATCGAGCCCGCCGCCGGTCTGACCCGTTCGCTGATGTGTTTCCTCGTCGACGCCTACGACGTGGACGAGGCCCCGAATACCAAGGGCGGTGTGGACAAGCGCACCGTGTTGCGTCTTGATCCCCGTCTGGCGCCGGTGAAGGCCGCTGTGCTCCCTCTGAGCAAGAAGCCCGAACTGCAGACGGTCGCCCAGAATCTGGCCAACGATCTGCGGCAGAACGAATGGATGATCGATTACGACGAGTCCGGCGCCATCGGACGTCGTTACCGTCGTGAGGATGAGATCGGTACCCCGCTGTGCATCACCGTGGACTTCGACACCCTTGAGGATCAGGCCGTAACCGTTCGCGACCGCGACACCATGAACCAGGAGCGCATCTCCCTTGACAAGGTGTCCGAATATGTGGATGCCCGCATTGGCGAGAAGCGCAGCCGCGTGCCGCTCAAGCCCGTGGAATTCGGCGGCGAGGCATGGCCGGCCACCGGTGTTCAGGAAGCCGGCGGTCTGTACTAAGTGACCGAAGAAACCGTTATCGACGAGCGCGGCGATTCCATGGTGGGGGTCGATCCGCGCTCGCCGCATAGTCAGTCTTCTCAGTCCTCTGCCGAATCTTTCGGAGCTCCGGAGCCTTCCGATTCTCGCGCCGACGCGCCGATTATGAAACCGGTTCGCCTGGGGCCGATCACCGTGCCGACGCCGGTGGTGCTGTCGCCGATGGCGGGGGTCACGAATTGGCCGTTCCGCGTGCTTTGCGAGGAATACGGTCCCGACGGCCTGTATGTGGCGGAGATGATCACGGCCCGTGCGTTGGTGGCCCGCAATCCCAAGGCGCTGCGCCTGTGCCGGTTCGCGCCGAGTGAGCGCGTCCGCTCCCTGCAGCTGTACGGGGTGAATCCGTCGATTACCGAACAGGCCGCGAAAATCGTGGTGGACGATGGCATGGCCGATCATGTGGATCTCAATTTCGGCTGCCCGGTGCCCAAGGTCACGCGTCGGGGCGGCGGCTCGGCCCTGCCGTGGAAGACGGATATCTACAGCGAACTGATTTCCCGGGTGGTGAAGGTGTGCGATGCGGCGAACATCCCCGTCACCGCCAAGATTCGTGTCGGCATCGACCATGAGCACGAGACCTTTCTCGAGGCCGGGCGCATTGCGCAGGAGGAGGGCTGCAAGGCCGTCACCCTGCATGCCCGGACCACCGCCGAATATTACGGCGGTCATTCGGATTGGTCGCGCATCGGCGAGTTGAAGGCCTCATTGGATATTCCGGTGTTCGGCAACGGCGACATCTGGGGTGCTGGGGACGCCTTGGCAATGGTTCGCGAAACCGGATGCGACGGCGTGGCGGTAGGCAGGGGATGCCAGGGGCGTCCGTGGCTGTTCGCCAATATCAAGAACGCCTTTGCCGGCAGTCCCGATCGCATGAATCCCACCCTTGGCGAGGTGGGGCGAGTGATATTGCGCCATGCCACGTTGCTCGTCGATTTTTATGAAGGCGACGAATGCATGGCCGTGCATGATCTGCGCAAGCACATAGCGTGGTATCTCAGGGGATTCCCCGTCGGCGGCGGCACGCGCAGGGCCTTTATGGAATGCGAAAGCGTCGAGGATGTACGCCGCGAGCTTGATCGGCTCGATCCGACCATCGAGTATCCTCCCCGTGTGGCCGACAAGCCACGTGGGCGCGTCCGATTCGCCAAAAAGGTTCATCTGCCATATGGGTGGCTTGACTCGCGGACCACCACGCACGAGGAACGGGAAGCGCTGTTCGGCGACGATCCGATGGACGCCGCATACTAGGCGGTTTTTGCGGCCGCGCGTCGCCCGTCTGGACGACGTGACCGAATTGAACAGGCAAAAGCGCCACACGCCGGGAATGTTCATATCCTTGTGGAGGCGGTGCGATACAGTATTGCGTAACCGTGAGTGACAGGAGCCTAACCGTGAGCGAGATTGCCCAGGACGAATTCAATGATCGCACCAACATCAAGGTTGTAGGTGTTGGCGGCGCCGGCGGCAATGCAGTGAACCGCATGATTGCCGAAGGGCTGCAGAACGTGGAGTTCGTGGCCATCAATACCGACGCCAAGGATCTGCTGCGCTCGGACGCGGACGTCAAGATTTCGCTGTCCGATAAGACCAGCCGTGGACTGGGGGCCGGCGCCGACCCGGAAAAGGGCGCCAAGGCCGCTCAGGACCATCAGTCCGACATCGAGGAGGCCCTGAAGGGGTCGGATATGGTGTTCGTCACCGCCGGCGAGGGTGGCGGCACCGGTACCGGCGCCAGCCCGATCGTGGCCCGCGCGGCGCGTCAGCAGGGTGCGCTGACCATCGCCGTGGTGACCCGTCCGTTCACCTTTGAGGGGCCGCGTCGCTCCGCCTCCGCGGAATCCGGCATTGCGAACCTGCGCAAAGAGGTTGACGCCCTGATCGTCATTCCCAACGACCGTCTGCTTGATCTCTCCGACCGCACGGTGTCGGTGATGGATGCGTTCAAGACGGCCGATACCGCATTGCTCGCCGGTGTCCAGGGCATCACGGACCTGATCACCATGAACTCGTACATTCATGTGGATTTCTCGGATGTCACCGCCATTCTCAAGGATGCCGGCACCGCGCTGTTCGGCATTGGCGCCGCCCGTGGCGAAGACCGCGCAACGCAGGCCGCCGAAATCGCCATCAGCTCCCCGCTGCTCGAGGAGAGCATCGAGGGCGCCCATGGCGCGCTGATCAACGTGGCCGGTCCGACCGATCTGACCATGCAGGAGGCTTCCGCCGCCGCCCAGCTGGTGCAGGACGCCATTCATCCCGAGGCACAGATCATTTGGGGCCTGGCGCTGGACGACTCGTACGGCGACGAAGTCCGGGTTACGGTTATCGCCGCCGGGTTCGACGCCACCGGCAAGCAATCCACCGAGTCCAAGACGGAGGAAGCCAGCGAGGTCAAGCCCCTGACCGACTATACGGCCGAGCAGCCCGTTACCAAGCCGGCCGTTCCCCAGCAGCCCGCCGACCCCCAGCCCGTTGCCCCGGAACCGACGTCGTTCGACGCGACCGGCGAGCGGACGGCGATTCGCCCCTCCGTTGCCCCCGTCAACGATCCCGGCGATTTGGACATTCCGGATTTCCTGCGCTGATTTGCTTGGTCTGACTGGGTTTCGTAAGACGGTAAGGAGTATGTCGTGGCTGGTTTCATGAAAAGTGCAATGTCGTATCTGGGCATGTCGGACGTGGCGGATGACGACGACGATTTCGACGACGTGTCGGACGAGGCGTCGACGTCGTTTGATTCCGATCATTCGGTGACTCCGCAGCCCAGTGCGCCCGCCTCGACCGCCGCCGCTTCGCGCGAGGCCGCCGCGTCGTTCCAGCAGGGTCGCATCAACCGCATCACCACCATTCACCCCAAGACGTATGAGGATGCCCAATTGGTGGGGCGCGCGATTCGCGACGGCGTGCCGGTCGTGCTGAACCTCACCGGAGTGGCCGAGGCCGTGGCCTATCGCATCGTTGATTTCTCCGCTGGCGTGGTGTTCGGCGTTCGCGGTTCCATTGAGCGGGTCACCCCCCGTGTCTTTCTTCTGAGCCCGGCACAGGTGAACATCAAGGTCGAGGAACCGGCGCAGGCGACTTCGGCGCATGATCTGTTCGCCGACTGACGGGCGCGGCGGCCGCCGTGGTCGCCGCATCGGCATTCAGTTCACGTCCAGCTTGGCGTATCGACGCATGTTAGGGTAGGCAGCATGCTGTTTTTTCTCATTCGGTGGGTTGTTGACCTTGCCATCGATGCCTATATGCTGATTCTCTTTATTCGCATGTGCCTGGATTGGGCGTCCGTTTTGGCGCCCCGGTGGTATCCGCGTGGTGTGGTGGCAAGCTTGATCGGGGTGGTGTATAACGTGACGGAACCGCCGTTGCGATGGCTTCGCCGCTACATCAAGCCGCTGCCGTTGGGCATGATGAGCCTTGACATGAGTTTCATGGTGCTGTGGTTTGCCCTTATCGTGCTGCGGGTTCTGATCTAGGTTCATTGGCGTCGACGGGAAACCGCCGCAAATGAGCGTGCCATAGGCGTTTGTGGTGGCTCATGGGTTGGCTACGTGATACAGTCGAAAGTCGAAGCCAACGTAATCAGGCATAGCCCCAAAGTGAGGTGGGAACAATATGGCTCTTCTGACGCCTAAGGATATTAGGGAGCACACCTTCCAGACCGTCCGTTTCAAGGAAGGCTACGATGTCGATGAGGTTGATGATTTCCTGGATCAGGTGACCGCGACCGTAGAGGCTTTGGGCAAGCAGGCTGTCGCCTCCACACAGTCTTTGGGTCCGGATGTCGCGCCGCTGAATGCGAAGATCTCCGAGCTGAGCTCCCAGGTGGATGCTCTGAGGGCCGAGAACTCCCAATTGAAGATGGCTGCGCAGCAGGCCGCCGCGGCAGCGCCCGCTGTCAACGCGGCGAACGCCGCCAAGGTGACCGAGGCCGAGGAGAACGCCAAGGCTTTGGCCTCGCAGAACGAACAGCTCAAGGGACAGGTGGATCAGCTCAACAAGCAGATCGATCAGCTGACCGCTCAGGCGGCTCAGGGCGGCGATGAAGCCAAGACCCTCGCCAATCAGCTGACCGCCGTCCAGAACGAACGCACGGAGGCGTTGAACCGCGCCGAGGCCCTGACCAACGAGCTTGCCGAAGCCAAGAGCCAGGCTGCCGCGGCCGCCGCCCGGATCGAGCAGACCGTCGCGCAGGCCAAGCAGAATGCCGATCAGGCGGCTTCCCAGATCGCCGAGCTCAACAAGCGTCTCGAGGAATCGAAGCAGCGCGAGGCGTCGCTGCGTGATCAGGTTTCCAAGATCGAGCCGTCCACCGAAACCGGCAGTCTCAAGAAGATCGCCGGCGCGGGTGCCGATGCCACCACCGAACCCGAGCGTGCCACCGCCATGCTCACCCTGGCGATGCAGCTGCACGATCAGTATGTCGATAAGGGCAAGGCCAAGGGCGCCGAGCTTATCGCCGACGGCCAGGCCAAGCATGACGATGCCGTCGCCAAGGCCAATGACTACTCCCAGCGCACTCGTTCCGAAGCCGATGACTACTCCAAGCGTGTGCACAACGACGCCGATTCGTACTCCGAACATGTCCGTTCCGAGGCTGACGGTTATTCCGTCAAAACCCGTCAGGATGCCGACATGTATTCCAAGAACAAGCACAACGAGCTGGACGAGTACGAGCAGGAAGTCCAGAAGCGCGCTCAGGAATACGACAAGCAGACCCGTGACGGAGCCGATCAGTATGCGGCCGACGTCAAGGACAAGCTCATCACCCAGTCCAAGGTCATCGAGGGCAATATCCAGGGTCTCAAGCAGTTCGAGGCCGAATACCGCAGCCGCCTGACCGAGTTCCTCGGACAGTTGGTCAACCAGGTGTCCGACACCAACGCCTTCCAGAGCGTCGAGTCCATGCACCCCGACAAGAACCGCTGATAGGTTCGGCGTGGTATATCCCGTATGACCCGATACCCTGACTCCGCAAGACGGCTGCGCATCCGTGTGGCCGTCTTTGCCTGCATAGCGGCGGTGGCGTTGGCCGTCGACCAGATTACCAAGGCGCTGGCCCTGCGATTGCTTGGCGAAACCGTATCGATTCGTCTGATCCCCGGTCTGCTGGGGTTGCGCCTGGTGCATAACCCCGGAGCGTCCCTCGGACTCGGTTCGAATGTCACATGGATCATCTCGCTGATCGCGCTGGTTGCGTCCATCGCGATGGTGTGGGCCGTCGTTCGCACCATTTCAATGAAATGGACCGTGGCGCTGGGCTTTGCGTTCGCCGGGGCCGTGGGCAATCTCATCGACCGCGTCGCGTACGCGGATGGGTTCCTCAACGGCAAAGTGGTGGATTTCATCGATTACGGCTGGTCGGTCGGCAATGTGGCCGATATCTTCCTCATGGGCGCCGGCATCGGCATTGTGGCGCTTGTTGTTTTCGGAGAGCCTTTTGACGCCGGTAGTCTTGAAGAGCGCAGCGAGGATTAGCGCGCGATGAGTCGTCTGGTTCTCGCGCCCGACGCGTTGGTCGGCAGGCGCCTTGATGTGGCCGTATCCAAAATGCTTGGTGTTTCCCGCGCCAAGGCGAGCGAATTCATCGTTTCCGGGCAGGTCTCCTCTCTGGATCGCCAAATTTCCAAATCCTCCATTCTGATGGCGGGAGAGACGTTGGAAGTGAATCTGCGCGACGAGGAGCCGGCGCCCGAGCCGGTGGCCGACGATATGGCCATTGTGTATGAGGACGACGATGTGGTGGTGGTGGACAAGCCCGTTGGCGTGGCCGCTCACGCGTCGGTCGGTTGGACCGGCCCCACGGTGCTTGGCAGCCTGCTGGACCGTGGCGTGCGGATCACCTCGTACGGTGCCCCGGGCAGGCAGGGGATCGTGTCTCGTCTGGATGTCGGTACGTCCGGATTGATGCTGGTGTGCAAGTCCGAGCTCGCCTATGTCGAGATGCGGCGGCAGTTCTCCGAGCATGAGGTGCGGAAAACCTATCATGCCGTGGCGCAGGGCAACCTCATTCAGGACAGGGCCACGATCGATGCGCCTATCGGCCGGGCCAAGGTGTCCGATTTTCGCTTCACCGTCACGCCGGCGGGCAAGGAGGCGATCACGCATTGGGATGTGCTGGAGCGCTTCGGCGAGGCGACGCTGGCGAGCGTCAATCTCGAAACCGGTCGCACCCATCAGATTCGCGTGCATTTCTCGTCCATTGGCCATCCGCTGGTGGGCGACCCGATGTATGGCGCCAATCCGAGGCTTTCGGAGGAGTTGGGGCTGGATCGCCAGTGGCTGCACTCGATGAAATTGAGGTTCCGTCATCCGCGCACCCATGTGTGGACCACGGTGTCCAGCCGGTATCCACACGACCTGCAGCATGCGCTTGATGTGCTTCGCAGGCGTCGGGCCATGCGCTCCGAGCGCGATGAAGGCGGGGCTCGGGCCGAATCGCAGTGATATGGGATCCTCCTGCGGGATTCCGTTGCGGGGGTGAGGTAGATTGAAAGGCATGGCTGATTCCGGAAACTTTGTGCATCTTCATAATCACACGCATTATTCCCTGCTGGACGGTGCCGCGAAGATTCCGAATCTTGCGAAGAAAACCGCCGAATTGGGCATGCCCGCCGTCGGCATCACCGATCACGGCAATATGCACGGCGCCTACGAGATGTACACCAACTGCGTCAAAGTCGGCGTGAAGCCGATCATCGGCATCGAGGCGTACGTCACCCCGGAAACCTCCCGCTTCGACAAGTCCCGTGTGCATTGGGGCACCGAAGACCAGCGTCGCGACGACGTCTCCGGCGGCGGCCTGATCACCCATCTGACCCTGTGGGCCGAGAACGACAAGGGTTTGGTGAATCTGCTGAAGGCCAGCTCCGACGCCAACCTCGAAGGCCGGGTGCAGCGATACCCGCGTATGGATAAGGAGATCCTGAGCAAATATTCCGGTGGGATCATCTGCGGTTCCGGGTGCCCTTCGGGAATCGTGCAGACCAGGCTCGCGCTCGGCCAATTCGACGAGGCGCTGCGCGCGGCCGGGGAATTGCAGGACATCTTCGGCAAGGACAACTTCTTCATCGAGATCATGGATCATAATCTCACCATCGAGAAGCGCAATGTGCCGGGTTTGCTGGAGATCGCCAAACGGCTCGACGCGCCGCTGCTGGCCACCAACGACTGCCATTACGTCGAGGCCAAGGACGCCGAGGCCCAGGACGCCATGCTGTGCATCAATTCCGGTTCGCATCTCGATGATCCGGACCGTTTCAAGTTCGAGGGAAGCGGCTACTATCTCAAACCCGCCGACGAGATGCGCGAGCTGTTCAAGGACTTTCCGGGAGCCTGCGACAACACGCTTGAGATCGCCGACCGGTGCAATGTGATGTTCGACGATGGCGAGGACGGCGCCTTCATGCCGAAGTTCTCCTGCCCGGAGGGGTGGGATGAGACCAGCCTCTTCCTCAAGAAGGTCGAGGAGGGGCTGGAGCGCCGCTATGACGGCCATCCGCCGATGAACGTGCTCAAGCAGGCCGACTACGAATGCGGCGTGATTTGCCAGATGCAGTTTTGTGGATACTTTCTGGTGGTGGCTGACTACATTCAGTGGGCCAAGGACCACGGCATCATGGTGGGGCCCGGCCGTGGATCGGCCGCAGGCAGCATGGTGGCCTATGCGATGGGCATCACCGAGCTTGACCCGTTGGAGCACGGTCTGATCTTCGAGAGGTTCCTGAACCCGGAACGCGTGTCGCTGCCGGATATCGACGTGGACTTCGACCCGGTCGGCCGAGCCAGGGTCATCGAGTACTGCGGGGAGAAATACGGCAAGGACAAGGTCGCGCAATGCGTGATCTATGGTGTGATCAAAACCAAACAGGCTCTGAAGGACTCCGCCCGTATCATGGGCTATGAGTTCTCGATGGGCGACAAGGTCACCAAGGCGCTGCCGCCCAGCAAGAACGGCAAGGACGCCTCCTTGGCGGAGATTTTCGACCCGACGTCGAAACGCTACGCCGAAGCCAGGGAATTCCGCGAGCTGTACGACTCCGATCCGGATGCGCATCGCATCATCGACAAGGCGAAAACCATCGAGGGGCTGATCCGGCAAACCGGCGTGCATGCGTGCGCGACCATCATGGGGTCGGCGCCGATCACCGATACGTCGCCGCTACTGGAGCGAACCGACGGCACCATCACCACCACCTTCGAGTACCATACCTGCGAGACGCTGGGATTGGTCAAGATGGATTTCCTGGGGCTTTCCAACTTGACGGTGATCCACGACACCCTGAAGAACATCGAGGCGAACGGCAAGCCGGCCATCGACTACACCAAGATCCCGCTGGACGACGCGGCAACCTACCAGTTGCTCGCCCGGGGCGACACGCTGGGCGTGTTCCAGCTTGATTCCGACGGCATGCGCGCGTTGCTCAAATCGCTCAAGCCCGATAACTTCAACGATATTTCCGCTCTGATCGCCCTGTATCGTCCGGGCCCGATGGATATGGACTCGCATAACAACTATGCGAAGCGCAAGAACGGCTTGCAGAAAATCGAGCCGATCCATCCCGAGGTGGCCGAGGCGCTGGCCCCAGTGCTGGACGAAACCTACGGCCTGATCGTGTATCAGGAGCAGGTGCAGGCCGCGGCGCGTATTCTCGCGGGCTATTCGCTGGGCAAGGCTGATGTGCTGCGCCGAGCCATGGGCAAGAAGAAGCCCGAGGTGCTGGCCAAGGAGCAGGTGCCGTTCTTTGCCGGCATGAAGGAGCACGGGTATTCGCAGGAGGCCGCCCAGGCCGTGTGGGATATCTTCGTGCCGTTCTCCGGCTACGCCTTCAACAAGGCGCATTCCGCGGCGTACGGTTTGATTTCCTACTGGACGGCGTATCTGAAAACGCATTATCCGGTGGAGTTCATGGCCGCCCTGCTGCAGGGCACTCGAGACAACAAGGACAAAACGGCCCTGTACCTGGGCGAGGCGCGGCGCATGGGCATCCAGGTCCTCTCTCCCGATGTCAACGAGTCCCGGTTCGAGTATTCCGCAGTCGGGGACGTCGTGCGTTTCGGTCTGGGCGCCATCCGCAATGTCGGCGAGAAGGCCGTGGCCGCGATTATCGCCGAGCGGGGGAGCAAACGCGGCAAATTCGTCAATTTCATGGATTTCATTCGCCGTGTGCCTTTGGAGGCCCTGAACAAGCGTTTGGTGGAATCGCTGATCAAGGCCGGCGCGTTCGACTCCGTCGATCCGAATCGGCGCGCGCTGTTCACGGTGCATGAGGCCGCCATCGATTCGGTGGTTGGGATCAAGCGCAAGCAGGCGGAGGGGCAGTTCGATTTGTTCGCGGATGACGACGGGTCGTCCGACGCCGACGCCATGGGTGACGCCGCGATCAATGTGCCCGACATCGAGGAATGGGACAAGAAAACCAAGTTGAATTTCGAGCGCGAAATGCTCGGACTGTATGTATCGGATCATCCGCTGTCCGGCATGCAGTCGGTGCTGGCGTCGCTGCGCGAAATGTCCATTGCGCATCTGATTGACCGGGCCAAGACCATGGGGGACGGCCAGCAGGTTCTGCTGGCCGGTCTGATCACCGGCGTGGATCGTCGCGTGTCCAAGAAGGGCAATCCGTGGGCCATCGTGACCATTGAGGACATGGAGGCGTCGATCCAGTGCATGTTCTTCGGCAAGGTCTATGAGGCCGCGGCCGCCGATATGCAGATCGACACCGTGGTGCAGATCCGAGGCCAGGTGGAGGTGCGCGACGAATCTGTGTCGCTGCGGGCGGTTGAGATGCAGGTGCCGGTGCTGGAGGCGGCTGATGAGCGCGCGGTGGTGATCACCTTGCCGCAGGTGGCGTTGTCGCGGAGCAATATGCTGCAGCTTGGCAATGTGCTGCAGAGTCATCCCGGCTACTGCGAGGTGCATCTGGCGATTGTGGACGACAGGGGCAACGCCCAGGTGCTCACGTTCGGCGATCGTTTCCGTGTGAAGCGCGACACTTCGCTGTTTGCCGAGATCAAGACCATCTTCGGACCGAGTTGCCTGCCCGCCGCCTGACACCTGGATCCCGGCACCGGACGCTGTGTCGTATCACGGGCTGTGCGCCGTGCCGGAATCGTCGGGCGTCCTACATGATGGGATGTATTCGCAGAATGTGCCCAAATGGTCGTTTGGCGATCATTTTCGCACTATAATGGTCAGCGATGAGCAGGTACGATCCAGTCGATGGACGTCTGGTAAGTGAGCGCTCACATGCAGTAAGGAACATAGCTTAAAGGAGAGCGGTATGGTCTACAGGATGATCTTCAATCAGACGGCGTATTTCGGTCGCGGAGCGATCAAGGAGATTCCCGAGGTTGCGAAGAAGCATGGTTTCCACAAGGCATTCATTGTGACCGATCCGGTGCTGTTGCAAACCGGCACCGTCAAAAAGGTCACCGACGTGCTCGACGCCGCCGGCCTGCCGTACGAGGTGTTCGACAACGTCAAGCCGAACCCGCCTGTTGAGTGCATTCAGGACGGCGTGCTGCGCTTCAAGGCCTCCGGCGCGGACTTTCTGATCGGTCTGGGCGGCGGCTCCCCGCAGGACACCTGCAAGGGCATCGGCATCATCACCGCCAACCCCGAGTTCGGCGACGTGCTGAGCCTTGAAGGCGTGGCCGACACCAAGAACCCGTCCGTTCCGATCTTCGGCGTGCCGACCACAGCCGGCACCGCTTCCGAGACCACCATCAACTACGTGATCACCGACACCAAGAACAAGCGCAAGTTCGTGGCCGTCGATCCCCATGACATTCCGATCGTCGCCTTCGTCGACCCGGATCTGACCGATTCCATGCCGCGCGGCCTGAAGGTCGCCACCGGTCTGGACGCTCTGACCCACGCCATCGAGGGGTACATCACCCCGGGTGCCTGGAGTCTGTCCGACTGCCTGTCCATGCAGACCATCCGCATGATCGCCAGGAACCTGGCCAAGTCCGCTGACGGCGATGTGCCCGCCGGCGAGCAGATGGCCTACGCCTCCTACATCACCGGCATGGCCTATTCCAACGTCGGCCTCGGCCTGGTGCACGGCATGGCCCACCCGCTGGGCGGCCGTCTGGGCGTGGCCCACGGCGTCGCCAATGGCATCCTGCTGGCCCCGGTGATGGAATACAACAAGGACTACACTGGCGAGAAGTACCGCGACATCGCCGACGCCTTCGGTGCCGAGGACGCCTACACCGGTGATTTGGAGACGGTGCGAGAAGAGGCCGTGCAGGCCGTCCGCAAGCTGACCGCTGATCTCAAGAATCCGACCAGGATCTCCGAGGTGGGCGCCACCGAGGCCGACCTCGAGCCGCTGGCCGAGGATGCCTTCAACGATGTGTGCACACCGGGCAACCCGCGCAAGGCCACCAAGGAGGATATCCTGGCCATCTACAAGTCGCTGATGTGACCTGCGGGGTGAATATGTCATCGGCCAGCCGGGTTATTCACCCGTAGCTGGACCATGGCGGAAGGGTCGCGGTATAGGCCGTGACCCTTCTTGATGTCTGTCGATGGATCCGACAGCGCGTGGCGTATCGGAGCGTGGCACCTCGGCGTTCAGTGCGTCAGGGCGCTGCCGCCCCGCGCGATGCGACGCTGCTCATCTCGCCACACGTTGGCGGCGCTGTCGATGTGTTCGCGTTCCATCCGACGCTGGTATATCGGATACAGGATGTGCAGCATGGGCCAGATGGCGCGCAGCAGATATTCCGGTTTGAAGGTGCGACGGTGCCGCGGATGGGCGGCGAAGGTGTTCTTGAACCGGTCGGTATAGCGCTTGAACGATACGATGCCGCTGGCCATGCGCCGCGCGGACATGCCGACGATCATGCGCGGCGAGTAGACGGTTTTCAGCCCCTTGCCGAGCATGTGCAGCGAGATGTCGACGTCCTCGTGCATCACGTCCTCATAATCGCGGCAGACTTCGCCGCTGATCGTCTTCCATGCACTGGCGCGCAGCGCCATATTCGAGCCGAACAGCATGGTTTGGCCGCCATCGGCGCGATACATCAGGTTGCGGGTGCGGTTGTCGCCGCGCAATCCGGTGTTTTTCAACGGCATATCGTAGTAGACCACCGGGCCGGAGGCGCCCATGGCCTTCGGGTCTTCCGTGAAGATGCCGGTGACCACCTCCACCCAGTCCGGTTTCAGCATGCAGTCGGCGTCGATGCGGCCCAGCACATCGCCGGTGGCGGCGTTCAGCCCCGCATTGCGTGTGGGGATGAGCCCCTGCTCGGCGTCCTGGTGGATGAGCTTGATATTGGCCTGCGGGTTCGCGTCCATGAAGCGCCTGACCACGTCCACTGTGGCGTCGGTGGATTTGTTGTCCACCACGATAATCTCGTAGGGCGGTACGGTTTGGAGAATCGCGCAGGTCAGGCAGTCCTCGATGCGTTCCTCTTCGTTCCATGCCGGGATGATGATCGAAACCTTGAGCATAGTCCCCCACAATAGCGAATGGCTGCGGCAAGGGGTCCAAGCGGCGTCGTCCGAAGGCGCGGGATGTCATCCTTATGGCGAACGCTTGTCACCAAAGCGCACAATAATGGTACCTATGAAGCAAGAGCAATTCGATTTCGCCTCGGTGTTTCCGTCCAAGGGGGACCCGCGCAGACCTCCCGAATGGTATACGCGGGCGTTGCTCTATGCCGCGATCACGGTGTTCCTGTCGATTTTTGTATGGAAGTCGCTGGGCAAGCTCGAATATCTCGCCGTTGATCTCGTCATTTGCGTGTTCATCGCCCTTGCCGTCGAGCCGCTGGTGATGATGCTGGTCAAGCATGGCTGGAAACGCGGCGCCGCCTCGGGCGTTACGCTCATCGGTCTGGCCGTGGCGATCATGGTGCTGCTGGGCATGTTCGGCAATATGTTCATCCAGCAGATGATCGGCTTGATCAGGGGGCTGCCGTCCATGTATGAGCAGATCTCCGCTTGGGTGAGCTCGCGCACCTCGTTCAAGCTGCCGGCCATCTCCAATCTTGGCGCGGAGATTTTCAGCAGCATTCAGACTTCGTGGCTTACCAATTTCGCCTCCCAGGCCGCGGAGACGATCGGATCGGTCGGCAGCGTGCTGCTGGATATCATGACCATCGCGCTGGTGACCTATTACATCTCCGCCTGCAGCCCGCGCATGCGTCGCAGCCTGTGCCAGTGGCTGAGCCCGGACACCCAGCGCAAATTCGTGCTGGTGTGGCAGGTGCTGCAGGACCAGATTTCGAATTTCCTGTTTTCGCGCGGTATTCTGGCCATCATCAACGCCGTGTGCACGGCCGTCTTTCTTGAGATCCTTCATGTGCCGTATTGGCTGCCGCTGGCTTTGTTCTGCGGCCTGACCGCGCAATTCGTGCCCACGGTCGGCACCTATATCGGCGGCGCGCTGCCCGTGCTGTTCGCCTGGATCAGCGGCGGCGTCTGGTATGCGGTTGCCGTCCTGGTATATATCGTTATCTATCAGCAGATTGAGAATCTGATCCTGAGCCCCAAGATCTCGCAGCGCACTATGGACCTCAACCCCGCGATAGCCTTCCTCGCCGTGCTGGCGCTTGGTTCGCTGTTCGGCGCGCTCGGCGCGTTCCTGGCGTTGCCGGTGGTGGCGAGCCTGCAGGCGATTTTCACCGTATACACCAAGCGCTACGAATTGATCGACTCTCCGCTGCTATCCGACCCCAAGCCGGTGAAGAAGTCCAAGTTCGTGGAGGGGGCCGAGGCGTTCAGCGAGCATGTGCTCCATCCGATGAGCGGGCATATGCCTCGTGCCGCGGCGGGATCGTCCCGTCGCGTCATGGTTGAGGAGGAGCTGAATGACGTGACCCGCGCCGTGTACCATGATGCGGTTCGCGGGCCGATCAAGGCCGAGGAGCTGCCGGACGGAGCCGCGGATCGAAGCCGTCGCATGCCCACGTTGGAGGATCTTGACACGTCGCAGACTGTGGCGATTCCCCAAAAGCGCGCGGCCGGCGACGATCCCGAACCGAGGGGGAACGACAATCCGCGTGGCGGGTGGCGCTAATGGCGATTCTCAGCGTGCTTGACTGTCTTGTCGCCGTATTGGGCTGCTGCGTGGTCGTCTATCAGGCCGCCTACGTGGTCGTCTCGTTCTTCGCCAAGCCGAGGGTTTTCCCCGACGCTCCTATGGACAAGCGGTATGCGGTGCTGATTTCGGCGCGCAATGAATCCGCGGTGATCGCCAATCTCATCGGGGACTTGCAGTCGCAAAGCTATCCGAGCGAGCTCATCGACATTTGGCTGGTGGCCGATAACTGCACCGACAACACCGCCGAGATCGCACGGGATATGGGTTGTCATGTGGTCGAGCGACGCAATCGGGAGCAGATCGGCAAGGGGTATGCGTTGAGTTATCTGCTCGACAATATGATCGAATCGGGTTTCTCCCGGCGCTATGACGCCTATTTTGTGTTCGACGCGGACAATCGCCTGGACCGGCGCTATGTCGAGGAGATGAACAAGGCCTTCCAGTCGGGCTTCAGGGTGCTGACCAGCTATCGCAACTCGGTGAACCTGAATGAGAATTGGGTGTCGTCGGGCACAGCCCTGTGGTTCCTGCGCGAATCCCGGTTCGTGAATTCCTCCCGCATGGTTATCGGATCGAGCTGCCATGTGGCCGGCACCGGCTTCATGTTCTCGCGCGAGATCATGGAGCGCAATAACGGTTGGAAATTCCATCTGCTCACCGAGGATATGGAGTTCACCATGGACTGCGTATTGCACGGTGACCGTATAGGGTATTGCGGCTCCGCGATGCTCTATGACGAGCAGCCCACGTCGTTCAGGCAGAGCTGGCGCCAGCGCGTGCGCTGGAGCAAGGGGTACCTGCAGGTATTTCGCTATTATGGCCCGGCGATGATCCGCCACGGCATTCAGGAGCGTGACTTTTCCTCGGTGGATTTGACGTTGCTGGTCTGTCCGTTCATGGTGCTGACGGCGCTGCGTATGGCGCTTGGGGTGATTTTCGCCGCTTTGGGTTTTGTGTCGTGGCCGAGCCAGCTTGGCGCCGTGACGGGGTGGGGCGTGGGCGTGGTGGTGTCGATGCTGACGATGATGCTGCTCGCGGCTCTGACGGTTATCGCCGAACGCGACAAGATCCGCGCCACCAACAAGGAGCTGTTCGCGTATTGCCTGAGCTTCCCGATCTTCGCCCTCAGTTATGTGGTTATTTCGTTCCAGGCGATTTTCGCCAAGCCGGAATGGAAGCCGATCATTCATAAGGGCGAGTGACGGTGCGCGTCCCCGTCGCCGGGCGGCCATGCGGGACCCGCCCGTGGCGGGAGATGAATTCGTGATGAACGCGCTATCGGGCCATGGGTGTGTGTGATATTGTCGGACGCATGGCATTCGACATTTCGGCCGCAGGTGTTGAATCTGCGGCCGCTGCTTCCGATCGGTCCGACGCGGCGCACCCGTTGCCGGCGAACACCGAAGCCGCGATATCCATCCGAGGCTTGGTCAAGCGGTTCGACGACAAGATCGCCGTCAACGGATTGTCGTTGGACATTCCCGTCGGTTCCTTCTACGGTCTGGTCGGCCCCAACGGCGCCGGCAAAACCACCTCGCTGAATATGGTGACCGGACTGCTGCGTCCCGATGCCGGGTCCGCGATGGTTCTTGGGTCGGACGTGTGGAGCGATGTGAACCGAGCCAAGCGGGCGATCGGCGTGATGCCGCAGGGGGACCAGATCTTTGATCGTCTGACCGGATTGCAATTGCTGGTGTATGCCGGCATGCTGCGTGGCATGAGGCGCGGGGAAGCGGTCCGCCGCGCCGACGATCTGCTGTCGGCCTTTGATCTCGCCGACGCCGCCGGCACGATGGTGACCGACTACTCGGCGGGCATGACGAAGAAGATCTGCCTTGCCTCCGCGATGATCCATTCGCCGCGCATTCTGGTGCTTGACGAGCCGTTCGAATCCGTGGATCCGGTCTCCAGCGCCAATCTCAAGGATATCCTCGCCGAATATGTGGAGATGGGCGGTACGGTGGTGATTTCCTCACATGTGATGGCGCTGGTCGAAAAGATGTGCACGCATGTGGCGGTCGTCAATCACGGTCAGGTGTGCGCGGCCGGCACCGTCGACGAGGTCGCGGCCGGGGAGGACCTCGAGGATCGCTTCCTGCAGCTGGTGGGTGGTCGTCACGCCGCCGCCCAACTTGACTGGCTGCGCGGCACTGATAAAGCCGCGCAGCAAGGAGGCAGATCAGACGACAGTCCGGTGGACTGTCGGCCCGCCTCGGCCTTGTCCGGCACCGATAAAGCCGCCGATCAAGCCGCCGACAATGCAAGGACACTGCGATGACCGCCGTCATGACGATCGTCCGCCTTCGTTGGGCTTTGACGCTTGCCGCGGTCCGAAAATCCTCCGGTCAGCTTGTGGGATGCCTCATCGGCCTGATCTCTGCGGTGGGCGCCGTGTGCGGCGTCGCATACGCCGGATGGCTGTTGGGACAAGGTCCTGATGCGGTTCCTCAGGGATTGCTGGCGCTGATTGGGCCGGAGGGCGCCGGCCTGTCCGCCGCCGTCGCCTATGCCGAGGTGTTTCGTGTCGCCGTCATCTTGTCGGGCGCGTTCCTGACCCTGGTCGTGCTGATCATGCAGGTTGTGTATCTTGGCCAGGGATCGGCGCTGAGCCCGCATAAATTCACCCTGTACGGCATTCCCGACCGTCAGCTGAGCCTGGGGCTCCTCATTGCGGGCCTGACCGGTGTCCCATCGCTCACCGGTGTCCTTTGCGTTGCGCTGTGGGCTCTGGCGTATCGGTGGATGGGCGTCGTCCCCGTGCTGGTGGGCGTTGCGTCCTCGCCGCTGGCGATTGTCGTGATCATGAGCCTGTCCAAGCTGGCTATCGCGGCCTCGACGTCCCTGGTGTGTTCCAACCGGGGAAGGAATGCGTTCTACGCGGTGGCCGTTATCGTCTGCGTGGTGATATTCCAGGTGCCGAATCTGCTGGTGAACTCCGGCATGGGAATCGATTTCGGCGCATTGGGCGTGGCCGCCGACGTACTTGGCTGGACTCCGCTATCGGCCCCCTTCTGCCTGCCCTTTGACGCCGCCGCGGGCGAATGGCTCGCTTTCGTTGGCCATTGCGCGGTATGCGCGGCGACGGTGGCACTGTGTTTCATGGGCACGACATGGTGCCTGCGCCATGATCGCCTCACCGAGGGCGCGTCCCGCGGCGGCAGGAGGACGATGGGGCTGGGCCTGTTCGGTTGGGTGCCGGATTCGCCTTCCGGTGCCGTCTCCGCGCGATTCGCCTCATATCTGCGGCGTGATCCCCGTCAGGGCATGCTGTTTGCGATGCCGATTATTTTTGTGGCGTTGATGATGCTCCAGGCGCGCGGTCTTGCCATCATGCCGTGGGCCGGTCTGACCATGGGCGTCTGGTTCATGACGATGGGGGAGGCGAATGGTCTGGCCTATGACGGCCGCGGCTACGCCATGGAGGTTATCGCCGGAGTCCCCGGCGCCGCCGACCGTCTGGGGCGTGTGCGGACCTTGGTCGTGCTGATCGTTGGCTATGTTGTTGCGCTTGCCGTGATTATCGCCGCGGTGACGGTGCGATGGACGCCTCAGATGGACGACGCCCCGCTGATGCCCATGCCGCTGCTCGCCGCGGGATTCACCGGGGGCGCTCTTGGGCTGGGGTTTGCGGGCATTGGTCTGGCCGAGGTGTTGTCCGTGCTGCTGATGTATCCGGTGCCGTCCATCGACCGGCCGTTTTCCACGCCGCAGGGCCGTGCTGTCGCCCAGGTATTCTTCCCCCTCGTCCAGGCATTCGGCATCGTGGTGCTGATGCTGCCGACAGTTGTGGCGGGCGTGCTGATCGGCGTGCTTGCCCCGAGTCCGGCCTGGCTGTGGCTGCTGGGGCCGATCGCGCTCGCCAATGGCGCGGCGGTGCTGGCGCTTGGTACATGGCTAGGCGGTAAGCTGTTGGATGCACGTTCGCTGAACGTGTTGGCCACGTTGGATCAGTTCGCCAGTTTGCAGTAGCTGCGCCCGGGAACGATGATCCCAGGCGCGGTCGATTCGTTTCGCGTGCTTTGTCTCATGGGCCGACATGGAAAAGAGGATGGATGACGCGGCATACCAGCATCAGAAGGGGCTTCGCATGTCTGAGCCGGCCGCTTGTCGTCGTTCTGTCGTCGGCCGTCACGCTTGCCGGTTGCGTGGGATTCGTCGCCGCCGACATCTTCGACGTGGTTCCCGGCCCTCTGACATTGAGTCCCGTGACGGTGCGATCCTTCGAATCTCCTCGCGGCGCGGTGCTGTCCTCGCCGGTGGCGGCCTCCCTGGAGCAGGACGCACCCGTCGACAATGCCTCGTTGACTGCCCTTGCCGACACCTTCGCCGCGGTGCCCGGCGTCGGTTCCGACTATTCCCTGACCGTTACCTCGTCCAATGGCGAGACGCTGCTGGAGCGCAACGGCGATGTTCAGCGCGAACCGGCGTCCACGATGAAAACCCTTACCGCATTGGCGGCTTCCCTGGCACTGGATACGGATTCCACGCTGGATACGGAGGTCCGTCTGGCTCAATCCGAATCGGGCGCGACGATCACGCTGACCGGGCATGGAGACATGCTGCTCGGAGAGGGGGATTCGGACCCCGATCATGTCAATGGCCGGGCCGGATTGGGCACGCTTGCCGCCGAAACCGCCGCGGCGCTCGAGCAGCGTGGCATTACATCGGTGAATCTGGCATACGATGATTCGATGTTCGGTTCGCAGCGTGACGTGCCGAATATCGAGCAGAATAATGGCGGTCATGCGTATGCCACGGCGGTGTCGTCCATGGCGGTGGACGGCGGCCGTATATGGGGTGCGATGAAGCGGCCCTCCAATCCGGACGAACTTCATGTGTACCCGACGCTGTCGGTGGCCACCGCGTCCGATGCCGCGCACGCGTTCGCCACGCAGCTGGCCGGTCATGGGATTGCGGTGAACGGTGAGGTGGTCGAAGGGACCACCCCCGCCAACACGTCTCCCATTGCCACGGTGCACTCCGCCACCATCGGCGAGATCATGGCGTTTATGCTGCATAACTCGGACAATACGCAAGCTGAACTGCTGGGACGGCTGACTGCCCTGAAAACCGGGGGCGACAACTCGCCCGCAGGAGCTACGGCGGCTGTGAAACGCCAGTTGGAGCAGCATGGCGTCAGCACCGGGGGATTGGTAATGGCCGACTGTTCCGGCCTGGCTCCCGGTTCGCAGCTCACGGTGCGGACGTTGGCCGGCGTGCAGCATGCGATGCTTCACGGGGGCAGCGCGACGGCTGCGGCAGCGGAGGGGCTTGCCGTTACCGGTCTGAACGGCACGGTGTCGGTCCGAAGGCATTTCAGCGAGGAATCCTATGGCCTGGTGCGTGCCAAAACCGGCAGCCTGTCCGGCGTGCGTTCCCTGAGCGGCAATTGCTCCAGGATCTCGGGCGGCGTGCTGATCTTTTCGATTGTCGTCAATCATTCCTCGGATACGGCGGCGGCGAATAACGCCATTGACGCCTTCGTCTCCGGCCTGGTGCGGCTGTAGGCGGGATCGACGATGGCGTATTCGGCGGCGCTGCGCAGGGGCATCGGACAGGTGCGCGGGGCTTTGCAGGCTGTGGGGCTGGTGCGTCAGGACGAACGTTTTCGCAGGCATGGCGTGCATTCGCCGTCGGCGGATGCCCCACTGGTTCTGGTCGCATGCTCCGGTGGGCGTGATTCCATGGCGTTGGCGGCAGTTGCCCATATTGTGTGCTCGTCGTTGGGATTGCGGTGCGGTGCGGCGATCGTCGATCACGGGATCGACGCTCATTCCGGCGACGTGACCGCGCGGACGATTGCCCGCTGCCGGGAGCTCGGTCTGTCCCCGGTGATGTCGCGCCGCATCGATATCGGTGATGTCGCGGGGCGGGGCGTGGAGGCCGCGGCGCGCGAGGCGCGGTATGACGCGCTGGTCGGCATGGCCGGCGCAGCTGACTCGTCGGCTGATGCCCCGGGCGGGTCCGCCGCCGCCATATTGCTGGCGCATACGCGTGACGATCAGGCTGAAACCGTGCTGATCGGCCTGTCGCGCAGCGGGGGCCTGGATGCCGTTGTCGGTATGCCGGAACGCTTTGAGCGCCAAGGTGTGCGGTTCCTTCGGCCCTGGCTGGGTCTCGCCCGTGCCGAAACCACCTCGATCTGCCGCGAGTTGCGTCTGTGCTGGTGGGATGATCCCACCAACGGCGACGCGATCCCCTCCTCGCAGCCGCTGGGAGCGACGTATCCGTTGCGATCGCGTATCCGGCATGATCTGATGCCGGCGTTGGCCCGGGTTTTCGGGCATGATCCGGCGCCGTTATTGTCCTCCGGGGCCCGCAGCGCCCGTCTCGACGCGGATTACCTGCATGCGCAGGCAGCCGATCTCGCCGCGCGGAGTCTTGTGGTGGATGACCGCGTCGCCCGTCTCGACGCCGCTCGGCTGGCATCATCCCATCCCGCGCTGCGCAGACGTGTGATTGTCGCGGCGCTGAGGTCACTTGACGTGCCGGTCGCCGCCAAACACGTCGAGGCGATCGACCGCCTCATTGCGGATTGGCACGGGCAGGGGGATGTCCATCTTCCCAGCGACTGCTCGGCAAGTCGTCAGGGTCAAGTCATTGAAGTGTGCAAAGATAGGCCCCATGCGAATCGCTGACGTACAAGATGACATTGACCATGAGCTGGTTTCCAGGGAACAGATCGACCAACGTATCCGGCAAATCGCCGATCAGGTGAGCAAGGACTATCGGGACAAGAACCTGCTGCTTGTCGCGGTGCTCAAAGGGGCGGTGAATACGCTGGTCGAGTTTTCCCAGGCACTGTCCATACCGGTCGAGATGGATTTCATGAGCCTGTCCAGCTATGGTTCCGGCACAACATCATCCGGCACCATCACGGTGAGGCAGGATCTGTCCACCGATGTTCGCGGACGGCACATTCTCATTACCGAGGATATCGTTGATTCAGGCCGGACCCTCGCATGGCTCGTCGAGGAACTCAAACGTCGCGGGGCGGCATCGGTTGAGGTCTTCGCCCTGCTGGAGAAGCCGGCTCGGCGAGAGGTGGACGTTGACGTGAAATATCGGGGATTCAATATTCCGGACGAATTCGTGGTCGGTTTCGGCCTCGACTTTGACGAACGATATCGCAACCTCGAATCCATTGCGGTTCTTAAGCCGCGTGTATACCAAGGAGATGAGGCATGAGCTATCCGCAGGGGCCGCAGCGGCCCAATAGCAACAATCGGCCCAATAACGGCAATCCGTTCGCCGGCAGGGGTAACGGGGGCAATAATGGCAACGGAGGCAAACGTCCGCTGTGGCAGTCTCCGTGGCTGTGGGTGGCGGTGGTCGTGCTGCTTGCCATGAGCGCATTCTCGATGTTCTCGATCGGCGGCACCCAAACCATCGACACCAAGGATGGCCTGACCCTGATCCAGAACGGTCAGGCCACATACGCGCAGATCACCGACAATGCGCAGAAGGTCCGCCTGGAGCTGAAAAGCGACTTCACCAAAACGGATCCCGATACCAAGCGCGTGAAGAACTACGGCAAGGACGTCCAGTTCTACTACACCTTCGCCCAGGGGCAGCAGATCTCGCAGGCCGTTCAGCAGGCCAATCTTTCCAAGGGTTGGACCTCGAACATGCAGCAGACCAGCATGTTGAGCTACCTGTTCAGCTCGATGCTGCCGATCCTTATCTTCTTCGGCCTGTTCTGGTTCCTGATGTCGCGCATGCAGGGCGCGTCCGGCATGTTCGGCATGGGGGGCAAGAAGAACAACGGCAAGCTGCTTGACGGCCAGACCCCGAAGACGAAGTTCAAGGACGTGGCCGGCGAGGACGAGGCGCTTGCCGAGGTCGAGGAGATCAAGGACTTCCTGCAGAATCCCGCCAGATACAAGGCGCTGGGCGCGCGCATCCCGCGCGGCGTCCTGCTGTACGGCCCTCCCGGCACCGGTAAGACCCTGCTGGCGCGCGCCATCGCCGGCGAGGCTGGCGTGCCGTTCTACTCGATGGCGGGCTCCGACTTCGTCGAAATGTTCGTCGGCCTTGGCGCCTCCCGCGTCCGTGACCTGTTCGACGAGGCGAAGAAGAACGCCCCGGCCATCATCTTCATCGACGAGATCGACGC